>Ga0209084_1001099_pt1 | contig 23635 bp, 29 predicted proteins | sample C_130820_MF_Meta_FD_187309 | JGI IMG/M metagenome (GOLD analysis project Ga0209084, IMG submission 187309) | Freshwater microbial communities from Lake Croche, Canada to study carbon cycling - C_130820_MF_MetaG (SPAdes) (version 2) | ecosystem: Environmental > Aquatic > Freshwater > Lake...
CAAAGAACCAGTAGGATTAGAACATTTACGCTGTATTTTCAATGTTTGTTGACTTGCCATTCTAGGAATTCGCAATTCCTTGGTATAAGGAGAATTAGAAGCTAAATCATTGAATTTGAATCGTGCAGTAGTTTTATAACAAAGCGTAGGTCCACCGACACGGTAATTATCAAGATAAACATCAGGTTTATTGACGTCATTCACACAGTCATTCGCAGCCGAAATACTTTGAAGATAAACACCTTGACTAGCAGAATCGGTCTGGTTACCACTATAATTCGGTTGCACCCAATAATTAGGGTATTGACCATTATACGCCCACTTATATTTCTTTCGCAACATACCTCGTGTAGAAAGAACAGATGGTTTAATATATTCATACTGATTACCCAAAACAATAACTTCATTGACATTGAAGACAGGCAAGGACAAATTATAGTTTCCACTTTGCCCTCCCGAAGTCCAACAAGGAAAGTTGCCACGAAAAGGAGTACCCATTTTAGACATTTGATATGTTTTTCCTACATAACCTACATTACGACGTCCGCCATTGATGGAAAATCCAACAGATCCATAATTATCATTGGCTATCTTTTGCGTTCCAGTCTTGGAACCAAAGGGTCCTTGTTCTAACCAATATCCTCCTGGTGTTTTCCCAGAACGATTAGAACCATATTGAATAACAGATTTTTTTTTAAATGCAACCAAGGACATTTAATATAGTAGGATAAAAAAAAATACAAACCGAAAAACAAACCGACAAAGCAATCAATTACAAAGAAATTCAAACCAAATAAGAAGATAAAATAGCATCTTTTTTGTTGATAGACAATTTCCAAAACCACGGTTCATCATAATTATAAACAATATTAACAGGTTTACCTTGCAAAAGACGTACTCTTGTAGTTTCATCTGTCCATTTCGTAAAATGAATGAATACCTTTTTATGCAATATCTCACCCTGGGGATTTTTATGATAAACAAATTCTATTCGTTGAATGTTGCCCATTTGCATCGTTTCTAAAACGTTGATTAATTTATCTTTTGTAATATCCAATGAAATTCTAGGAATACACAAACTTGGTAAATGATTAGGAATATTTTCAAACATAATTGTATGGAAGAAACAAGACGAAAAACAAAAGAAAATTCAATTTTATTTTATATTATACCTTTAAAAAAGGTATAGCCTTATACCTTTAAAAAAGGTATAACCAAATGGCTTCCGTCGCCAAAGGCGACGGCAGCGTTTACCAATAACATCTTCAACTACCCCGTATACTTACATCCATATACCTTTAAAAAAGGTATAGCCAAATTTTCAACCTTTTATAAAAAGGTTGATCCAAAACGCCGCCTTTGGCGGCGTAACGAACTATCTTTCCAATGGCGACGGCAGCGTTTACCAATAACATCTTCAACTACCCCACCCCGTATACTTACATCCCTTTTAATATACCTTTAAAAAAGGTATAAATTTAGGAAACAATCCAACCAAGGAATTGTTTTATAATAAATACAAAAGAATAAAAGAACGCGTCATGGAGAAATACCACGGCAGATCTATTATACAAAGATAAACTGACACAGGCGCCCCAAGCGACCGTTTTGGTTATACCTTTTCCTAAAAGGTATATTAGAATAAAATTTTATATTTCATAATTATATAAATGGGAAAGTTTGCCGACGACATTACAACTTTTTGTGCCCCCTCTCAAGTAAATCTTCTTTTTGGTGTAATTGGATTTGTCCTAGCTTTCACAACAGTAGGTATTATCGGTTCATTTAGTCATCTTTTCGTCACTCTTTTATGGTGTCTAGTATTAAACTACTTGTGTAGTGTTGGTTGGACCACAGTTGCCTGGTTCTTGGTTTTATGGCCTTTTATTGTGACAGTACTAGGTATCATTATTTACCTTGTTGTGATCGCAGGACAAGACGTAAACTATATTTATAACCAATCAGGAGTCCCGGGTCCTAACAAATTTATTGCGGGAACAACCATGACCCCCGGTTTAACGTACGCAACAACCACGACCCCCGGTGTAACATACGCAACAACCACCACCCCAGGTATGAGACGTTAAAACAAAAAACCCTTGAAAACCCCGATTATCACCAAAAAACGTTATAAAATAAACCATCATTCAATCTCTTCTTATTCTTCTTCTTCTTCTTATTCTTCTTATTCTTCTTATTCTTCTTATTCTTCTTTTTCCAAAAAAGATTTATTATAATCAATAGAACACATTGCTTTATCATAATGAGGATAAATCGTATAATTTTGTACAAAATTCAACGACAAGTCAATATTGGTAGGAGCAAGAGGAGGAGGCCCTACAAATTGCAAAACATCTACACCAAGGAAATTTTGTTGCGTATAAAGATTGTAATTCAATTGAGTCTTATCAATCAAATCATCCGCTTGTGGATAAACACATCGCGTTACCAATCTACTTCTTTTTTTATTACTGCAAACAAGTTTGGCTTTTTTATTGGCAATATGATCACTCGCGTATTGTAAAGGCTTCAAAGTACCAAAGTCAGGTTTAGCTTGAGACACATAATAATTCATGTAATTACAAAAGTATGTATATAATTACATGATATAAAAAACACAAAAACCAAAAAACCAACTTACAAATCATAAACAGATTGCATCGTAACGCAAAAACTATAATCCATATTATTAAGGTGAACAACACGACCATATTCATCCAACAATTGTATATTTAGTTTTTGAACATCAACAGGTCCATAATATTGCCTAGGAAAAGTAATAATATTCATATTGTTTTGCGCTAACAAGGGAAAAGAAGGAGTCAAAGGAGACAAAACAGAAATACGTGCCAATATATTTTTGTTCAAAACAGAAGAATTAAAAGCACTATAATAACTGTTTTCCACATTGTTGTTATAATCATTAAAAACCAAATAAAAATAACGCAAACCTTTCAGGTCAACAATACCTTCCGAAACATAGGTACTATTATTAACATAAACACCATTACGAAATCCCATCAACCATCCAAGTTTCAAAGGCAAAGGAGTAGAATAATCAGAGATCCCAAGAACATCAGCTTGAAAATGCAAAGAGAAAAGAAAAGGCGAATGAGGCTTCAAGACGCCCACTATCATTTTACCTGTGCCGGTAACCCCATCCGCCGACAAGTCAACAGTAAAACACAACTTGGCAAATTCCCCCCCAAATTCACTCATAAAATGATTTAAAAAATCAGTCAAAGTTGTCAAACTATAATTGCCATCAGGAACAGTAACAAGACATGTATCTTCCCCAATAACAATAGTAAAAAAATAATTCCCAGCTTGTCGTGAAATACAATAAGAAGACAAGACGGTCTCAAAAGCATTCAATTGGATAGAAACAACGGAAGAAAATTTCACTGGCAAAGTAAAATTAAAATTCGTAGAACTCGTACCTAAATAATTATCCCTAAATCGTGTATCCACATTGAGAAATTGACGGGAAGTACGTTTTTTAAGAGGATTGATAACACCAGGATAATACTCACTAGGATAAGACTGTGAATAAACTGTACCCTTTTTCTCTTGGATAAAATGATTAGCGTCATTTTGAACAATGGGTACAGAATCCAAATGATACTTGGGAAGAAAGGATTCACTGACGACATGCAAGAAGCGGTCATGAAAATCCTTCGTCTCCTTTAATTCCTCTTCTTTCAATCGTTCATTCTTTTTCATTGTCATGACGATTCTCTCTGCGGAATCGTGCAAAAACCCGAGTGTTTTTGCAATGGAATCATTATCCAACTCATTGTTATCCAATAATTTTTCTTTTATTTGTACCAAGTTTTGATGCAAAATATCATAATTGTAATGTTGAGGAAGCTGAAGAATGGTCTCCAGCTCCTGCAAGGTATAGCTATTAGGATTGAAATCATAATCAGTATGTATATTCATGAAATCAAGAAAGAAACAAAGAAACAAAGAATATATATATAAAGAATAAAATCTTATAACAAATCAAACCTTTACAAAGATATAGCTAGATCAAGAAGATAGTCTCGTAAAAGATCTTCATCCAAATAAATATTGGGACTCACAGGAAAGGGACCGACCCATTCTTCGCCAATGAAAGCGTGATCCAAAAAGTCATTTATTTCTTCAGTAGTAATTTGAGAAGAGCGTCGCAAGGGAGGAGGAGAAAGGGAAAACCGAATGTTTTTAAAAGACCGATCTTTTTTGTTGACAATATACCATCGTCTATCATGCGTATAAAAGCTAGGCGCCAATTCACGCATATCCTCCAAAGTTAAAAACTCCAACAAATGACGATTAAAATAAGCCCAATCCAAAAAGTCCGCATAGACTCCGTCGCACAAAGACAAACAATCATCTCTCTCTCTTTTTCCCTGTCCCTGTCCCTGTCCCTGTCCCTTTAAAATAGAAACGAATTCGTAACCAGATTCCCGCAATTGAAATCTTTCATTAAATTCGTTGTAATTCATATTCATAATGGTTTCAAACTCAATAATAGACATAATAATTAAATCAAAATCAAAATCAAAATCAATGTTTGTTTTATTAAAATGTTATTTCTTTAAGCCGATTTATAAATATATAAAAGGCGGCATTTTGGATCAACCTTTTTCTAAAAGGTTGACTAAAAGGTATTTTGGATCAACCTTTTTCTAAAAGGTTGAGTAAAAAAAATTGAATTGCTTTTCTATTTCATATTCATAAGCATCAAACAATCAACAAGCAAAAGCAACATAACAAAATGACAACAACATTCAACCCCACAATGAGTATTCACATTCCTCATGTCTTTGCAAACATTACGGAAGACATGATTGCACACACATTCATGAAGTGGAACATTGGCAAGGTAAACCACGTAGATCTTGTTCCTAAAAAGGAGAAAGATTACAACATGGCATTTGTGCACTTTGACGAATGGTTTCAAGATTCGTTAAACGCACACCATATCCAAGAACGCATCTTGGACCCAACCAAAGTCGCTAAATTGGTTTATGATGACCCAAAATATTGGATTCTTTGTCATTACTCCAACGACGATTTTGTCTGCTCCATGGAAGAAGAAGACGAAGACGGTCTAACAGAAATAGACTATTTGAGAATGGAAGAATATGAAAACGAAGTGGAGGAAAAAGAAATCTTTGAAGATTATGCCGAAGCCACCAAGGACGGACTCACTTTAGAAGATTTACTGCGTTGTGAAGAATATTTTCAACGGGAAGAATATTTTCAACGGGAAGAATATATACTGCGTTGGGAAGAATATCTTCAAGAGGAAGAATATTTTCAACAAGAAGAATTCTTCATTCAAATGGAGGAAGAGTATGTTCGTATGAACACAATTGTAGTATAAATTGTAGTATAAATTGTAGTATAAATAGTATGTATTGTATTTGATCTTTTGTAACATAACAATTTAACCTTTTTTTATTGAATGCGGATTTGTTTCGTTTTTATTTTCACAAACTAATATTATTATGGGCAATATTTTTCCAAGAAGAGACGATGAAGATGAAGATGATATAGAAGAAACTTCCATTTCTAAACCAAACACCAAAAAACGCGCCACCAAAAACAAAAAAGAAAAAGAAAACGATTACAACTACGATTATGAAAACGACTACGAAGAAGAAGAAGAAGAGGAATTACCTCCCCAACCCAAAACGAAAACAAGAAAAAGGAGAGAAACCAAAAACAAAACCAAAGGAAACAGACCTTCTTATTTACCAAAAGCCAAAAAAGAAAGATATTAAATAATCAAATCGCGTTAACGCTTACCACAAGAACTACATCCAGAAGGAGTATTATGAATACGCGACACCATAGGAGAACGTAAAGAACCAGCTTTCACAGGAACCGCAACACCAGATTTTTGTTGAGGCAAACGTTGACTAACAAATGAGTGAACGGCAGGTGAAAAAAGTTGCATTTTAATAACAGGCATATTATAAAATGTAACAATATATTATTTTTTCGTTTTTTTTGTTAAATCTTATTTTTTTTTACAAAAATTATAATTACAATCAAACAAAGGATCGGTATCTAGCTAGTAAAACCAGAATTCAAAATATCATTGATATCTTTTTGGATAACAGAATAAATTAAAACATTGGGATGACAATTGTTTATATTGTTTTTCAAAATATTGTAAACATTGGAAAAAACACCACCTTGTGCATCATATTGATTCGCACACCCCTCCTTACCTGAACCACAATCTTTTGCGTTGTCTGGTAAAATACGCAATACATTGTACGCTTTCACTACTTCATTTTCCAATTTAACATTGTAGGTATCTTCATTTACTTGAGAAACGATAATACCATTGTACAAGAAAGGATCTCCTGTTTTGTCATCATACTCAACCACAAATACTTTTTGACCAGGAGAATAGAAATATGGAACACTATAAATATTATTGGTATATGGGTCAATATTCAATTTCTCATCAGCACTCAAACTAGGAACAATAGGACAATCACACCCGGCAACAATACTCGTCTTAATCGTTTTTCCTCCATAAACTGGAAAGGCCGGATTGAAAACAATAGGAGCTCCAAAATTCTTGGGAACAGATCCTCTTCTCAAAATAGATTGACCTTTCAAACGATTCAATCTCCTATCATAAGAATTATGTTTGATGTCAACACCCTTGCCACCAGGAGACATGGCACCCGGTCGCAAACGAAGAAGACTACGTTTTGTACTATTTCCACCGTAACTAGACCCCGATGCAGTGACATTTTTTTGAACATGAGGATGAATACGGTCACTCATTTGATTCCAACATACTCCAAACTCGGTATCATAATTCGCATTTTGATATCCAGACAAAGAAGCTAAATTCATGGTATACAAAGACGACGGAACACGAACCGTATTTTGAATAATTTTTTGTCTTTGGTATTGGGCTTCCGGTGTATTGGAAGTCAAGTTTGTATCACAATTTCTCCAACGATACAAAGTAGGAAGATCCGGCGATTGAAGATAATTACAACAAGCCCCATCATTTGCATCATTATAAATAATAGCCGTTGCTTCTGTTATCATTATATATTATAAACATATATAATAATTCTACTTTTATTCTACTTTTATATCTCAAAAAATTGAAACAATCCCCCCATCATTCATTCAATCCAAAACAAATGAACCAAATAAAAATACCCATACAAAAAGAAAAATTCTGCAATCACTGTGGAAAAAAATATGCAAAACCTGCCAACTATGAAAAACATTATCTTTTATGTGACATCATACACAAAACAGAAAAAGAAAGGGAAAGAGAAAAAGAATCACAAATCATAATCAAAAACCAAGCCGAATTAATCAAAGTAATTCAACATCTAGTAGTAAAATGCAATCAATTGGAAACAAAAATGGAAACCATGATGCGTTGGGTGAACAAAGAAAAGAAAAAAATAAATGTGATAGATTGGTTGCAAAGCCAATCAAACGAAAGCCTTTATTACCCCGATTTAGTTTTTGATGAACTTTCCAAATACACGACAGGAAACTGCAACGAAAAACATATAGAAATCATAAAACAACATTCTCTTTTAGACGGATTGCGCAGCATTCTTGAAGATTCGTTCCAAAAAAGGAAACTACCTCTTTGCTGCTTTTCCTTAAAACAAGAGACATTGTATGTATGCGAATCCCTTGTGCCTCTCATATGGAAAGAATGCGATAAAAAAACCATCATTGCGTTTTTCAATGGAATACAAAAAAAACTACTCTTTCTTCAAGGTGAATGGAAGAAAAAAAATCGGGAACTTTTTGAGAACGATGACCACATCGGTGAATTATACAACAAAACAATGATGAAAATGCTGATGTCTTTTTGCGAAGATGCGAACTATAGCAAAGTCAAACGAATGCTTACTAACATGACAAAAATAGATGTGAAAAACATTGTAGAATACGAACTAGAAAATTGAAAAATAGAAGACAATACGATCTTCTTTCACAAATCTATTATACAAAGATAATCCGCTATGCTGCCGCATGCAGCAAATCTATTATACAAAGATAATCCGCTATGCTGCCGCATGCAGCATTTTGGTTATACCTTTTTCTAAAAGGTATATTTGGTTATACCTTTTTCTAAAAGGTATATAATTGGTAAAAAAAACAATATTATTACATTACAAGAAGAACAAAATGTTAGAAACATACATCATAACATACATCATGATTGAAAATATATTTCAATATGCATTAAACATATACAATATAATACATATTTTTTATCCACAAACAAACTTGGAACAAGAAGAACAACAAGAAGAATTAGAAAACAAAGTTATAACTAGACAAACAAACAACAACGAATTCATATACATATCTAACAAAGAACCAAAAACCAGTCACAAACATTTAATTGGAAAGATAGGTGTTTGAAAACGCCGTCAAACTCATAATCGGGACTCCCAACTCTTTCGCCTCTTCTATCTTGCTAGAACCAAGTTCTACAGCTTCCTCATTCTTCACCAACAAAACAAACGTACTCTTGCTGACTGATGAACCTACCGTGGCCCCCACTTGTTTCAAACGTTTTACAAGTTCTTCATCACGAAATCCTGTCATGACTATTTTTTTCTTGTACAAAGGATGACTCTCATCAAGATTCACCTTTACCTCTAGAACCTTTTCTTCATCTAAAATCTTAGATTCCAATCCACATTCCTTCAAAAACGCAACAAATCCGCCAATATGTTCCACAAACAATTCGGCAGTTTTTTTCGCCATACCTTTGATCGCCTCCAATCTTTTAATCTTGTCTTGAGGGCTCAACCCATCCGTCAAGACATCCGGATACGCCTCCAATATCAATTCTATTTTTTTTTCACTGAAACCGCGCCCAAAGAGATTGGACGCCGACATCAAATCCGCCAACGAGGCAGCAGCCACCTTCTCTTTGATACCCTCCATGATTTTCGTCGCCAGCTTCTCCTTGAATCCTTCCACCTTCAAAAAGTCAGCCTTTTCCATCTTTAGAATCTTTGGTACGGTGTCAAAACCCGCCTCCACAATACGTGCCACATTTCCTCCGCTCAATCCGTCCACCTCAATACCGCGAAAGAATCCTGTGATGTTTTTCTCTCGCACCGTCAAATTATCTTTTGCGTTTTCAAGCAAGACATCCACGTGTGTGTCATTCCATATATAAGGAACGTCGGGCATCTTCGCCGTCGCCGCCGCCACAGTAACGCTCTTGATATACGGAATGACGTCTCCACTTCGCACCAACTCTATCAATGCACCAACGCCTATTTTATTTTCTTCTATAAACGCACCATTGAAACCAGTAGCAAATTCAATCTTCACGCCTCCCAAATGCAGCGGCTCTATTTGAACACGCGGCTTCAAATAACCATCCTTACTAGGCGTCCACAAAACATCAACAACTTTTGCCTCTGCAACCTGATCAGACAAGACCATCTTGAAAGCAAAGGAATGATCCGGGTTACCCGATTTTCTCGCAAAAACAGCATCTTGTGTGACAATCACACCATCAATCTCGTATAGATAATTCTTACGCCAATCCACCAACAAACCAGACAAATATTCGTTTGTCAACTCGCCGCTAGAAAGTGTCTGGTTCAAAACAACATCCAAACCAGGCAACTCGGTCAAAAAGCGCATCTGTTCACTTGGTTTCAAAACCGGCTGAATAACTTCATAGGCAACAAAATGCAAATCTTTTACTTTTTCATCCACAGAAACGCGGTTGACAATACCCGATACCAAATTTCTGGCATTGGCAAACGTCGTCTTGTACTTTTCATCAAATGTCTTTTTAGGGAGGATAAACTCGCCGCGAACCACAATCCCTTTTCGCTTGGGCAACTTCAAAAACGGAATCAAATAGCTAATGTCTTGGCCATAAACGCCATCACCACGCGTATACAACTTTGGTTTCTCCCCCTCCGTAGAATACATGCCACTCACGCCATCCAATTTGCAAGACAATACATAAGGCCCACTATATTTTGCCTTCCATGCTGCCAATATACCCGTATCAGGCTTGATCTTATCCATAGAGGCCATTTCATAAGGCAATTTGACTTTGTTTTTCTCTACTGGGGCGCCGATTTTACCTTTGAATGCGTTTGTAGGAAATCGTTCATTGACATAATCCTCCAAAATATCATACTCGTTATCCGTCATAATGGGTGCCGTATTACGATAAGCCTCATTGGCCAACGAAAGCATCGCCACCAAGTCCGCTTCTTCCAATCCTGACAAAAAGGAAACCCCCTTTTCTTGAAACAACTTGATATTTGCTTTGGTATCCACCTTGGCTTCCTGGTTCGCTAGAGCAATAATTTTCTCCTTGTTTTTCAAAGACGAGGCTTTTGGAGCCTTGACGACCAAAGACGAGGCTTTTTTGGGTTTTGCGACCAAAGACGAAACCTTCTTAGGTTTTGCGACCAAAGACGAGGCTTTTTTTGTTTTTTTGACAGCTTTATCATTGGGTTCTTCCGGTTCCTGTTCCTTGGGTTCTTCCAATATTTCAACTTTAGAGACCTTTTCCTTTTTTACAAGCTCGGAGACCAAAGGAAGAACCGCGCGACCATCCACGCGTTCCTCCGGTTTTTTATACACCAAACCTAGAAACGCGAAAATATCTGCCTCCTCATGAAACACATGATCCACCTTCAAACCTTTCTTTCCGTCTTTCATCACATACAATCCATGCTCGTTCATCGTATACCCCTTTTCCAAAGCACGTTGTCGCATCACTGTATTGAAATACTTACTTCCTGTGAAATACAAGACGGAAAAGGGGTATTCATCCGGCGACGTATACAAGAAATCCACACGACGCGCCACGGCGGACCCAGGCAAACGCGCAACAACCAAACACTTACTAGGTCCACGCGACAAGACCTCTAAAATAACTCCGTCCGCAATCAACCTGTCTATAAAATTTTTAAATACATCCGCAGAAGCAGAAGTCACAATCACATCAATATCACCGGAGGTCAAAGCCCCCCTACGATAACTACCTACAATTTCAAACCGCGAAGAAGAGTCCGCAACAAAAACAGACCGAAACAATGCCTCATATTCTACAATTTCTGCACGAGGAATACGTTTCAATATATCTTCGTAATACTTTAAACCTACACGCTGTACATCATTCAATACGGACCCATCTACAGATACTTTTTCTCTTAATTGTTCAATACTTACAATACCTGCAGCCACCAATTCCTTGGCCTTTTTCGGTCCAATCCCATACACATCCGTCAAGACATTCACCGGATTGGCCTTTTCTCTCTCCAATACTTTCAACCCACCGGTTTCCACAAACTCATTCAACTTTTCTACAATCGTACTTCCAATACCAGGTTGTCCCTTTAATTGAGATACGGAAGTAATGTCGTCAGGATATGCCATAATCGTTTCGGCCGCTTTTTGATAGGCCTTGGCACGAAACGGCTCACCTTGCTTCATCATAATCGCAGCCAACTGCTCCATGATATCCACAAACGATTCATTCCATCTTTTCTTCAAAGAGGGAGTAGGAGTAGCAGTAGGTTCTTCCATTACCATGACGGATGGAGATTCTTTTAAGTTCTTATCAGAAAAAGGCATCTTATTCATTTTCATAATATCAATTGGTTCTGGTTCTGGTTCTGGTTCTGGTTCTAATTCTGATTTTAGTTTTTCAACAAAAGGTTCTTGGGTACCTTTCACTGATTCTACCAAAAGCTTTTCAATTTTTTTATTCTTAACCGTTTTTTTTTTAGAAATGGAAGATTTTCTAGGTTTGAGTGTTTTATACTTGGGTCGTTTAACAGATTCAAACAAAACAGTAAATTCATTTTCTTTTTCATCTATTTCGCTTGGAATAAAAGGGACAACTTCATGTAGGTGAGGACTGGAAACACGCTTTCTAGGTTTTCTTATTTTCAACGTTTTTGTATTACTTTTTTTATTCATATGATAAGTATATATAATAGGAATAAAACAATAGACAAAAATATAAATATGATATTTAATTATTTAATTATTTAATTATTTAATTATTTAATTATTTAAATGTAAATGATTCATAAAATGATATAAATGCTCAATTTCAAATTGATAGTACTCTCTAAAATACGTACCATGTAAAAATATTTTAGCGAGGTTTTGTCATAGAAAAAACATCCCAATCACAAGTTCCTATTTCAATATAATCATAATCATTTTCTTCATTTTCTTCATTTTCTTCATTTTCTTCATCTTATACATATTTCCTTGATAATCATCAAATTCCAAAACTATTTTCATACAACAAAAAAAATATATTATACGAAAATATTTTATTATATCACTGTAGTTACAATGATGTTTGTTTGTAATATAACTGGGAAAACATTTACTTTGGATGATAATGAAAAAGACAGAGAATCCGGATGTAGATTTGGTTATAACTGTCGTTTTAGAGCTATATCTTATGTACTAACAAAGGTCTTGTTCAATGAAATAAAAATAGTGAATGACATTGAAAAAAATAAAAACATCAAAGGGATTGGAATGAGTGAGAGCAGTTTAGCCGAAATGTACAAAGAAAAATTTGATTATGTCAATACTTTTTACCATACTGAACCGTTTTTGAATATTTATAAGGAAGAACATGTAAATAAATACCTAGAACTAGATTTTATAGTTTCTTCTGATGTATTTGAGCATATAGATCCTTTTCCGGATGTACAATTCGCATTTCATAATCTTTATAAAATGCTTAAAAAAGGAGGTGTTTTGGTATTTTCAGTTCCCTTTTATTATGGTGAACATATAGAACATTTTCCTAATTTGTATGATTATGAAATTAAAAAAGAAAACGAAAAGTATGTTTTGTTCAACACAACTATTCATGGTGATAAAGAAGTGTTTACCAATTTATGTTTTCATGGAGGGCCAGGTAATACATTGGAGATGAGACTTTTTTCTAAAAAATCAATCGTTTCTTTCTTAGAAACAAGTGGTTTTACAGAGATTGTTTTTCATAATATAACAGATGATATGAATAAATATGGAATTTTTTGGTCAAAAAACAATGATAATAATTGTTCACTCATTATTACTGCCAAAAAATAAGCTATCCTCAAGGAAGAAACTCCCGTATCATGGGAAAGATTTCCGCAATCGCCTCCCCACACCCAATCGCCACCTCCCTATGTTCCTTCTGTGTGCCATTCCCCGATCGCAATTGTATATAATGCACCCACGACCGCAATGTCCCGTTCATATACATGCGAGACAATGTCATGCCCTCGGGCAAAACCGCCCTCGCCTGTTCCTTGGCGACTCCCTTATGCAAAGCCCACTTATAAGCAGACAAAGCACAAGCTCCTACTTCCGCTTGTAGCGCCTCCCATTCTTCTTTCAATTCCATGTCCTCCGTTTCTATGCTGTTCTGTCTATTTTTCGTATCTTGTGTCCTGGCTTCCCTTACTTCCATCCCTAAATCCGCCACAGCATACCGCTGTGAAAATTCCTGAAAAGAAAAGGACCGATGCCTCAAAATCTGCCTCGCAATATCACGCGTCGTTTCAATCTCCAAGCATACACTCACCATCTCAAGTGGCGACCAATGTTGATTCGCTATCAAATACCGTATCAATTTATCATTTGTCTCCGTAGACTCTTGACCAGCAGGATTGGAGACACGAGCGCAATAAGCGACCAGGTCTTGCAATGAGGACTCCCCCGACAAGACAGGCGGCTGTGAATAACTAATCAGTTTAACTTTCATACTTTCCAAATACGTATATACATAAACCATCCTCGTTTTATATCTTTTTCTTACAAAATGTTTACTCCCCACCCACCACCCCCCTTTGCTAGATAATGATGTCAAACACAATATATAAAAAATCAAAAACAGCAGCATTATGGTCACAAACACCCACCCCCGGGGGAGCGCCCTTTTTCTATCTTTTTCTTTTTGTCGAGGAATGAAAAAATTCCCAAAAGTATTTTCGGCTTTTCAAAAATGGACAAAAATAATGTCCATTTTCAGAAAGTGGACAAGGACTTTTGTCAAAAAACGCAAATGAGACCATAATGAAAAAGTAGCGTGTGGTCACCAAAAAAAGAATTATAAAAGTATGACGATAAATTTTTTTGAAGCATGGTTTCCCAAAAATGGACATGACTTACCAATGATGACATCTTTACGCAATTTTACGCATTTTACGCCATCAAAACATAATGGCATTGTTTATGATAAGCGCTAAAATTATTTTCAAAAAATAATATTACGTAAAATGAAAAAATGATGACAATAATGACAAAATAATGACATAAAGCGCAAAAAAAGCTCCAGATCAATTATGATAATAAAAACGCAAAAATATTATTGTTTTACTGCACGATACGAAAATATATAAAAATGTCCAAAATCTATTTTTTACAAAAAAAGGGATTTAAAACAATGTCCTACTTTAGTACAAAGGATGACCGTGGATGACCATTTTACCTTTATTTTACCCCAAAAATTTTTATGTAAAAAATGCGCATTTGAATGCAGTAATAAAAAAGATTGGAAGCGACATATTATGTCACTGAAACACCAAAAGGATTACCAGGATTACAAAGTAATCCTTGGAAATACCCCTGACCATAAATGCATAAAGACATTTGATTGTGTTTGTGGTCGGCAATACAAATACAAGCAGGGTATTTATAAACACAGAAAAAAATGTCCATTTATAGATCAGTTGAAAGACACGAGTAACAACCAAATGATTTCACAGGACCAAATCATTACAAAGGATTTTGTAATGCAATTGATGAAACAAAACAATGAAATTCAACTGTCTATGTTGGACGTAATAAAAAATGGTACCAATAATATTATTACAAACAACAATACCAAGAACACAAATAACAACCAAAAATTCAACCTGAACTTTTTCTTGAATGAGAAGTGCAAAGATGCGCTGAATATGAGCGAGTTTATAGATTCTCTCAAGGTGACCTTGACAGATGTGGAAAACGTAGGACAATTAGGATTTGTCAATGGTATCTCTAGGATTTTGGTGAATGGACTCAAAGAATTGGACGTCTACAAACGTCCGATTCATTGTAGCGATGTAAAGAGAGAAACCATGCATGTCAAGGAAAACAACGTCTGGGAAAAAGGCGAAGAAACCAAACCGCAGCTTATCCAAGCCATAAAAAAAATAGCGGATAAAAATATCAAGACCATCCCAGATTGGAAAGAAGAGAACCCGGATTGCCGAAACGGTGAATCCAAGAAAAGCGATCAATACTTGCAGATCGTGGGGGAAGCCACGGGAGGCCATACAAAAGAGACAGACTGTGAAAAATACGATAAAATCATCAAAAAAATAGCAAAAGAAACGACAATAGAACGGGAATCGTAGACCCCTTTTTCCAATTTAGACCCCTTTTTCCATTTAGACGCCCTTTAACTGAAACATTTTATTCCATATTCCATTGTTGTTACGGGTGTTGATATGGATGTTTGTGTTGCCGCCGTTGTTAAAAAGCAACTTTTGGGACTTGATTTGACGGATTCTATGACGCTGCCTGGCATCTTCCAATGCCTTTTTCTTCAACTGCGCCAAATATTCCAGACGAGTCAACGGCTTTGTAGGTCTTACAGGAGTCGTTTCCTGCTTAACAAAATCTTTGAAATACTTGTTGTGAATATAACTGTTTTGCAGGTGGGGATTGTTGTTATGTAAAACTTTTTGAGGAGGGGGAGGGGGAGCGTATTGCTTACTGGCCAGACCATTTCTAATAGGGACGCGAGGTATTCGGGGTTGACCTTTAAAGGAAGGGGAACGAGAAGGGGACGCGGCGACGGTGGCAGCACGCATATTGGCTCGTTTTTCCTCACGAGACAAAGCCTGTAATTTTCCTTGGTATAATTTTACATTGAGAGCATCCAAAATATCATCGTAGCTGAGTTCTGGTTCTTCTACAAAAGAACCGGTATTGGCATTGTTGTAAGGGACATATTTTCTGGGAAGTTCTTGGATTCCAAACCCAATATTTTCTAAAGAGTTATATTGTTGTTGCATTTCACAATAATATAATAGACAATGTTTAAAAAATTATATTTTTAATTTATATGGAGACGCCTCTTTTTATCATTAAAAGCAAAGGAACAGCAGAAAATTATATGAATAACAATTCCGATAAACACAATGAATCTTTTGCATGGGATATAGATTATGATGGTCGCCAAGCGGATATTGATCTACATATGGATGCGGATGGTGAAAAAAAACATCTGCAATTTCAATTGGATAATGAAGATTTAGCTAAAATGCTAAACTACGCAAGTGAACCACAAGACATGGATGAACGACTCTTGCAAGACTTCCCATTGTCTAGCCCTAACACAATTCAAGAGGAACCAAGATGGGATGTTTACGACGACCAACTAGTTTCTTTTCCTAGAGAAGAGACACCTAAAATTAAAATAAAAATCATTCCTGCGGAAGTCATAAAAACAACAAGTAGAAAGAAACGACCCTACACATATCATGGACGTCGGCGTTCCTTGCGAAAAAGAATAAGATCACCCAGAATTACGTCAAGTAAAAGACTTGTAACTGGGAAAAGACTTATCACAGGTAAATTACCTAGTAAACGACCCAAAACCATGCGCATTAAATTGCATCCAGTGAAACAGTTGTAATAATCGGTTTTTTCTTTTCTACTGTCTCTAAAATAATCGTCTCATTGTCGGAATAGCTCCTTTCTCTCTTGAACTTGTTATAGACAACCACCGCCCTCTTGTCTACATGTTGTAAATAATATCGTGAAGCATAAATTAATTTACACAATATATCGTCTTCGTATATGCACTCAATATGAACGTCGTGTATTTTTTTGATTGTTTTTATGAAATCGGCGCATTGAAATAAATTTTCTTCTAAAAATTGCACAGCAATAATGCAGTGGTTTCTGGGTATGCGAATTGCGCCATCCATCTCATAAAAATAATAATAATTATCACAATCAAAATCAAGAGCCAAACCAGTGATTTGTTCTTTTAACAACGAGACGTTGGAGTGTTTGGTTATATCAAACGAAATTTCTATTGTGTATCCCATTAGTATATCTAAATAAAATCTATTTTGCCCATATTCTACTTTTCTATTATAAAAAATTGATTGTAAAACAGGGGAATAGAGTTTGTTCAATATGCAAGGCGAATTCAAAACAAAATTACATCCGGTTTTATCCAAACGAAATCATCACGAAAGAGATGACAATATTGTTTTTCAAGAAGAAGGACACAAATACACGATTTTGACAGACCCCGATTCCAGTTATACATCAGTGACCACCTGGAATCATAGTCATTTTGAGCATTTCAACGCAGACAAGGTGATACAAAACATGATGCGAGGAAAAAGCTGGAAAGAAGGACACAAGTATTGGCCCATGACAGCAGAACAAATCAAAAAACAATGGGACGACAATGGAAAGCAAGTTTCCCAATTAGGAACTGAGATGCATTATCAAATTGAATGTTTTATGAATGAACCAGCTTTCAAACAAAGCAGTTATAGTCATAAAGAACTACTAGAACATTACAATAACCAACAAATAGACCACGTACAGAAAGGTACTAACGTAACAAAGACAAAGACAAAAGAGTGGGAGTATTTCTTACAATATATAAAAGATACACCTGATTTTACACCCTACCGTACAGAATGGTTGATTTATCACGAGGAATTGAAAATAGCCGGTTCCATAGATATGGTATATGAAAACCCTCTAGACGGTACACTGACCATTTATGATTGGAAACGAAGCAAAGATATCACCAAAATCAATACATTCGATCGTTTTGCCCTAACCCAATGTATAAGTCATTTTCCGGACGCGAATTTTTGGCATTACGCGCTGCAATTGAATACATACAAGGCGATCCTAGAAGAAAAATATGGTAAAAAAGTGACGCATTTGTGCTTAGTGAGATTGCATCCAGACGAAGAAACATATGAATTATTGGATGTACCTGTTTTGACAGAAGAAATAAAAGAATTGTTTGCATTGCGTAAAAAAACAATATAGAAATATACTAACTTTAATAATAACAATAAAAAATACAATGTTTTTCTACATCGCTTTGCTGTTACATGGATTAGGAGGGCTTTATATTCTTTTTTATTTTGCGAATCCAACTGTTTTTTTGGCAGAATGGTTGAAGGAAACAACAAAAACAACGACAACGACAACGACAACGACAACGACAACAACGACAAAAAAAGAAGAAGAACCATACGAGACCAAGTACATGACAAAATACAAGAATGCTTCTAGGGAAATTGTATTGACCGAGGAAGAGGAATTGTTTCAAAAAGAAAAGGAAGCGGAACTCATTGATCGTTTGAAAGAAGAAAACGATGAAAATTGGGAAGAGTTGATACAAGGACAAGAGGAGGAAATACGAAGCGATACAATTTATTAAAGACAAACGCGCAGAGAAACTGATAAACAGTGTGCTTATAGAAAAAACACCGCTAGGAAATGTTGTTCTGTTTTATGATAAGAAGAAAGAAACGTTTAGTTATTACAGTGACAATACGATCCCTTATCGGTATTTGGAAACGGTGGCGAGAAAATATGTGACCATGTTTCGTTGTAAATATTTGTATGTAGATATGGAAGAAGAGTTAGAGGAGGCGCAAAAAAAACTGGATAAAAGGAGAGAAAAGGAAGAGGGGGAAAAGAAGCGTCGTTTGGAAACAAAGGAGCCGGAGAAGAAGAATATATTTGCAAAATTCAAGAGTTATAACAAGGATGGTTTAAAAACCGCGAGTATTGCAAAAAAGAATCAAGTAACGGTTGCGAACAAAGAAAATCCGGATGCTCTTTTGAAAGAAAATGCGAATCGGTATACATGTGAAGGTCGTTTTTGGGATTACAAGATTCTCCAAAAGGTGGATAAAAAAATAAATGACAAACGATTGGCGACAAGTTTCAGTGAATTTAAAAAGTTACAGAATTCAAAAACATGATAACATGATAACATGATAACATGATAACATGTATAATAGTTTAAGAAGAGGATTGTTTTTTTTTCCATTCGCGGAATCCATTGCTTTTTGCAATATGAAAAGAGGTTTCCAAATGCCCTCGCGCGATTTCCATAGCTTTTCTCTCTTTGTCTGTCATTTGCTTTATATAAAGAGCAATTAACTCATTTGTATCTTTGATTTTATCGTTAGGCGTAGGAGTAGTCATAAATGATAATATTATTGTTTTGTTTAATAAAAGAATAATAAAAACGAAAATCAATTTTTTCTGTTATACAAAGAAGTTAAAGAAATAGTGTTTGTTATAGAAAAAACTAAATAACTAATTAAAATGTTGATTTTAATGTTTTTGCATATTTTTTCATATGATGTTTGGTTTTACATAGCCCACCGAACCTTGCATCATCCTTTTTTATGGAAATTCCACAAGTTACATCATACCAAAGCCGATCCTGTTTTTTACGAGGCATATGTAGGTCATCCAGTAGAACATATATATCAAACACTTGGGTTGTTTTTCCCTCTTTTTTTCACAATAGATATTACCTCACTAACAACTGCTTTTGTTTTTGTAAACGTTCGTGGTCTCATACAGCATGATAAACGGTGTAGTTGGCTCATAGGAAATCACCATTTATTGCATCACAAGTATTATATTTGTAATTATGGTGAATATTGGATAGATTATCTATGCAAAACGAGATACAAGGATAATAAATACAAGGATAATAAATACAAGGATAATAAATACAAGGATAATAAATACAAGGATAATAAAATAAAAAATTGAAATACCAATTACATTATTGTTTCTCTCCAAACAAAAAAAGAAAGAGACCAAAATAAAATGGAAAACAAAGAAAACATTCGTATTTTTAGATACAAGTTATCAGAGGAAATAGCTAATGAGATTGATAATTTTTCAAAAATTCATAAACAAGACGATAGAAAGACGTTCAAAGAGGCTTGGAGAACATGGACGGAAGCAAACGAAGAGTTGTTGACGATGGAGGTGAGAAGATTAACCGAGAACAATTACGAGGGGGATGTTTTGCAAAAAATCTTTACAAGCGCACGTTATTACTACCGAAAAAAAGGAACTGAAAAAAAAGCACCAAAAGAGCGCCAAACGTATACAAAGGTTTCGCGTGATATTTTGCAACAAATGGATGCACATATAGAAGAAGGTATGAAATCGCCGGATTACAAACCTTCCATTGGTTTTACAGATTATTGGGACAAAGTAGAAACAAACAAGACAAAAGAAGAAGAACGAAAAATGAAAAAGACGTACAAAAATAGATATTATATTATGGTTGCAAAATAAACAATCTACTTTACTTTTTGGACTTGCGGGATTTCTTGGACTTTCGCGACTTTTTGGACTTTTTGGACTTTTTACCGGATTTCTTATGGGACTTGCGAACCTTTTTGGTAAAAGGGGCAGTAACAACATTTTCCACCGTCGTGACAACAGTATTAAGTGCTTTACCCATTTCATTTTTTCTATCACTAGCTTCCTTTAACGCATCCTTGAATTGAAAACTGGGATTCTTCTTTCTTCCCTCATGAAAGACTTTTTTAACAAACATGTTCCATTCACTTGGTTTTCTGGCCATTGTATATTACATAAAGAATAAAAAGTATTTCTAAAAATGGGAAAACAACCAAAAAAAGGAAAACAACCAAAAAAGGAATATAAAAAAAAATTGAAATACATAAAAAAGAACAAAGTATAACTACAAAAAGAAATCATACTACAAAATGGTAAAAAATACAACGGGTGGAAACAAACATAAAGGACAAGCACGTAAATTTGTAAATGCGCGCCCTTCCAATAAACTCCGCATTTCAGAGGATGAAGCTGAAGTATACGGACAAGTGACTAAATTGTTAGGAAATGGAATGTGTCATGTAAACACGTTGGATGGTACAAAGATGTTGTGTATCATTCGCGGTAAATTTCGCGGTAGGGGAAAACGCGACAATATATTAAAAACAGGTACATGGATATTAGTAGGAATCCGTGAATGGGAAGAAAAGAAAGATGCAACAACAAGTACGTTACTGAACAAGTGTGATTTACTAGAAGTGTATTCGGATTTGGACAAGGAAAAACTAAAATCAACAGTAAATCTCAATTGGAGACCCTTTATTGATAATGATGCTACAAATCATTTTACCGACAAAGAAGATGAAGATCTGTTTCAGTTCTCCAACGAAGAACAGGAAGAATACAAAAAGATAATGGAAGATCAAGTAGGAGGAAGCATAAACAAGGTAACACTGCAATTGTCCGCTGTGGAAGAAGAGGAAGAAATCAATATTGATGATATTTAATTACATGGAAAAATCAAACATAATCATATAAAATAGAAAATATATATAATTATAAAAAATATAAACATATAAAAAAATAAGTGCTGTCTCCTGTAAAAATTTATAAGATGGATGGTTTCCTAATGGATCAAGGGTCGCAGGGGACATCTTTTTATATTTAAAACTTGCTGTTAGGAGACATTGTGTGACCTTTACAAGGTACATAAATCATATATATTTTCTTTATGTCATTTTTTTTGTAATATATATATTCTAAATGAATAATAAGAATGCATGATAATATCCCGAAATTATTGTTTACGTATTATCATGACAAGAATGAAATGGCAGAGAATATGAAGAAAAATTGGGAAGATTGGAAACAATCCCATCCTGATTTTGAATGCATCTTGTTTGATTGGTATGATGCTAATGAATTTTTGAGAACCCATTTTGATAAGGAAATAAATGAATGTTTTCATGTACTAAAACCTCATTCATTTAAGTCGGATTTATTTCGTTATGCTTATATGTACTTGCGCGGAGGTATCTATGTGGACATAAAGTACAAATGTACAGATGGTTTTACATTTCACTCGTTGTACAAAACCCAACAAGACTATTTTGTAAAAGAACAATTGGGAATCCAAAACTGTTTGATAGTATCGCGCCCTGGAAACCCTGTTTTTTTGTATACGTTGAACAAAATAAAGGAACATGGTAGACAAAGGACGTATGGAAATTCTCATGATAACTTTATAGCTTGCCTGAGTATTACCGGACCTGTTTTGCTCTCTTATATTTATTTTACTTATTTTTTAGGCAAACCGAAATACATGGAAGTATTTACGGAAACTCCTGTAGCAATTTTGGAAAAAAATAGTATGTTGAAAAGCAAAGAACCGACGCTGTATTACAATGCAATATGTCATAAAGATTTAGAATGGAAACACCGAGACAATCATAAAATTTTTTGGAAAAACAGACTGATTCTTCAACAATATGAAACATACCGGACAGATTTGTTTTACAAAAACAAAGAACCGAGACATTATAGTCAAATGTTTGATGAAAAGGATATTTACGAAGAAAGAATTTAGAAGGAAATAGCTATACAATATAATCAAAAAAGAAAAGTCAATATTATAAACAAATTATGTATTCCGCACCCAAAGTAAGAAGAAATGTTTTTAAAACAGAAGAAAAAAAAGGAACTGAAGAAAAGGCACTCCAAACAATGGAGTTTCCAGAGTTTCATACCAAGCCCAACAATCCTATAAAGAAAACCAGTTTACATCAAACAATCAGTTATATGGATGTAGCAAACAAGGAAAAAGACGAGGAGGAACCAAAGGAGAATAAATTAGAAGCCGGGTGGTGTCGTTTGAGCTGGGACCCGAAAAGGAAACTAGTAATTGAAAGAAGTGAAAAAGAAGATTATAGTGAAACGCAGAAACAAAAACAGAAACCGTCGTATCATGAATATGTTTCCAAGAGAATGCAACAATTGTTTGATAAGTGGGATGAATACAAACGAGAATTTATAGAAATACATGGTGAGGATGCTTATCCAAGAATGAAACCGGTTTTTGATGATGATAATACAAATGAAGAAGAAGAAGATTGTTATGAAGAGAATGATGATGATTATTATTGCGATTGATAGAAAGAATGATAGAAAGAATGATATAAATGAGTTTAATTATTTATTACTAAATATCATGTGATAGTAGTAATAAACGTAGTAAATAAAATGGAAAAAGAAAAAGAAAAAGAAAAAGAAGAAGAAACGTTTTTAGATGAATCGTGGATAAAAGAGTTTGAAAAGACGGACAAATTATATGAAAAGTATTATTTGGATGATTTGTATAACATCAAGTTAAATAGTATCTATGTAGATGAATCTAGGAATATAGTGAAAATGAAAGAAGAGAGATTTTTAATTAAAAATAGAAATTTTTTATCAAGAGAAGAATTAGTTGGAATACTAAAAAAAAACAGCCAATATAATAATAAGAAATTCAGTATTCATTCCATACTAAAATACAATATAGATTTGGACCCGATAGAGATAGAGGATTTTTTAAAGAGAAAGCAGAGTAAAACGTTTTTAACATTGGTAAATCATATAGAAGATATACCTTTTAAGAAGACGATAACCATGTTTCAGGATTTGAATGATTTGTTTTTTTTGTTTGTTGAAAAAAGTGAAAACGAGAGAAGGAATATAACCAAGCGTGTTTATATACAGAATCAGGCAG
>Ga0209084_1001100_pt1 | contig 23599 bp, 6 predicted proteins | sample C_130820_MF_Meta_FD_187309 | JGI IMG/M metagenome (GOLD analysis project Ga0209084, IMG submission 187309) | Freshwater microbial communities from Lake Croche, Canada to study carbon cycling - C_130820_MF_MetaG (SPAdes) (version 2) | ecosystem: Environmental > Aquatic > Freshwater > Lake | place...
ATGTAAAAGTGTATGATCCTGAAAAGAAAGAAGTGATAGCTACATATGATAGTTATGCTCAGGCTGCTAGAAAACTTGGGCTTACAGATAAAGTGATATACAATGCTTGTGCTAATAAGACAAGAAGGTTCTCTCCATTTTTAAATAAAGAAGTTGCTATTAGAACTGCAGCTAAACCTAAAACAGAAATAAAATGAGTAAAATTTTGCACATCTCTGATACACATGGATTCCATCAACAATTTCCTATGAGTAGATTTGAAGGAATAGATATTGTTGTACACAGTGGTGATTGTTCTAACTATAGAGATTTAGTTTTAAATGAAAAAGAAGTTAGAAATTTTATATTATGGTATAAAGAAGTTCCTGTTAAGCATAAAATTTATGTAGCAGGTAATCATTGTACTAGTATAGATAGAAGAAGAGTTACTCCTGCAGATTTTCATGAAGCAGGTATAACCTATCTTGAAAATAATGGAACCACTATAGAGGATATAAAGTTTTGGGGAAGTCCTTACACTCCTAAATTTGGTGAATGGTCTTTTATGAAGAGTAGAGAAACCATTAACAGAGTGTGGGAAAATATTCCTAAAGACACTGATGTACTTATAGTGCACGGACCACCAAAAGGGATAAGAGATTTATCACATGATAAAGATGGAACATTAGAATTTTGTGGTGATGGAGCTCTTATGAAAGCTGTATTAAAACTACAACCTAAGCTTATGTTATTTGGACATATACATAACTCACCTGGATGTTATAACCAGGGAATTAGTCATCACTCTAATATATCTACAGTATTTTCTAACGGAGCTTGTGTAGATGATGGTAGATTTGATAAAGGGTTGACATCATTTGGAAACATTTTAGAAATATAAAACATGAAAGATAAATTACGTACTTGTTGTTATCTAGATGACACTGATTTGGTTTATTCAAAATAATATTGTATCTTTATTATATAAAGAAACATATTATGCCTTATAAACCTATTTGTGGAATATACAAAATTACCAATATCATTAACAGTAAGTATTATATAGGAAGTGCTGTAAGTATTAGATATAGATTAAATACTCATAAAAGACTTCTTAGAGATAATAAACATTTTAATAAACACCTGCAATCATCTTATAATAAATATGGTCTATCTAATTTTGTATTTGAACAATTAGAAATTACTACAAAAGAAAATATGATTGAAAGAGAACAATATTGGATAGACCATTTAGATGCTAATAATCCTAAAAAAGGTTATAATAAAAGAATTATTGCATCAAGTAATCTTGGTTTAAAAGCTTCAGAAGAAACTAGAAAAAAGTTAAGTATAGTTCACATGGGTCATAAAAGATCTAAAGAAGCTCAAGAAAAAATATCAGCTTCTCAGTATATACCTGTATGTCAATTTTCTTTAAATGGAAAATATATACAAACTTTTAATAGTTTACAAGATGCTGCTTTATCTTTAAATAAACATTATACTACATCTATTACAGCTTGTATACAAAGAAAAAGACCTTCTGCTTTAGGATATACATGGTGTTATGAAAAAAATAAAGATATATTTAAAACTTTAGGTCATGAAATAAAAAGTTATAATAACAAAAAAATTAAAGTTGTAGAACTTTTAAATCTTTAACTGATGCAAGTAATTATTTTAAAATGACAATAAATAGTATATCAACTGCAATAAGTAAACAAAAAAAATATAAAAATCATATATGGAAAAAAGTATAAAAAAAGAAAATAAAAAGTTACGTGTCTGTTTGTACATTGATGACACAAGAACCCCAACAGAAACAATCCCTGGATATAAACCATGGGATGTAGTTAGAAACTATGATGAGTTTACCACTTATATTACTAAACATGGTATACCTGATCTGATAAGTTTTGATCATGATCTAGGAGAAGAACATATGGATGATTATTTTAAGCAGCTGTTAGATAAAGGATTTCAGCAACCAGACTATTCTTCTTATAGAGAAAAGACTGGGTTAGATTGTGCTGGCTGGCTAATAGACTATTGTCAAGAACATAATGTCTCTTTAAAGAGTTGTTCTGTACATTCAGCTAATCCTGTAGGAGCTGCTAATATTCAGAGTATGATTAATGGATTTAAAAAACACATGGATGAACCACAGGATTGTTATCTTGGTAAACATCCTTTTAAAGTTTAAAAAAACAAATATGGATATAGAATTACAAGTGTTACCAAAATACAAAACTGTTTTTGGTATTAGTTACGATGTAGGAGAAGCTATGTACAAAGATAAGCCAACAATTTTTTATGAAATTGGAATAGGTATAGGAATAATGGTTTTTTATTTTGTACTATATAAAAAGGGGAGTTAGCTCCCCTTTTTTTTAATATCCTTTTCCTCCTGAACCAATATCTTTCATATAATAGTTAATCTTATTAATGTTACTAAATACAGGAAGTACTTTTGTAATTTTTAAAGCAGTTCTTTCATCATCATACATTTCATCTCCATTATCTTTTTCTACTCCAGCTAAATGATAAGTGACAGCTTTAAAAGCTTCTTCCCAGTTTAAAGCAGTTCTTACAATAGGAAATATATTTGTTTGAAGATCTGATATAGAATGTATATCAGAATAATAAGTCAAATCTCTATTAAGATCATGAAGCTGACGAAGTACTAGTAAATTGTATATTTTTTTGTCTTTATCATCATCAGGAGCCATTGATTTAAGAAGCATATAAGCCATTGTTAAAGTGAGTATCACTTGTAACTCTTTTACAGCTTTTTTAAAGTTAGCTAATTCCATTGGATCACTCAATCCATTTTCTTTATTAAAAACAGTTTGAAATATCATTTTAAATACCCCTAACTTTTTATCTCTAATTTGTTTAAGAAAAGTTCTGTAATATCCTTCTTCATCTCTATCTAGAAGAGCATCTCTATGTTTAGGATCAAATCTAACACCCACTGTTTCAGGAAGCCAAGATTTAAATAATAACATCAATCTACCTATAGCATTGTCTTTTCCTTTTATATATATATCTTTACCTGTAGCACCATGAAGTTTATTAGCAAGTTGTTTATACCCTAACATCTTCTTTGTATAAAATTCTTCAAAAGAAAGTCCTCCATTAGCAGCTTCATCCCATACACCATATTCTTTCTCATTATATTCTCTGTTTTCATCTAATACATCTATAAAAGATACCTCCCCTTTAGATGTCTTAACCATTTCATGTTTCATACAAGCTAATAACATCTCACCTTTAAAGTGATAGTCACCTGATGATAACCATGTAAAAGCTTTAGGTAACATTTCTCTAAGTTTATCAAGAGTTGTATGTTTATTAACCATTGTTTGTAAATACATACCATCTTCTCCTTCAGCCATCTGAGAGTCATACATTAATCCAAATAATAATTTTGTCATTCTAGTTTCATACTTTCCACCAGACCAATATTTACCAGAAGATTCTATAATTTGTTTATTAGCCCATAACAAATCTTTTTTATTAAAATCTCTACCTCCACTAGCATGAACTTTATTATTTATTTTACCAACTACTAAGTTTCTAATTGCTGAAAATGGTGCAAATCCTAAAGCTGTCATTCTTGCTCCTTTAATACTACTATCAATAGCTGATGCTATTGAAAACTTTCTACCTCCTAATTTATAAAATTCAGATTTTTTATTTTCTAATGCTGTTTCTAAAGCTTCTCTATTTTTTTCAGAAAGAGTATCATCTTCTAGTTTAGCATTAATTTTCTTTATATCATCTGAAAGTTGTTTAGCTTGTTTAGCTTTTTCAGATTCCCAGAGACCTAAAGAAGCTAAGTCCCAAAAACTATAAAATAATTTATCAGATTTCCATAAATCATCTTCTGCAGCTAATCCATAAAAAGATCTTTTAACTGTAGAATCTGCTAAAGATTGAAGATTCTCTGCATCTTTAGCTACAGATTCCATTGTACCTGTCACTTTATTATATTTATATGATCCCTCTGTATCTTGAATTACATCATTTATTATGTCTATTTGAGCAGATACAGCATTTTTATGTTTATATACTAAAGCCATGTCACTAAACATTTTAGCCATCACTATAAGATCTTTTGATCTATTCTCTATAGGTACATTTTCATCAATAAAACGTGCTTTAAATCCTCTTCTTTCTTTTTTACTAAAAGCTGCAGTTTCAACTTTTTGTTCATAGTTATACTCTGTAAGAGCTTTCATAAACCAATCACCTAATCCATTAACAGATTCTTTAAGAGCAGTGAAACCATATTCTTTAACAATCTTATCTGCTATCACTGGTAAGAAGTTAGATTGAAGATCTTCCATTTCTTCTTGAGGAAGCCATTCTATATTTTGTTTCATAAATGATTTAAACCAATCATAAAACTCAAATAACTTAGGATCTGATGCAATCTTTTTAAAATTTTCATCATAATAATTAGAAGGAACACCATTAACTTCTTTTGCTGGTATAAGATAGGTATATCTAGCCCCTGCATATGCAGTAACAACTTCACCTTTTGTGAACTTCTGTTGCATATATTTTAAAGGATTATATAAATTATCATATTCCTCCACTTTTTCTTTTATATATTCTTCAAATGTTAATCCTATAGGAATTAAAGATGGGTCCCCAGCAGCTTCAAGCATTATTCTACTTTCATATTCTTCTTTATTTTCTTGAAATTTAGTATTTAACTTTTCAGATTCCACTATTATACTAGTAATCTCACTACTATTAAAACCTAAAGATTTCATTCTATTTACTTCAGCAGCACGGTCAGCATCACTATACTTACCCATTTCTATAAATGGTACAGCATTAAATGGAACAGTGTTTTCTTCATTCCATGTGTTATATTTTTTCCAAGCTGCTTTAATTTTAGCATTATCCCCATTAGCTTTTTCTATTTCTAATTTTCTAAGAACAGATGCATTTCTTAATTTATTCCAAAAGTTTTGTGAGTATTTTGTTGTAAGAGCAAACACTTCATTACCATTTTTATCTTTTTGAGTTTTTATAAAAAGATCATATCCCATTTGTTTAAATAAAGGATTATCTTTTATAAGATCAAACTTATTGTCAATAATACCATGATTATCATTGTGTTCTTTATTAATTCTAAAATTAACAGTTTTAATAATTCTAGCAAGCTCATTAGTTAAAGGAACACCTGCAGTACTAAGTTCTCTCACCAATCTAGTAGCATAACTAGTTTCTGAAAGTTTAATATCTTTAACACCTGATTGTTTTATTAATTCAATAGCTATTTCTCTTAATTGTTCCTGATACCCTTTATATTTATTATTAATTTGTATAGCTTTTTCTCTAGTGTCTTTATCTTTTATTTGATAAACATTATCAAGACCAATTGCTTTATTTAAATTACTCCAAGTATCTATAACTGTAGAAGCAAATCTAAGTTCATTATATGTTGCTGTATTACTATTAAATAAAGCATCCACTATTTTAGCATCAACATCTGCTTGTTCTAAAATATAATTAGTTTGTTTATCACTAGATAGTTTGAGAAGTTCTTTACGGGCTGCATTAGTCTTCTCCATTATATCTTTATAATAGATGGTTTTTTTAAGCTTTTCTTCTTTACTATCAGTGCCAAGTTTAATAGCTTGTAACATATCTTTAGCATCATTGTATCTTTGAACATACATTTTGTTTGTCTCAGAAACAAGTTCAGATGACTTAGTTTTTATAGATCTAAATACATTTTTATTGTTTAAATCTTTAAAAAGTGTATTACTAAGTTCACCTAACAATTCTTCTTTAGAATACTGAACACCTTCATATAAATATTTACATGCCATAAAATTAACATTGGGTTTTTATATTAAGAGTTTCAATTATACTCTCAAAATTTTCTTTAATTAGTTTAGTTTTATTTGATTCTGTTGTTATAGATTTAAGAGGAGCCCCATCTTCAGCATTTCTGTTTTCTGCTCTTGACTCAATTAATCCAATTATATTAGTGAGTCCTTCTTTTAATACTGATTCATCATTAACTTGTATACCAAGAGCTTTAAGAATTTTACTTAATATTTCAATAAACTTATCAAAAATAGACTTGTCACCTTCATAAGTAGTGTTATTCATAAACTCTCTAAAGCCTTCATCAGTTATTAGCATTGAAACAAACTCATCAACACTGGTTAACCCATAATACATACTCTTATCAGATGCAGATAGGAAACCATTCTCATCACTAACAGCATCTATAGCTTCTTGTAAAGATTTACTATGTCTATCATCTTTTAATATTTTTTCTTGTGTAGACTTAAATAATGTTTTAAGAGCAACCACCCATTTTCTTTGTTCAGAAGTTAATAAAGCAGGATTAGTATTTAAAAGACTTGTAGTGATGTGATGTAATAATTCATGCATTATCACTTCATGTAATTGTTTCTTAGCATCCTGTTCATCATTTGGTTCATCAATACTTAAATCTGGATTAATTCTTATAGTTTTTGTATTACTATCATATTCACCAGGGTTTTCAATACGTTTATCTAATACTATTTTTAAACCTCCTATTCCACCAGTATTACTTATCAAAGATAGTATTTGTTTGTTTAACTGAGTTGTGTCTTTTAAAACTTTATTTAAAATAGTTTTAGTATCAAATGTGGCATTCTCATAATTTCCAAATACTTCTTTTACAACTTCTATTTTAATATTATCTTTAAAAAATTCTGTAAAATCAAATTCTACTTCCTCTTCACTAAGTTGACTAAATGGATCTGCACCAAGAGAAGTTTCTTCTATATTAGAATCAATTAATTGTAATGATGATACAGGTCTCACTGCATTATTAGTATCAGTGATGGCACCCATATAAACATCTTGATTATTTTCAATAGGTGACCCTGAACTTTTAACAATTGTTAATGTTCCACTAGATCTAGTAAGAGCTACATAAAGAGAGCTTAATACATCATCAATATTTGTTTGACCATTATTAGCTGCTTTTTTAATATTAGCTTCTCCAACAATTACATTCTTAATACTATTACCTTGAGCTGTATGTGAAGAACCTATATAAGAAGGAATAAAATCAGAAACAACACCTTGAGAAGTATCTAACATTTTTAAATTCTCAACAACATCTAGATATGCCCCATATGGTAAATCAAATTTAGCAATTACAGTATTAGTTTTATAATTAGTTATTGTAATTCCTTCTTGTTTTTTACTAGCATTATTATACTTACCAAAAGAAACAGCTAGGTTAAGAACTTTAGGAACAGCTCTTATTTTATTCTGTCTATTATAAACAATAGTTGTTTCAACATCTACAGCATCATCTTTATCACTAATAAATCTTCCAATAATAGGATTTAAATATGAACGTAAACTATCTTTACTTTCAACAATATCTAACACTTTAAATCTTGCATTTGGTTTTATAGTTCCTCCTGATAAAGTGTAGCTTTCAGTACTCTTGTTATAAGTATTTTTATTGTTTTTAAGAATTTTAATTATATTCTCATCTGTAGTGTTATAACCAGGATAATTTTTAAGAGTGAGTTCTAAAGGACTAATATTTTCAACATAATCTCCTATTGCATATAAACGGTGAGAAGGAGCTACTGGAGATAGTCCAATCTTTCTAAAGTATTCTTTACGTATACTTTCATTTAAAGTTTTTGTAACAGGATTTGTACTATTATTATAATGTATCCAAAACATTCCATAAGGATTGTTATTGGTTGCTAAATAATCAACATAATCTTGTATAACACCTCTTTCATTATTAACTACTAAAATATTAGATGTAGATTTATTAGTTAAAGCATCATACTTACTTAAAGAAGGTCTTTCTGGATTTTGATTATTTTTAGTTTTTTCCATGTTTTTTATAATCTGTTCACCAACAGAATCATAAATTTGATGAAGATATGCATTATCAGATCTCATCACTTGAGTGAGTTCATCTGTTTTACTTTCATCTAAAAATAATGTAGAAGAAATTACACCTTTATTTACAAAATCATTTTGTTTTTCATTAATAGGTCCCAATTGACGGTAGTCACCCATAAATATAAATACAGGCATACGTGATATTAATCCATTATTAAAGTCAGTATATAGTCTTTGTACCATATCTTTAATATCTCCTTGACCAATCATTGAAGATTCATCAATAATAATAATATCAGGACTACCAAAAGCAGGTTTGAATTTTGTACTTTTTATATAATCAAATTCACTAACTAATTCAAATTTATTAAATTGATTAGGTCTCTTACGTAAATGTGAAGCTAAAGTATTAACTGTATCATCATTTGCTTTTTCTGAATCTAAACCAAGAGATTCTTGAAGAACTGTACAAGCTGTATGAGAAGGAGCTATATAAAGAACACTTGGAGAACTATATTTATTTTTTTGAAGTGATTCAATAATAGCTTTTATAACTGTAGTTTTACCAACTCCACCTCTACCAGCTAGTCCTATCATATTATTCCACATTGCTGTAGGAATAAGATTATTAAACTTAGATGAAAGATTATTATTGAATTTTACATTTTCTCCAAAATCACTAGGTTCAAGTTTTTTTCTAGTAGAAATAATAGTACTAACTTTTTTACCTATACTATCAAAAGCTTTTTGTTGTCCATCATTCATTAAATAAATAGCATCTGCAGTTTCCATAATAACATTATTATTAGGATTAGATCCTGCTGGAACTTTTATTTCTTTTTTATTAGTATCAACTATTTCTTCTTTCTTTTGTTCTGGTTTTGGTTCAATAATAGGTTCTTCTACAGGTTCTTCAACTATTTCATTTTGATCATTTATTTTAGACATTACTTTCTTATGAACAGACTCAGAAGTAATTTGATTACCAAAATTAGATGAAGCCAATGCTAATATTTCTCCTAAAGGAGTTACATAATAACTAGGAGAATGTTGTATATCAGTGAGAGTTACTACACGTTCAGGATGTTGACTAATTTGATAAGACAATTCAATATTAGAAGCTAATTTCTTATTAGTTAATAGTCTACTTTTTTTACCACCACTTATAGTGTATACTTGATAGCCTTCTTCATCAGACCCTTCTAATATATAATTAGTACCTTTATAATCTAATACAATAGGTTCTGATATTTTTTCTTCAAGTTCATCTTTAGATTTAATTAATTTAATCTGACTTGGCTCAAAAACTACAATCTCAGTTCCTACTTTACCATATATGTCAGCATCTTCATCATCTGACTCATGAATTAATGAATCAATTTTTTCAAACTCACTAAATTCACTAATAAATTTTGTTTTACTTCTTCCAAAATATTGAATATCTTCTTTATCTACTGCTACTGGAGACTGAGCATCTATATAAGCTTCATAAATAAACCCATCAATATCTTTTGCATATTTTTCTGCATAAGTTTTTTCAGTAGTAAAAAATACACCTGTAGCAGAAACATGAGTACCATCATCAATTAAAGTATTTTCATCAAGATTTTTTCTTTTATCTACATGATATACTATTTGTTGAATTGCAGAATTTTTAAAAGGATTATTTTTTTCTTCATTACCACCTATAGGAGTAGATTGAACATCTCTTACTTCAAATACTTGAGGAAGAATAATATTATCTGGTATACCAAATTTATTATTCATTCTTTTAAATAAATCTTTCATTTGTTCAACAGATCTTCCAGCTAATTTAGTTCCTATTTCTGTTACATAATATTTATTATTTGGATTAGCTATAGCAGCAAGTCTTAATTTATTAAGATCTTCTATAGTCATTTTATCCATTTCTTTTTTATTATCTTCAGTTAGCTCATTATAAATAGTAAGTTTATCATTTTGGTACATTTTAGTTCTTACTGCAAATGATTTACCTTGTTGTCCACTTGCTTGACCTCTAACTGCACCAAATTCAGTTACTGCAGTTTTAGCAGCACCTAAACCATGTACACCTCTATTATTAGAACCAAATACAAATATTCCATTAGTAGGTATATTTTCTTTAGTAATTTTTTCAGGAGTATATTCTCTTGTAGGTCTAACTACATTAGTATATAGTTGAGTAGTAGTTTTAAAAGTTTTTTCATATACTTCTTTAATAGCTTGTTTAGCAGCTTCTTCAATTTGAGATCCTTTATAAGCTTTTCTACTTTCCCATTTACCTGTTTCTTTATTTTTTACATTATAATCTTCAATATCTCTTGATCCTATACCTGCAAAGTTTTTAGTAAGGGTAGGAGTTTCAGTTGGTTCAAAATATTTACCATTCCATTTAAACCAACTTTTCATACCAAGATCCCAAACATATATTGGTTTATTTGCAGCAATAGCCATTTGTACTGCAGCATTTGTTCCTCCACTAACTCCTTGTATTGTAGGATATAAATAATTAGTAATTGGTCTTCCTTCTTTAGTTCCTAATTGAGCTATTGCAAATACAGCATCTGCATTTTTAACTTGAAAAAAGTTTCTAGCTTTAAGATTATTTTCAAGATTTCTTTCATAAGTTTTTCCTGTAACTCTTTCAAGTTCTTTATAACCTTCTTCAAGTTGCTCAGGAGTTATTATTGTAGCATTTACTTTAGCATTTCTAAGTTTTTGAGAAAGAGAAGCATTAGATGCTTCTCTAAAATGTTTATGATTAGTAACTCCAAATTCTCTGCCTATAATATCCCAGAATGTATCAGCTCCATATGCTCCTCCTGAATAATTAGTAAAACCACTAGGTTCAACATTAGTAGATGGTTGAGTAGTTCTTGTAAAATCAACACTTCCTATTTTTCTAATTTTGTCATTTTCTATATCATCATAAGAAACACCCACTTCACCAACACCTCTATTTACAAAATCAGCATTATAAATAGGTATTAAATATGCTTGAATAGATGGTGTATCATCTCCATATCTAATTGCATATCCTGTAGCTCCATTAATAGCATCTTCATAAGTATGTGGGAAATCAGTTTCACTTAAATCTTCTGTATAAAATAACATTTGACCTTCATATCTAGCTCCCATTGATTCTGCAATTCTTTTAGATTCAGGGTTTCTAAATTCTCCAGTATATTGTTTACTTCTATCAGGTTTTTCAAAAGTTTTACCACCATGAAATCCTAGAATAAAATTTTTACCTGTAGCATTAGCTTCTTTTAATTGTTCAAGAGCTTTATTTAAAAGTAATTTAACATCTTTTTTAAGTTTTTCTGGTGTTGTAGAAATTATTTCTTGTTGTTTAATATTAGTAGATGATTGAGAAGTTATATCATCAGAAAGCATTTCAGTATCCACTATAGCATCTACATTATTATTCTTAATAACAGATTTTAAATCACTATTATCAGGATTAGCATCATACTCTTTAATACCACTGGTACCAAGAATATTAATACGTTCATATGTAGCATCCCCTCTTTCATTAAGAGCCTTAGATGTTCTTTTATATAAGTATTTTACATTTCTATCATTTGAATCATCATAGTTACTTTTAAAAGTATCTGATATAAGAATATATGGAGGATACTTAGCTTTTATTTCTATTTTATCACCAGTTATTTTATAAGGATCCAACCCTTCTAACTTAGCTGCAGCAATTTCTGATTCAGTTAAAGGAATACTTAAAGCATCTACAATACCTTGTTCATCTTTAAAGTTTCCACGAGTAATAGTAAACTTAGAAACATCAGCTAAACTACTAGAATTTCCAATTAATGGTTTTAATAATTTTTTAAAGTTGTTTTCATAATCATCAGAAGAAAAAAAGCTAAACTTTTTAGAATACTCTTCTGGATTATTCTGTACAATTTGGTCTATTAAATTCTGTTTAACATCATCTTTAAACATATTTTCATTATATGTTCCACGTATTCTACGGATACCTCTTGCAAACTCTTTATCAGACATTACATAATCAATAGGTATTTTACTACCCATAAAACCAGCATCCCCTGTAGAATAAACATATAATACAAGATCTTTAGCTATACTTCTTATCTCTTCTTCATTTTCTCCTTTATATGTAGCTAACTCATAAAATCCATTCTCAACAGCATCTCCATTTATCTGTGTACCAAATGGAGCTTTAAATGAAATAGTTTGTATATTAGAGTTCCATTTAGGCTCTACTTGTAGGTTTTTAATAAATCCATTCTTAGCCCAATTAGGATCAGTTTTAAGATTGGTTATTCTTGTTGCTAAAGAATTATCACCATTTATTAATCTATTTCTAGTTTCTCTCACATCTTCAAATAATTCTAAATCAGGATGAGTATACAAATATTGCATTGTAGATTTAAATACATTGTTAAATGTATCTTCATATTTATTAGCACTTGCATTATTTAAATCCACCCCTATTCCATCTAATAATCTAACTACTACTTCTTCTAAATTCTTACCTGTAGAAATTGGAAATAAATATCCATATATTCTTTGAGCTTCTATTAATGAATTATTTATAGAAGAACCTAATTCTCCTTTTGGAATAATACTTATAATTCCTGTATCACTTTTACTAACTGACCCTGCAAGATTTTCTATACCTAAAAAGTTTTCAGAACCTGCTAATTTATTAAGTTGATTTAATTTTTGTTTAGTGCTAAATATAGTACCACCTATACCTTTTGTATAAGTGTACATAGATCCTAGCATTGTCATCAATTCTCTACCTAAATCATTCAATCTTTGAAATAACTCTAAACTATCATACTGTACAGTATAATAATCAAGAAGCATATCTTCTACTGATTTATATTTTAAGTCTTTAGCAATTTTTTCTAATACATTAGTAGTTTCATAAGATTCATAATATTCTATTCCAGATTCTGGATCTATATAACTACTTTGTTTTTCTTTATTTTTAATATTTTTTCCAAATATGTATTCAGAATATGAACCACCTTTAATAGCTTTACCAATTAACCACATGTTAGCAAGAGTTTGAGGGTCTAACTCTTTACTTCTATTTTCATTTGTTAAATATGTCCCAGCTTGTTCTCCTGGTTTTAAAAATCTTTTACCATCTATAGTTTTTTCAATTTTTTCTTGTAGCTCAACTATACCATTACGTAAAGCATCAGAATCATAATTTCCAAATGAATCTTGTTTTAAATCTATTAAACCTAAAAGATCTTTTATTGCAGGTTGAGATGTAAAATCCATCATAAATTCAATAGGAACAGCTTGACCCTTTTCATCTGTAAGCATTGATAACATACCCATTGATCCCATTGATTTATTGTCCCAGTTAAATTCACGTAAAAACTGATTCTTAGCATTATCCACAGATTCTGTAAACATAATGTTTAAGTTATCAGATATACTACGTTTTTCTCCTAAAAATGATTTAGAACTACCTGTCTTTCCTATATATAATAAATCAATAATATCACCATCTCTATTAAGTTTAATTTTTATAGGATTGTAAATAGGTTTCTTAGTTTCACTATCTATCTTACCTAATGTTAATGGTTTATCTTGTAAGTCAGCCTGAGCTGAAATTAAATTAGCAAATATAGATACCCCATCTTTACCAGATTTATTATCCATAAATCTAGTTATACTAGTTTGATAATCTAAAGGAAGGTTAGCTCCTTCATCTATAACAATGCCATATTTTTCTAATTGTTTTTCACGTATAGAAACTTTCTTTTTTACTTCATCCATATCTACAGACTTAGTAATCTTTTCAAAAGTGTCTTCATGTGTAAGAACATTCCAATGAATATCTCTATAGGCTTGACTAATCTGATCTTCATTAAGACTAGAAATATCAGTTATACTATTAATAGTGTATTGAACGGGACCATATGTAACTTTACCTTCACTGTCTTCACCTTTTATTATTTTTGAAGTGTATGCAAATAACTTATCTACGTCAAAGTCAGAACCCATTTGTCCTGTAATACCATCTGGTACAATGATGGTGTTCTCCATATAACTAGGAAGAAATCCTACCACTTCTACAGGAAGCATAGATACGTGAGACTGGTTTGGAATACGTGAAGCTATTAACTGCAGCATTTCAGGAGAAAGTCTAGATGTATCTAATATTTTAACACCATTCTTTTCTGTAATAAAATCATTAAGATCAATCAAATTACCTTCTTCATCTTTAAGGTATTGTGATACTATCACTTGAGCTGGTTGTACATTTCCTTGTTTATCTTTACTAACATATTTAAGTTCAACTTCACCATCCTTAAATGTTTTAGCAAACTTATCAGTCCATATTATATCAGACTTAATTCCTTTACTAAGATCTTTAAAATTAAACTTAGCTCCAACACCACTCACTTGTACAAAACTAGTTCCCTCAACTTTTAACATTACATTCTTATTAATCATAGAATTAATAAGTCCTTGAAACTTTGGAAATTTAAACTGAACCTCTAAAGGAATTTCAAACATTCCCTGATCATTAAGTGCTAATGATTTTAAGTCATTAGCTGTATAACTACCTGTTGTATCCTTTTTAATAGTTTCTTCAAGTAATTTATACAACCCTCTATTTGATACATGTAGATTTCCAATTTTTTCTTTAAGCTTATCTGCAGCATTATCAAACATTTTAGCACGTAAAGCTTCTTTAATACTCTTCATCTCAGTACCAGAAACATTACTTAATCCAGAAAAATTAAAAACACTCTCTAATAAACCATCAAATAGTGTACGGTTCATCTGTGTAACTGTAGAAACTTGTGTTTTTTGATGAGGTATTTCTTGTTGATTACGTAAACCATCTCTAGAAAGTTCTTGTAATCCTTTTTCAAAATCCACTGGTTCAATAAAATTATTATTTTCATCAAACACTTCTACAGATAAAGATGGTCTTCCAAGTTTTTTAGCTGATTTAAAATTAGCAGATTGGATGTCATTTTTTTCCATCCATATTCTTAATTTATCTCTTTCACTTCCAGCTTCATGCTGAGGTATAAGAGGAAATCTAGAACTTTTAACATAGTCATATCTATTTAAACCTGCTTCATCATTTCCTTCTTTTGAACTACCTGCATAAACAGGTTTCATAGGATTTAGAGTATATCCTAATTCTTCTTTAGTTAATTCATAATAACCACCTTTACCAGCTTTCTCTATTTTATTATAAATATCCTCCCATATTTTTAAAGGAATTCTACCCTCACTCATTAGATAGTCTATATGTTCTTGCATAGTGACAAACTCCTGAGCATCTGTAGGTTCAAAATCTTTAAAAAAATCATTACTTTTTTTAACATCTTTTAGTGTAACTGTTTTATATGTTTGATTTACACCATATGTTTTATTATCACCATACTTCCATGTCCAGTTACCTTGTGACCCTGGAGCTATAAGAGCAGCAGCACGTTTAGAAAATTCATCCCAAGTTGATTTAACAAGTTTTATTTTATCTTCACCAGATAGTTTATTAAAATCTAAAATAGTAACTCCTTCAGAAGCTTTGAAAGAATGCATAGGATCAAACTTTAAAAACTGAATAGTTTTTATCTGACTATTCATGTAATTTAGTTTCATATCCATGCTCATTAAAACAGCAAGATTTCTATTTGTAGCTTTAGTTTGTCTAAATTTATTTACATATACATTTCTATAAAGAGGAAATTCATAGTTATTATTTTTATTTATTTCAATAATACCATTTTCTATAAATTTATTCACCTCATTTTCTGCAGAGTTTGTAAATTCATTTAATATAATATCAGCTACAGTTTTACTATGCTTTGTATTAAGTTGATTAATAGTAAATTTACCTGAGTAAAGATCTTTTCTAAAATCTTCTAATGCAGGGTCACTATTTAATCTAGGTATAAAGTAAAATAATTTAGAAGCTATGTTAAAGTTTTCAAGATTTATAGAATCACTGTATTTCATAGCTGAAAGTATTCTACTAATTTCAGGTTCTACAAATGAATTATATATTCTATCTTTAAGATCGTTAGTATATTCAATTTCATTATTATTAATTATAAAATCTTTACCAAGTCCTAAAGGAATTTTAGGTGTATCAACAAAAAATTCTTTAGTCATTTTTGTTTGTAATGATGTAGTTTTATCAGAGAGTGTGAAAGTGGTATAAGTACCATAATTCATATCAGCCTGATGAGAAGCTATCATATTAAACAATTGTTCTTTCTCAGTAAAGTTTTTTCTAACCTTACCCTCTTTACCAATTTCTTGTTCACGGGAACCATTAAAATAACCAAGAGTAAATCTATATATATTTTGTTTTACTTTTTTCCAAAAACTATCTTCACCACTATTAGGTTGAGCTAAAGCAGTATTAGTAACACCTGTTCCATCAGTGTTTTGAAATTCACGTTTAGATATTTCAGCACTATTAGTTTGAATATATAAATATTTAGTTTTACCATCTGCAGTTTTAGTAGCCCCAGCTTTATATAAGTTAGGGTTAGCATCAAAATATAATTGTGCTAATAGCCCCATTTCACGTCCTTCATTTTGAAAACCATACTGACCCTCAAAAGGAACATTTAAATTTTCTACAAAGTTTGTATATATATTATCTAATAAATTTTTATCTTGAAAGACAATACTAAAATCTTTTCCTTTACGGAATAAAGTACTTATGTTAGGAGAAATAATTTCTAAGTCTTTCATAGTGAATGGAACACCAAGAACTTTAAAATATTCTATAAACTTTTGTTTTTGAGCATCCCCAGTAAGTAATTTTCCCTCTTGTCTTATTGTATTAAGTTTTTCTAACTTTTCAGAATTTGGTGTAAGTTTACCATCTGCAGCCTTATTATAAAATCCTGATATTTGATGTTTAGCAAGCCAGTCTCTTTTAATTTGTTCTACAATAGTGTCTCTATTTCCACCAATAATTTTACTTCCAGTAAGTCCATTAACTTTACTACCACTTCTATTTAATGTGTAAAGAAGAATTTCTTCATTAGCAAAAGCTTTACTAACAAAAGTTAAAATTTGATTTATAATTTCCCAATCACCTTTTTTTTCTGCAGCTTCTATCTTATTTAAAAGCTTTGATATATAAGGTCTTCCATCTTGACGTAAAGACAAAGCTGTACGGAATTGTTCAAGTTTAGAATCTTTATCAGTGAAGTTAGATAAATTCATAGACACCCCTGCATATAACATATCATCCATTACGTCAGTGGGGTCTGCATATATAGGAATACCAAATTCAAATTCTCCAGTACTTATAGTTTGCATCATAGCTCTAACTCTAACTGTAGCTGTATCATAAGGGTTTGTTTGAAATATATCAGTACCAAACTTTTGAGAGTTTATTTCACTATTAGGAATAGAAACATCTTCTGTTTCATCTTGATCATTATCTTCTTTATCTTGAAGATCTACTGGTTGTATTTTATTTTTTACAATTTGTAATCCTTTAGATGGAAGAGATGCTTCTACAAAACTTTTATATCTATCCCATTTAGAAATAATATCTTCAAATGTTTCTTTAGCATTTAATAACTCATCATAAGTTTTAACCCATTCTAACACAGGGAAATGCTTAGCAATACCATCTTCTCCTAAAAAAGAAGAACTAGCTTTAATATCTTTAAGGTCACTATCAGATTTAATAAATGACTCTAAAGACATATTTATAGAGTCACGTAATTTAGTATATACATCTTTAATTTCACTAAAAGCTTGAACTGGTGTTTTTGATAATGTCTTTCCTGGTGTAAGATCACCTACAGCATTAAGAAGTCCTGTAAGAATAAAAGAAGTGTATTTAATTTCTCTTTGAGATTTTATTAAATCTTTATCTATACCCTTAGCTAATTGAGCAGTGGTTTTAGTTTTAATAGAATATAAAACTTTTTCAGGAGCAGTAGTTGTAGTTTTTGTAAACTCTTTGAATCCTTCTATATCTTGTTTGCTTCCTAATATGTGTATTTGTTCTGGTTCAAATACTACATATTCTTTTTTAAAGTTTTTTGTATTATAACCATCTCTATCTCCAATTAATTGTAAAGCATCTTTTTCAGTAGCTTCTATAATGAAACCATCATTGCTATCTTTATAATCTTCTACTTTTCTATCTACATAAGTAGTTACTTTAGGATTTTGTAAATTAATTAATAAAGCAGAAGTAGTCATTATATCATTACTACCACTTTCTGCCATATCAGCCATTAAGTCTGCTTGATCCTTAGTACCAGTATAAAATCCATTTTTCCATCTATCTTTATTTGTAATGTTTTCTTTGTTAAATCTGCTATGATAAACAATATCCTTCACTTTACTATCAGGAAATATAGAATTTAAGTATTGAGAGTATTGTTGTAATGCTTGTTGTTTTTGTTGTGGATTATATTCTTTTTTAGAATTAAGAGCTTGATTAATTAAATCTTTGTCAAATAAAACAAGCTCATTCATTAAAGCACCATCAATAGAACCTATCTCTGCTTTAATTCCAAGACTTTGTTTAAATTCTGCTAAAGTATCTAATTGTTTATCAACTCTTTTATTTTTTTCATCTATAAAAAAGTCCTCAGATATTTTACCAAATCCTAATTTTCGATCTAATAAATTTTTAGGAGAAATTTCTATTTCTACTGTATAGACATCTTCTCCAGGATAAGGTCTATCTAAAGATAAATATAAACCTTTGCCTCTTTGATATTCTCCTTTAGAAGTAGGACCAACTTTTTCAGTTCTAAACGCAACTATTTTTAAATTACCATTTGGTAATACAGTAATATTGGGAGTTCTAAATCCTAAAGCTTTATATACTTGATTAGCTAATTCAGGATTGGAATCAAATAATTCTTGTACTCCTGGTTTTATATTTTTAGTAGTTCCTTCTACATTGTATATAGAAGCATCAGGTATTTTACCATGTATTAAAAACTCCTTCCAAGCATTATCTACACCAATTGCTGATACAAGAGCTTTCCATTCTGGACTAGTTATATTAGGACATGCCATAGTTTATATTAAATTATTTATTTCTGATTGTAAATTTGATGATGTTGAACATTCTTTTTTCTTTTCTTCCACTTGTTCAGGTGTAGCATTCATAGTTTTTAATGCAGCAAGTAAAGCAGCTCCTTTATCTACTTTAGGTTCACCACTTAAATCTTCTTTTGTAGGTATAGTTTCTTTTATATCTTCTACATTAACTTCACTAGGATCCACTTTATTAATTGTCATTTTAACCACAGGGTTTGCAAAATAAACCCAATCTTTATTACTATTTTCTGATTGAGTACCTTTCTCTACATATGTTGTTGCCTTACTTAAAATATATTCATTATAAGTCATATCTTTAGAAATAAGTTTACCACTACCATCTATAGATAAAAAAGTAAGTTTTTCTTTACTATTAATACCACGTAATTTATTATTACTACGATCATTAAATTTAATAGTTGTACGTAGATTCTGTAATAAATCTATGATGTTAGCAGGAATATTTTTCTCTGATTTAATAACTATATCAACCCACTCATTTGTCTTAGCATCTTTAACTTGTAATTTTATATTACCATCTTTAAATATATCAAATAAAGCTTGACCTGGCTCTACATCAGAACCATTCCCTATTTTAGAAAGTGGTTTATCATGATTAAGAGCTGTATAATATTGATTTAAATATTCACTCAATACATTTATATCAGGTTGTCCACCAGACATTGTACGTCCAACAGCATTATAAACAGCTTCTACAATCTTTGGATTTTTTACATTAGATGTATCTTTGAAAGCTTTCCATGCTTCAATAATAAACTCAGCTTGGTCTCTATCTATTTTAGGAAGTCCTATAAATGTAGGCATATATTGACCAGTTGGTGTAGGAAGCATTAAAGCAGGAACACCAGAATATTGATTAATATTTTTTGTAAAGGCTTCAGTATCAACTACATTTACAGCATTTATATTCACTGAAGTTTGTAATGAACCATTTCTTACAATAGCAAAATATCCATGTCTATTCTCACTACCACCTTCTCCTATTTTAGGGTTAACTCTTTCTTTTAATAAGTCTGTATCATTTAACATTTTAAGTATACCATTTGATTTTTCAGAAACTACTCCTGTTGTTACAAAGTTACTATTTTTATTAAAATTATCTAGAATTATTTTACGTAAATTCCTATTTTTAGCCACTTGATTTTTAACATAAACTTCAATTTCTGCACCTTCTGGAGCAGCAATGTGTGGATGTTTACCATTTATTTTATACTCAATCCATAATGGTTCATGTACAGTTCCTATTAGCATTTCTTTACCTCTAATAACACTATACACTCCTATAGGAATATCATCATATGCTTGTTGTTTAACCTTACCATCTTTATCAAATAGTTTAGATTTATCATACTTCTCACCAGTGAGACGGTTAGGTTCCATCTTATCATAATCAGCCTGGTCAGTTATAACTCTATATATAATAGAAGTACCTGTAGGGAAGTCTTTTGTAGCTACATCAAATACATAATTAGTATTAACTCCATTTCTTGTATAAGTGACAGTTCCACTAACAGTTTCCACTTTAACTATATCTGTAGCATTAGCTAAAGAATTACTTGGTGCAATTTGTTTATATCCATCTTGATATTCTGCATTAGCATACATAGTATCAGATTGCATCTGAGCTTTCTTAATTCTATCTAATCCTTGAGCATAAGCTGGTACATTATTTTCATCACCTGTTACATCTTTAGGAATAGGTTTACCTTGGTTTTTCAAAAAGTCATCTACTAAACTATCATATTTAGTATTTATTTTATTAGCATCTTTAGGAATTGTTTCTAAATCTTTTTGTCTATTATTTTCAAACTCTAAAAGTTTTTCTAATAGATTATTATATTTAGCCATTAAGTCTAAAGATTCTGGTGTTAAATCAGCCTCATCTTTAGACAGACTTTTAGCTAAATTATAAACTTTTTGATAATCTCCAACCTCAAATTCAGGTTCTATTTCAGTTTCAGTAGATGTTTCTTCTGGTTTAACACCTTCTAAAGCAGCTAGTTCTGCAATTAACTCTTTTTCTGCTTTATCATAATTTTTCCCATCTTCTGTTTGAGGAGAAGCCCATGAACCAGTAAAAGATGCAATCCACTTTTGTATTTTTAATATAGTGTTACTAGGTACATACTTTTTATATAAATTAATTACAGCTTCTTTTGGGGCAGGATTTCCAGATTTGTAACTACCATCAGGTTGCTTTTCAGAGAATAAGCTAATATTACCTTTTCTATCTACAGTAAGTAAAAATGGTTTACCAGTATCTCCTACTATCTCTAATTCTATAGAAGTTCCTTGTCCTGTTAAACTTCCTTTTATACTAGCTTTAGCATTTGTAGAAACAGTTTTTTTAGAAATAGTAGAAGGAGTGTTTTTTCCAATTTCATATAATACACCATTTTTATCTATAATATAAGATTTTTTTAAAGAATCATATTCTTCTTTTGATATAGCATTGTTAGTTTCTCTACCTTTAAAAACAACTTCTAAACCACCAATTTCTCCATTGATCTCATTATTTATTTCATAGCTTTCTACTTCTTTACCATCTATTAAAATAGCCCCTCCGTTTCTTAAATAATCTTCATCAACTTGTTTATTAGTATTTTTATTTTCTTCTTTCTGTCCAGGTCTATCTACTTTTACAATATTACCATTTTTATCTACAGCTTTTTGAGTTTTAGGATCAACTATAAATAATCCTTTTAAATTATCTAATTCTTCTTCTGTTAAATTTGTTCCTTCAGGTACATCAATTTGATAATATACATATAATTTACCATCTATTTTTTCTGTTTCTATTATATGAGCAGGTTTACCATTAACAACAATAGCTCTGTTATCTTTTTTAGTTTCTCCTTTAGGTTTACCAGCTTCTTCTTTAGGCTTACCTTTATTTTGTTCAAACTTTTTTGCTATAACTACACCAACTGTTTTTTTCCAGAATTCATATTTTGGAATTTTTCCACCTTGATTTAATAAAGCTGTTTTAATTTTTTCATATTCTGCTTCTAAATGTTTTTCTAAATCAGTTTTCTTAGGTTCAGCACCTGGAACTTCTAATTCAGAAATATCAATTTTACTTTCTTCAGGAACTTTTACACCAGTTTGTTTTTCTATTTCTTCTATTTGTTCTTCATAAGCTTTTTTAACAAACTCATAAAATCCACTTAATTTAGCTTGATAAACAAGCTTCATATTTTTAGGACTTGATAACAAATTCATTGCATCAATAAATCCTTTATTATCATTATTAAGTTTAATGTAATCAACAAACTTTAAGAAATTATCTTCTATGTCTTCTTTAGAAATAGTGGTATAATTTTTAGCTCTTTTATTAAATAGATTTACAAGATTTGCAAATGCTCTATAAGATTTATCTACTTTAGCTTCATTAATTAATTCATTTTTATTTTCAAACCAATCATTTGCATAACCAAGTTCTTCTTTTAAATCTTTATACTGTTCTTTTTGTTCTGGTGTTAATGAAATACCTGGAGATTCTAATAGTTTAATTTCACGTTCTAAGTTTTTAATATGATCCATTAAAGCAGGTTCACTACCAAGTTTAGTAAGTATTTCTATAGAAGAACCTCCAATAGCTTTGTTTTGTCCTAATTCAGTTTGAAGACCACTAGCTCTTATAATAGCTTGTTTAGCTTTATAATTATTAGTAGCTAACATTTCTATCACATCATCTAAAACAGCTTTCTGTACTTTAGCATTTCTATAATCTTCAGGTTTATTATTTTTATAAAGGTCAGGAATAATTAAATCACTATACTTATCTTTTAATGTTTTAAAAGTTGTATAGTAGTCTTCAATTTGTTTAACTACATTATCTGTAAGCTTCTTAGCATTCCCTTTGTTTTTAGCATTAGGATCCATACCAAAAGCTTGTTGAAATTCCTCATCAGACATTTCAACTCCATGTTCTTTTATAACATCTCTAAGAGAATCATATAAATCTAATTTAATAGCTGAGGCTACAGCTTTAGCTAAAGCAGAATCTTTAGTATTATTAAAAACATATCTATCATGATTAGCTGCAGCTATGTCCATAGATTCAGCAGCTTTGTTATTTACTTTAATGTTAGCAATAACTTCATTTTTTAACCATGTTGGATCTTGGTATAATGCATTTAATGATTTAATTGAATCATCTACATGTTGACTAAGTGTAGTATATTCAGTTGATTTTTTAACTTCCTCTTGAATTTTAGTTAAAACATCCCCCTCTGGAGCTTTACCATTTTCAGTTGTATATTGTTTAACTTTACTATTTAAAAGTTGATTATAACTTTCAGTGGCTTTTTTAATATTATTTCTATCACTGATATTTTCACTCACTTTAGTAAAACCAAAACTTATAGGAGCTATCAATCTTCCTGTAAGAGCACCCATTAAAAAAGTTTTCATACCCTCTGTAGTAAAAGCAGTGTCTTCTAAACTAGTTACAACACTATCTAGTTTACCAGTGTATCCTTTTTTACCATGATATAAATCTGTATAGTAGTTTTCAAGTCCTTGGTCAGATGCATTCTGAATAAGTTCTTGCATACCTTCATCAAATTCAAATTTCATCAAACCTGGAAGTCCTTTAGTTGCTTCCCAAGCTGCTTTTTTTACTCCAAAA
>Ga0209084_1001101_pt1 | contig 23589 bp, 18 predicted proteins | sample C_130820_MF_Meta_FD_187309 | JGI IMG/M metagenome (GOLD analysis project Ga0209084, IMG submission 187309) | Freshwater microbial communities from Lake Croche, Canada to study carbon cycling - C_130820_MF_MetaG (SPAdes) (version 2) | ecosystem: Environmental > Aquatic > Freshwater > Lake...
TCTGCCCGAGAACGAGAAAAGGACCCCCGAGGGGGTCCTTTTCATATGAGAAATCCGGCGGCGTCCTACTCTCCCAGGGAGTCTCCTCCCAAGTACCATCGGCGCTGGTGGGCTTAACTTCCGTGTTCGGAATGGGAACGGGTGTGACCCCACCGCCATAGCCACCGAAACCTTTGTCAAAAGAGTGGAGGCGCCCTGAGGCAGCCGTCCTCTCTCGAGAACTCCATAGCGAGCACGAACATCGTTGTCGATCCAAGCCCTCGGCCGATTAGTACCGGTCGGCTGAATGCGTTACCGCACGTACACCTCCGGCCTATCAACGTGGTGGTCTACCACAGGCCTTACCTGGTTAACCCAGTGGGAAATCTCATCTTGGAACGGGTTTCGCACTTAGATGCTTTCAGCGCTTATCCCTTCCGTAGGTAGCCAACCAGCCGTGCCCTTGGCAGGACAACTGGCACACTAGAGCTACGTCCATCCCGGTCCTCTCGTACTAGGGATAGCCTTCCTCAAATTTCCTCCGGCTGCAGAGGATAGGGACCGAACTGTCTCACGACGTTCTAAACCCAGCTCGCGTACCGCTTTAATGGGCGAACAGCCCAACCCTTGGGACCTGCTTCAGCCCCAGGATGCGATGAGCCGACATCGAGGTGCCAAACCTTCCCGTCGATATGGACTCTTGGGGAAGATGAGCCTGTTATCCCCGGGGTACCTTTTATCCGTTGAGCGACGGCGCTTCCACACGCAACCGCCGGATCACTATGTCCTGCTTTCGCACCTGCTCGACTTGTAGGTCTCGCAGTCAAGCTCCCTTGTGCCATTGCACTCGACGCCTGATTGCCAACCAGGCTGAGGGAACCTTTGAGCGCCTCCGTTACTCTTTAGGAGGCGACCGCCCCAGTCAAACTACCCGCCTGACGCTGTCCCCCACCCGGATAACGGGCGTGGGTTAGAGCCCCAGCATGTGCAGGGTGGTATTTCAAGGATGACTCCACACTGGCTGGCGCCAATGCTTCAAAGTCTCCCACCTATCCTACACAACACATACCAAAGCCCAACATCAAGTTATAGTAAAGGTCCACGGGGTCTTTCCGTCCTTCTGCAGCTAACGAGCATCTTTACTCGTACTTCAATTTCGCCGGGTCTGTGGTTGAGACAGTAGGAAAGTCGTTACGCCATTCGTGCAGGTCGGAACTTACCCGACAAGGAATTTCGCTACCTTAGGACCGTTATAGTTACGGCCGCCGTTTACTGGGGCTTAGGTTCAAAGCTTCGCCCGAAGGCTAACCTTTCCCCGTAACCTTCCAGCACCGGGCAGGCGTCACAGCGTATACATCGTCTTAGGACTTCGCACGCTGCTGTGTTTTTAGTAAACAGTCGCTTTCCCCTGGTTTCTGCCGCCTCTTCGAGCTTCAGACGCAAGGTCCTACACTCTAATGAGGCCCTCCTTCTCCCGAAGTTACGGAGGTATTTTGCCGAGTTCCTTAACCACAGTTCTCCCGATCGCCTTGGTATTCTCTACCTACCCACCTGTGTCGGTTTGGGGTACGGGCGCTGTATCAGCTCGCTAGAGGCTTTTCTCGGCAGCATGGGATTGGTGACTTCACCTCAATCGGCTCGGCGTCACGTCTCAGGATCTATGGGGCCCGGATTTGCCTAGTCCCCTCCCTACACGCTTACCCCAGGTCAACCAGCGCCTGGGTTCACTTACCCTCCTGCGTCCCCTCATTGCTTACCGCCTCATCGTGGGTCAGTTCGCCACCCGAAGGTGACAGCCCCTTAGCAACAATGGATTGGTATGGGCGCGAATACAGCGGTACCGGAATATCAACCGGTTGTGCATCGACTACGCCTTTCGGCCTCGCCTTAGCTCCCGACTTACCCTGGGCGGATTAGCCTTCCCCAGGAACCCTTGGGTTTTCGGCGGAGGGGTTTCTCACCCCTCTCTCGCTACTCATGCCAACATTCTCACTCGACCACGGTCCACGACGGGTTCCCCCGCCGCTTCACTCCGAGATCGACGCTCCGCTACCACGCGTCTTACGACGCATCCGCAGCTTCGGCTCTGGACTTGAGCCCCGTTACATTGTCCGCGCAAGACCACTCGACCAGTGAGCTGTTACGCACTCTTTAAAGGGTGGCTGCTTCTAAGCCAACCTCCTGGCTGTCTGGGCAGTCTCACATCGTTTACCACTTAGTCCAGAATTTGGGGCCTTAGCTGGCGGTCTGGGCTGTTTCCCTCTCGACCACGAAGCTCATCCCTCGTAGTCTCACTGCCGGGCTCTGGAGCGATGGCATTCGGAGTTTGATTGGGTTCGGTAATCTTGTAGGACCCCTAGCCCATTCAGTGCTCTACCTCCATCGCTGAACACCCGACGCTGCACCTAAATGCATTTCGCGGAGAACCAGCTATCACCGAGTTTGATTGGCCTTTCACCCCTATCCACAGGTCATCCCCCATGTTTTCAACCATGGTGGGTTCGGTCCTCCACGGGGTCTTACCCCCGCTTCAACCTGCCCATGGATAGATCACTCGGCTTCGGGTCTACAGCATGCGACTGAACGCCCTATTAAGACTCGCTTTCGCTCCGGCTCCCCCTCACGGGTTAACCTTGCCACACACCATAACTCGTTGGCTCATTCTTCAAAAGGCACGCCATCGTGGCTATCGATAAATCGATAACGACACTTTGACTGATTGTAAACCAACGGTTTCAGGTACTATTTCACTCCCCTCCCGGGGTACTTTTCACCTTTCCCTCACGGTACTAGTGCACTATCGGTCGTCAACGTATACTTAGCCTTACGAAGTGGTCTTCGCAGATTCACACCAGTTTTCACGGTCCCGGCGCTACTTGGGATAACCGAGCAGAGGTGGCGATGTTTCGTGTACGGGGCTCTTACCCACTGTGGCGCGACGTTCCAAAACGCTTCCACTACATCGACACTTTGTAACTCTGTGAAGGGTCTGATGCCCCTTCTCTCAGGTCCCACGACCCCATACCGGCAACGCCATCAGGCTTTAACACCGGCACGGTTTAGGCTGATCCCATTTCGCTCGCCGCTACTCAGGGAGTCGCTGTTGCTTTCTTTTCCTGGGGCTACTTAGATGTTTCAATTCACCCCGTTCCCTCTCTCGTACCTATGTATTCAGTACGGAGTAACACCCCATCACGGGTGCTGGGTTTCCCCATTCAGACATCCACGGATCAAAGCTCTCTAGGCAGCTCCCCGTGGCTTTTCGCAGCCAGACACGTCTTTCATCGGTAGTTGACGCCAAGGCATCCACCGTTGGCTCTTTGTAACTTGGAAGAACAAAGATGCTCGTGCTCGCTATGCAATTCTCAAGGGGCTGATGCGTCGAGCCCGCCGGCTGAAGCTGGCGGGAAGACTTGAAGGCGATGCGCTCACCAAGTGCCGAGCGATACGCAACGAAGCGTGAACTCGAGGCACGTGGGGCGTTGATCGCCACACCGAGGTGAGTACCGAAGTACTCCCTCAAAACAGAACAGAGGACAACAACCTGACGCCGCCGAAGGAGTCGAGACCTAGGTCTCAAGAGTTCTTCAGGATTGCCAGGACGAGTAACCAGTGCACCAACTGGGAATCCATCTCCACGGTTCAGTCGTTCGACCGAACGATCGGGAGGTGTGTGCTCTCTCGAGCTGGACTCCTTAGAAAGGAGGTGATCCAGCCGCACCTTCCGGTACGGCTACCTTGTTACGACTTCACCCCAATCACCAACCCCACCTTCGACAGCTCCTTCCCCGAGGGGTTAGGCCACTGGCTTCGGGTGTTGCCGACTTTCGTGGTGTGACGGGCGGTGTGTACAAGGCCCGGGAACGTATTCACCCCGGCGTTGCTGATCCGGGATTACTAGCGACTCCAACTTCATGGAGTCGAGTTGCAGACTCCAATCCGAACTGAGACCGGCTTTCTGGGATTCGCTCAACCTCGCGGTCTTGCAGCCCTTTGTACCGGCCATTGTAGCATGTTTGCAGCCCTGGACATAAGGGGCATGATGACTTGACGTCGTCCCCACCTTCCTCCGAGTTGACCCCGGCAGTCTCCTACGAGTCCCCACCATTACGTGCTGGCAACATAGGACAAGGGTTGCGCTCGTTGCGGGACTTAACCCAACATCTCACGACACGAGCTGACGACAGCCATGCACCACCTGTGTAGAACCCTTTCGGACACCGCATCTCTGCGGCTTTTCTCTACATGTCAAACCCAGGTAAGGTTCTTCGCGTTGCCTCGAATTAAGCAACATGCTCCGCCGCTTGTGCGGGCCCCCGTCAATTCCTTTGAGTTTTAGCCTTGCGGCCGTACTCCCCAGGCGGGGCACTTAATGCGTTAGCTGCGGCACGGATCTCGTTGGTTGAGACCCACACCTAGTGCCCACCGTTTACGGCGTGGACTACCAGGGTATCTAATCCTGTTTGCTACCCACGCTTTCGCTCCTCAGCGTCAGTACCGGCCCAGAGTGCCGCCTTCGCCGCTGGTGTTCTTCCTGATATCTGCGCATTTCACCGCTACACCAGGAGTTCCACACTCCCCTACCGGACTCTAGTCACAGCAGTATCAGGTGGCGTCTCCAGGTTGAGCCTGGAGGTTTCACACCCGACTTACCGAACCGCCTACGAGCTCTTTACGCCCAATAAATCCGGACAACGCTCGCCCCCTACGTGTTACCGCGGCTGCTGGCACGTAGTTGGCCGGGGCTTCTTCTGCAGGTACCGTCAATTTCTTCCCTGCTGAAAGCGGTTTACAACCCGAAGGCCTTCATCCCGCACGCGGCGTTGCTGCGTCAGGCTTTCGCCCATTGCGCAAGATTCCCCACTGCTGCCTCCCGTAGGAGTCTGGGCCGTGTCTCAGTCCCAGTGTGGCTGATCGTCCTCTCAGACCAGCTACCCGTCGATGCCTTGGTGGGCCGTTACCCCGCCAACTAGCTGATAGGCCGCGAGACCCTCCCGAACCGATAAATCTTTCTTCATCCGGCCATGCGACCAGATGGAGGTATTCGGTATTAGCACGAGTTTCCTCGTGTTATCCCAAAGTTCGGGGCAGGTTTCTCACGTGTTACTCACCCGTTCGCCGCTAGATCTTCACCGGTATTGCTACCGGATGGATCCCGCTCGACTTGCATGTGTTAGGCACGCCGCCAGCGTTCGTCCTGAGCCAGGATCAAACTCTCCGTCGAGATTTCAGTCACTGCCCGAAGGCATTGACATTGATCATTGTTAGAGAGCCGAGACAGAGGGGCTCACCTCTGTGAATTCTCAGCTTTGGTGTCATGCGGGTTAGGCGCGACACCGGAATTGCATTGTGAACGATCACGACTCGTACAACAACCACACACGAGACCCGAAGGTCCCACAGAAACCCGAAGGTTCCCGGTGAGCGCAGGAAGTTGCCGTCTGCGGTGATCGCCCGCACTGGCTTTTTCGTCCTCTGTTCTGTTTTCAAGGAGCACATACCCGGACGAACCGGGCCGAGGAAGCAAGGCGCAAAAAGCGCCCGAGCCAGAACTCGGTGCAGGATCTACACGATTGCTCGAGCAGTTCCGTCTCCGCCACATGTGGGACTCTCTCAGTGGAGAGCCGCTTCAGGTGCGGATGACCACCCTACAGGGCTTCCCTCAACCGTGCAAACCAGCGGATCCAAGTGACTGGAGGAGCTGGACTGCGATGCTCGGGGGGAGCCCCGCACTCCGGTACAACCGGTGAGCGGGTGGATCAGAGAACCTAGACCATGTGTGAACGCAGTGCAAACTGCGCCTTGCCCAAGCCTTTGACGCTCTGGCTCGGAGGCATCGATCAGCGAGGAAAACGCAGGAGAAATCGCAGTTTCTTTCCACGTCGAACCATTGCCCATCCACCGGCGAGAAAATCGTCGAGCTGCAGTACCTGGCCCTCGACCACCCCTGAGTCATTCAGGGAAACACCCTTCTGGGTGATGAGTCGGCGTCCCTCCCCCTTCGAGCCGACAATCCCATGCTTGGCAAGAATTTCTGGGAATTCGAGGCCGATATCGCTGGAGTCAAGGATTGACACGGGCAGGCTGGTCGCCAGATCCTCCCAGTCGGCATCGTCGAGCTCGGCGGCGGGTCGGGTGAATCCCCGTGATGCGCTCACTGCACGCTCCGCTTCGTTGTCACCATGCACCAGCGCCGTGACCGATCGAGCTAATTCCTGCTGGGCGAATCGCCTTTCGGGCGCCTCATGATGCTGTTGCATGATCCCGGCGATATCTGGTACCGCAATGAGCGTGAGTTGCAGGAGGAACCGCTCGACATCCCGGTCATCGGTGTTCACGAAGTATTGATAGAAGGCATATGGCGTGGTCCGTTCGGCGGAGAGCCACACGGCACCATCAACCGATTTCCCGAATTTGGAGCCATCGGCCTGAGTGACGAGCGGAACGGTGAGCCCGAAGGTGTGTCCTCCCGATGTTCGCCGTATGAGGTCGATCCCGGCAGTGATATTCCCCCACTGGTCTGACCCGCCCACCTGCAGTTCGACTTCCATAGTGTCGTGCAGATGCTTGAAATCATTGGCTTGGAGCAGCATGTAGCTGAATTCCGTGAACGAGATCCCGGAGTCGCTCTCCACGCGGTTTCGGATGGAATCCTTGGCCAACATGGTGTTGACGGTGATGTGCTTGCCCACGTTACGAAGAAAATCCAGCACGCCGATCGGAGCGGTCCAAGCACGGTTGTCCACGAGGCGGGCCTGCGAGGGGCCGTCGGCGAAATCGAGGAGTCGTGCCAATTGTTCGGTGATGGCAGCCAGATTCGTGTCGAGCGTGTCCACGTCAAGGAGATTGCGCTCCGTGGATCGTCCGCCGGGATCGCCGATCATCCCGGTAGCCCCGCCCGCCACCGCGACCGGTCGGTGACCGAACTGTTGGAAACGCCGCAGGAGCAGCAGGGGAACGAGGTTTCCGACGTGCAGGCTGTCCGCTGTGGGGTCGAAACCGGCGTAGACGCCTATCGGCCCCTCGCCGAGGCGTTCCCGCAGCCGATCGAGGTCGGTGGAGTCGTGGATCAGACCGCGGGCGGCGAGATCATCGATGATGTCGGCAGTGCTCACCCACCCACTCTCCCCGATCAGCGGCGCACATTCCAACCCGTTTTGCTCGTGGACTGGCGAATCGCACGCCATCGGACAACAGTGGACCCATGGTCCAGCCTGATCCACAGTCCGAGGGAGCCAGCGGAGGGTCCGAAAAGATCGCATCGGACCCTGCGATCGACTCGGAGACCGATGATCTCGAGCCCCTGTCGTTCGGTCGAAAAACCGCACGTGTTCTTGCCATCGGCGTCATGCTCTGCATCGCTGCGCTCTGGTACTACACGCTGTGGGGACCGACGAAGAAGACTCCGCCCGGCCTGCTCGCCGACACGTCCTGGGCGGTCCAGGCGCAGGCAATCTGTACCGACGCCGCCGCTGAAATCGATGCACTGCCGCCCGCGTACACCGCCGCTGATGCTCCAGCCCGGGCCGACGTGATCATGACGGCGAATGAAAGCCTCCGAACCATGCTGCGTCGCCTCGCTACAACAGCTCCGGAAGCAACTGCCAATAACGATGGTCGGATGATCAACGAATGGCTCACCGATTGGCAGACCTATCTCGGCGACCGAGACCGATACGTCGACGCCCTTGAAGCCGACCCAACAGCTCGGTTCTATGTCACCGAAAAGGTGAAGGGCCAGCAGATCACGAAGCCGATCGACTTCTTCGCCAAGTACAACGACATGCCGAACTGCATGACGCCCGGAGATCTCGGCTAGTCCAATTCTGCATCGGGAAGGTCACGGGCTACGGCGAGCCCGCTGCGGATCAGGCGCACCACGCTCTCATCCACATCAAGTTCAGCAGCCTCGTCGGGCGTGAACCATCGCAACGATTCCGACTCATGGTTACCCACCGGGAGTGATCCCCGTGGCGCCAGCACAAGGAAACGAATGTCGTGATGGAGATGCGGCGGTTCTGAGGGCGGGCGCACCTCATGGATATCGAGGTCGATGGGGGCAGTGAACACGCGCAAGGACTCGATACCGGTCTCCTCGGTGGCCTCACGAAGTGCCGTGGAGGCCATGACTGCCTCGCCATCGGTATGACCTCCCGGCTGCAACCACTTCCTGAGCTTGGTGTGGAACAGCAGCAGAACACGACCGGTTCCCTGTTCCACCACCATTGCCGAGCCGGTGAAGTGACCCTCCTGACAGCTGCGATGAAGTGCATCCGGATGCAGGGCCGCGAACGCGAGCATTGCGTCGCGGACCGAAGCCTGCGTGGGGTCGAGGTCGCGCAGGCTCTCCAGAAGCGACACGACCGTATCGAGTTGATCGTCCGTGGACAGCGCCGGGGAATCAACGCCGACCAGCAGGGGCTGGGGGTTCACTCCCCCACCGCCAACCTCGCCGCTTCGACCGAACGCTCGAACGCTGCTAGCTGCGGAGCAACGGCGGCGGGGCCGGCGCCACCCGGAGTGGTGCGACGGCGGACGGCAACCCCTTGATCGAGGAGGCTGAGCGCTTCAGGCCCGAGCTCGGGTGACGCTGCAACGAGTTCACGCAGCGCAATTCCTTCGTCGAGACTGCGGCGAACGAGTGCGCCGACGATTGCATGGGCATCGCGGAACGGCACACCGCCGGAAACGAGATGCTCCGCGAGATCAGTGGCCGCGCTCGTTGGTGCATCGGCGGCGGCGGCCATGACGTCGAGGTTGAACGTGGATGACGCAAGCAACCCGGTCATCGCAGCAAGCGCCAGAGCAACGGTGTCGAGCGAATCGAACAGCGGCTCCTTGTCCTCCTGGAGATCCCGGTTGTAGGCCAGTGGCAATCCCTTGAGCATGGCCAACAGGCCCGTGAGGTTGCCGATGAGCCGACCGGTCTTGCCCCGTGTGAGCTCGGCGATGTCAGGATTCTTCTTCTGCGGAAGCATCGACGAACCGGTGGAATAGGCATCGTCGAGGCGGAGGAAGCCGAACTCATCGGTCGACCACAGGATGATCTCCTCGGCCAGTCGCGACATATGCACGCCGATGAGCGCGAGGTCGAACAGTGCCTCGGCGACGAAGTCGCGGTCGCTCACCGCATCGAGTGAATTGTCGAACACGCTCGCGAACCCGAGGTCGGCAGCAGTGCCGGCCGGGTCGAGTGGAAGGGAAGAGCCGGCGAGTGCACCGGCTCCGAGAGGCGACACATCGAGACGGTCGATCGTGGATCGGAGTCGATCGAGATCCCTGGCCAGTGCCCAGCCGTGCGCCAGAAGATGATGCGCGAGCAGCACTGGCTGGGCCCGCTGGAGATGCGTGTAGCCGGGGAGGTAGGCCTCACCAGCCGTGCGCGCCCGATCGAGGAGCGTCTCCTGAAGGGTGACGATTCGGATGGCGATCCCGCCGAGTTCGCGTTTGGTGAAGAGGCGGAGGTCTGTTGCAACCTGATCGTTGCGGCTCCGCCCGGTGTGGAGCTTGGCCCCGGCCGGCCCGGCGAGTTCGGTGACGCGGCGCTCGACTGCAGTGTGGATGTCCTCATCGGACGCAGCGAAGACGAATGTGCTCTCCAGAAGTTCCGACTGCACCGCATCGAGTGCGGCGAGCACGTCGTCTCGTTCGGCGTCGGTGAGGATGCCCGCCCGGCACAGACCGCGAACGTGGGCGCGCGATCCGACGATGTCATCGGCAGCGAGGCGTTGGTCGAACGGAAGACTCACGGTGAACGCCATGAGTTCCTCCGCCGGACCACCTTCGAAACGGCCGTGCCAGAGCGTGCTCATCGTTTACTCCCCTGCGTCCGGATTGGCGGACTGCTTGGCTGCCCAGGTCTGGATACCGAGTCCCCACAGCTTCACGAAGCCCTCAGAGTCGGCATGCTTGAAGGTGTCGGCGGCGTCGTAAGTGGCGAGGCCATAGTCGTAGAGGCTGTGCGGGCTGCGCCGACCCACGACGAAGCACCGGCCCGGTTCGAGGCGCAGGCGCACTTCGCCGGTGACGTACTGCTGGGTGGACTCCACGAAGGCGTCGAGTGCGTTCTTGAGCGGCGAGAACCACATGCCGTCGTAGACGAGATCGGCGTACCGACCCTCGAGACGCTGCTTCTCATGCATGACATCGCGCTCGAGGGTGATCGACTCGAGATCCTGGTGAGCGAGGATCAGCGCGAGAGCGGCGGGCGCTTCGTAGGTTTCACGACTCTTGATGCCGACTCGACGGTTCTCGACCATGTCGAGACGTCCCCACCCATAGGCACCGACGGTGTCATTGAGTTCAACCACGAGTTCGTGCAGTGGCATGACCCGACCATCGACAGAAACAGGAACACCACGTTCGAAGCCGATTGTGATCTCCTTCGCCTCTGATGCGCGCACAGTGGTCATGCTCCACACACCTTCGGGCGGCCGAGCCCATGGGTCTTCCATCTCGCCGCATTCGATGGCGCGACCCCAGAGGTTGTCGTCGATCGAATAGAGCTTGTCCTTGGTGGCCAGTACCGGGATGTCGTGGGCCTCGGCGTACTCGATGCTCATCTCACGGGTCATTCCCCAGTTACGGACCGGAGCGAGGATCTCGAGATCAGGAGCGAGGGCACGGGTTGCAACTTCGAATCGAACCTGATCATTGCCCTTGCCGGTGCAGCCATGAGCAACGGCGTCGGCACCGTGCGCGCGTGCCGCGGCAACCAGATGACGCACGATCGTGGGGCGCGAGAGCGCCGACACCAGTGGGTACTTGCCCTCGTAGAGCGCATTCGCCTTCAGCGACGGGATCAGGAAGTCGTTGGCGAACTCTTCACGGCAATCGACGACGATCGCTTCGATGGCCCCGGCGGCGAACGCCTTGGCCTGGAGTCCTTCCCAGTCACCCTCCTGTCCGAGGTTGCAGGCCACCGTGACGACCTCGACCCCGTAGTTCTCGATCATCCACCGGACGGCGACTGAGGTGTCAAGACCACCGCTGTATGCCAGTACAACTCGTTGTGCCATGTTCTTTCCTTGGTTGTGCGATTTGGTTGTGCGATTTGGTTGTTCGATGCAGTTATGCGAAGTGTGTTGCGAAGTTGGCTGCGCAGTTGGTTCTCTGTTCCGAATGTCCGAATGTCCGAACCTGATGCTGACCGACCAGTCGGCGTGCCGTCTCTCAGAGACCCGCGAGATCGGCGAGACGACCAGCGAGGACTTCGCCACCGACATCGGCAGCTACGACGATGAAGATCGTGTCATCCCCGGCAACCGTGCCGAGCACACCGTGGAGCCCGGAGCGGTCAAGGGCGGAGGCAACAACATGGGCCGACCCGGGTGGCGTGCGGATGACGACGATGTTGTCAGAGTGGCTGACCTCGACGACCCAGTCGCCGAACACCCGTCGAAGGTGATCCTCCGGCGCTTGCTGCTGCTTGGGCAACGCCGGAATGGCATACGCGGTCTCGCCGCCGGGCATGCGTACCTTGATGGCGCCGAGGTCCTCGAGGTCCCGTGAGACGGTCGCCTGGGTGGCGGCAACCCCCTCAGCTGCGAGGAGTTCGACGAGAGCACCTTGGCTGGCCACTGGCTGTGACTCGATGATCTTGGCGACGAGGTACTGCCGCTGGGTCTTGCCCATCTTTGATGGGGTGGCAGAGCGTTCAGTCATCGGTGCTCCAGCAGCCAACGCATGGCACCCCGAGCGGCATGCATGCGGTTCTCCGCCTGGGGCCAAACCCGACTGCGGCTGCCTTCGAGCACATCATGGGTGACCTCCTCGCCCCGGTGTGCCGGAAGACAATGCAGGAACACCGAGTCCGGGGCGGTGACCGCCATCAGGTCGTCGGTGACCGTGAATCCAGAGAATGCCTTGAGACGCAGAGTGGTCTCCGATTCCTGACCCATCGAGGTCCAGACATCGGTGTACACGGCATCAGCGCCGGCGCACGCAGCAGATGGATCATCGGTGCAGATGAGTTCGATGCCGACCGCACGGATCCGGTCGGCATCGGAGGTGCTCAGTTCGAAGCCGGCCGGCGAAGCCACGCGCACAGACATGCCGAGCATTCCGGCGGCAAGCGCAAGGCTGCGAGCGACATTGTTGCCGTCGCCGACGTAGGCGATCGTGCGGCCGGCAAGTTCGTCAACCCCACCGAACTCATCGGCGAGCGTGAGGACATCGGCGAGTCCCTGCAGCGGGTGACCCTGATCGGAGAGCATGTTCACAATCGGCACTGAGGACACCGCAACGGCCCGTTCGAGCATGGCGTGCTGGAAGACTCTCGCCCCGATGAGCGCGTGGTAGCAGCACAGCGTGCGCACAACATCCTCGACGGTCTCCCGGGTGTCGAGACCGACTTCGTCGGGACGAATGGTGAGTGGATGACCGCCCAGTTGGACCACGGCGAGTTCCATGGAATTACGAGTGCGGGCTGACGGCTTCTCGAACAGAAGCGCTGCCCCCATGCCCTCGAGTGGACGAGCGCCGATGGGTTCGCTTGCGAAGGCGAGGATCTCGCGAAGTTCGGTAGCGGTGAGATCGTCGATCTCGAGCAGGTGTCTCATGTGTCTGCTCCGTGGGCGGCGAGGACTGCGACGAGGATCGCGACGGCTTCGTCGATCTCGGAGTCAGTGACGATGAGTGGCGGAGCGAACCGGATGGAGGTGGGTGACACGGCGTTGAGCACCAGACCCGCAGTGAGGGCTTCGGCGACGACAGCCCTGGCGTCGAGGCCGTCAGCGAGTTGGGCGGCAAGCAGTAGTCCGAGTCCACGGACCTCGACGACGCCGTCCACAGCGAGAAGGCTGCGGCGCAGATGGGCGCCGGCGTGCTCGGCCAACTGCGGAGCGTTCTCGCGCTCCATGATGGCCAGCGTTGCCCGCGCTGCGGATGCGGCGAGTGGCTGCCCGCCATAGGTCGTGCCGTGATCGCCGGCACTGAAAGCAGCGGCGACCTCGCGCCGCGCCCAACATGCACCGATGGGCATGCCATTGCCGAGCGCCTTGGCCATCATCACGACATCAGGTTCGACCCCGAAATGCTGGAATCCGAACCATTCGCCGGTGCGGCCCAGGCCCGTCTGGATCTCATCGACGATGAACAACAGGCCATGCTCGTCACAGAGTCGCCGCACGCCCTCGAAGTAGGCCGCACTCGCGGGATTCACACCACCCTCCCCCTGGATGGGTTCGAGCATGATGGCGATGACTGATGGATCGATGGCGGCCTCGATGACATCGAGATCGTTCCAGACCACATGCCGGAACCCTTCCGGCAGAGGTTGGAAGCCCTCCCATTTGGATGGTTGTCCCGTGGCTGCGAGAGCCCCGAGCGTGCGCCCGTGGAACGAGCCGTATGCGCTGATGATGCCGTGCCGACCATGTCCGCCGAACTTCCGCGCCAACTTGATCGAGCACTCGACGGCCTCGGCGCCACTGTTGGTGAAGAACACCTGGCCACCCCCACCGAGCAGTCGATCGAGGGTGATTGCGACGTCGGCGCCGGGAACGGTGCCGAAGAGGTTGGAAACGTGCACGAGTGTGTGCGCCTGCTCGGCGATCGCATCGGCGATCTCCGGATGGCAATGACCGAGTCCGGTGACCGCAATGCCCGAGAGGAAGTCGAGATAGGACCGGCCGGTGCTGTCGATGAGACGAACACCGGATCCGCTGACGAACTGCACCGACGGCACGCCGTAGGTCGGCATGAACGGGCAATGGTCGAGCCCGGCCGGAGCGCCCATGGCCAGCGCGTGTGGGGATCTGGCACTCATCGGGTTGCCTCCGCTGCGGTGATCATGGTGCCGACGCCAGCGTCGGTGAAGAGTTCGAGAAGTACGACATGGGGTACCCGACCATCGAGGAGATGTGCCGCCGATACCCCGGCTTCGAGTGCTTCGAGACAGGCATCAATCTTGGGGATCATGCCTCCCGACAGCACGTCGTCGGCGATGAGTTGCGCGATCTCGACGTTGTCAGTTTCGGCGATGAGGCTGCTGGGGTCGTTGATATCGCGAAGAAGTCCGGCGATATCGGTGAGGTAGATGACCTTCTCAGCATCGAGTGCGCCGGCGAGTGCGCCAGCAACGGTGTCGGCGTTGATGTTGTAGGCCTGCCCATCGAGATCAGCGCCGATGGTGGAAACCACTGGAATGAGACTCTGGGCCAGCAGGGATTCGACGATGGCCGGGTTCACCTTTTTGACGTCGCCGACGAATCCGAGTTCGGGGTCGCGGGCATCAGCTTCGATGAGGCCGGCGTCCTCCCCCGACAGCCCGACGGCGAGCGGTCCGTGGGTGTTGATCGAGGCGACGATGTCACGATTCACCTTTCCGACCAGGACCATCCGGGCGACGTCGAGTGTCTCGGCGTCGGTGACCCTGAGGCCGTCCCTGAACTCAGAGACCTTTCCGAGCCGGGTGAGGAGGTCACCGATCTGTGGTCCCCCGCCATGCACAACGACGACCCGGATGCCGACTGCGTGTAGCAGCACGATGTCGGCGGCGAAGGACGCCGCCAGTGAAGCGTCGGTCATGGCATTGCCGCCGTACTTCACGACGATGGTGCGGCCCCAGAACCGCCGGATGTACGGAAGTGCCTCGATTAGCACCTCCGCTGCTGCGTAATCATCGGTTGTGGGCACGTGCGCGGCACTGGCGCCCGGTTTGGCATCGCTCATGATGTCCCCATGTTCTCGTCGATGTACGCGTGGCTGAGATCGTTGGTGAGGATGGTTGCTGTTCCTGATCCCAGTCCGAGGTCGGCAATGATCTCGAGATACCGACCGGCCAAATGCGCGGCAACTGCTGCTTCGTCGTGGTCAGCGTCGACGGCTCCCTGACACACGGTGACGCCGCCATAGCTGACGCTGAACGTTGCCGGGTCGAAATCGATGCCGCAGGATCCGAGGTCGCTGGCGATGCGACCCCAATAGGGATCGCAGCCGTACCAGGAACACTTCACCAGGTTGCTCCGTGAGACATACCGGGCTCCGATGAGGGCCTGCGCATCATCAGCGGCACCGGTGACGGTGAACCGAACCACCTTCGTGGCGCCCTCGGCGTCGCCACACATCTGCTCGGCGAGACTCCGACAGGCGGCCGCCACAGAGCGCTCGAGTTCGTGCTGATCCACCGGGCCGGCAAGGCCGCTGGCCAGAAGTAGGACGGTGTCGTTGGTCGAGGTGCAGCCGTCGACGTCGAGAACATTGAACGAATCAGCGACGCCAGCCACGAGCGCGGCCTTGAGCTGCTCCGGAGTGGCCTCGGCGTCGGTGGTGAGCACTGCAAGCATCGTGGCCATGTTCGGCGAAAGCATTGCCGCTCCTTTCGCCATACCTCCGACAGTGAAACCATCGCCCTCGATCACGACGAGCTTGGCGTGAGTATCGGTGGTCATGATCGCGGTGGCTGCGGCCTGCCCACCATCGGCTGACCGAGCAGCCACGAGTTCGGGGATTCCCGCTTCGATGGTGGCGATGGGCATCGGAATTCCAATGAGACCCGTTGAGCACACCAGCACCTGCTCGGGCTCGACCGAGAGTTCGGCAGCGACAGCCGCACACATGGTGCGGGCATCAGCGAGGCCGGCGTCGCCGGTGGCCGCGTTGGCATTACCGCTGTTGAGCACCACCGCCACGCTGTGACCGCCGGTGGCTTCGAGGTGCGCCCTCGTGGTGACGACTGGCGCTGCGGTCATCTTGTTGCGGGTGAACACACCAGCGCTCGGCACCGGCCGCCCATCGGCCGTGGCCACGAGCGAAAGATCGGGGGCGCCCGAAGCCTTGATGCCGGCCGCGATTCCAGCGGCGACGAAACCTGATGCAGCGGTGACACTCATGGATAGACCCCGATGGAGGACAGACCAGTTGCCTCGGGCAGACCGGTGAGGATGTTGGCGCACTGCACGGCCTGGCCGGACGCGCCCTTGGTGAGATTGTCGATTGCAGCGAGCGCCACGATGAATCCGGTCCGGGGATCGGACCGAACGGTGACATGGGCGGTGTTCGAGCCCAGACAAGCTTTGGTGGACGGCGAGTCCTCGGTGATGACGACGAAGGGCTCATCGCGGTAGTCGCTGCGATAGAGCTCGAGAAGTTCAGCAGTAGTCACTGCTCCCGTGGGTCGCAGGTAGCACGTGGCAAGCATGCCGCGATTCATCGGCGCGAGATGGGGTGTGAACAGCACCGTGACATCCGAGGGCGCCACACCAGCAAGACGGGCCACGCTCTGCTCGATCTCGGGAGTGTGCCGATGGGTGAGCAGTCCGTAGGCGGTGAAGTCCTCGTCGACGGTGCAGAACGTGGTGTTCGGCTTGGGCGGCCGCCCTGCACCCGAAACTCCGCTCACCGCATTGACCACGATTGATGTTGTGTCGACGAGTCCGGCCCGTAGCAACGGTGCAACAGCGAGAGCCGCAGCAGTCGGATAACAGCCGGGAACAGCGACGGCAGAAGCGCCGAGAATGGAGGACCTGAAGAGCTCTGGCAGTCCGTAGACGAACTCGGGGAGGAGTTCTGGTACCTCGTGGGCTTCGCCGTACCACTGCGGATAGAGCGATGGGTCGAGCAGTCGGAAATCCGCGGCGAGATCGACGACCCATCGGACCCGCTGCCGCAGTTCGGTCATGAGTGACTGCGAGGCCCCGTGGGGAAGCCCGCAGAACACCAGATCAACTCCAGCGAGCAATGAGGTTTCATAGGCCACGAACTGCCGATCGCCATAGGCGGCGGCCAGGCTCGGATAGAGCGCCGAGATGCCGACACCGGCTTGGGAGTCTCCCGTGGCGAACGCCACTTCGAACCCGGGATGGGCGTGACAGAGCCTGAGGAGTTCCGCACCGGTGAAACCCGATGCCCCAATGATGCCGACGTTGATCACGCCGCCATCCTAGCCAGCATTGCATGACTATGCAAAGGCACGAATGAAAGAGTCCGTGGCGGCAGAACGAACATCAGGCCCGAGGACCAGAGCCAGTGATGCGGCCCAGTGGTCAGGCCCGGAGCGTTGCTCCGAACCGGGCCGCGGCTTCGATTGCGGAGCCCATCACCGAAGCCACGTCGTCCTCGGTGAGGGTGCGATCAGTTGCCTGCAATCGCAGACGGTAGGCCAGCGACCGGGTTCCGGCAGGGACCGCTCCCCCACGGAAGACGTCGAAGAGTTCGATCGAGATCAGCAGTGCACCGGCCGCAGAGCGAATGGCCTCGGTCAGAGTGTCTGCCGCAATGGCGTCGGGGGTCCCGAAGGCAAGGTCGAGATCACTCGACGGATACCGACTGATCGACCGATACGGATGTTCACCGTGGGGCAACGACAGCAGCGCGGCAACGTCGATCTGCAGCCATGCGGTGCGCTCCCTGACCGAGAACACCTCGAGCACAGCGGGGTCGATCTCCCCCACCTCGCCGATGACGAGGTCACCGATTCGCACCGTTGCGGAACGAGCCGGGTGCAGACCGGCCGGGACCGAGGACTGATCGATCGTTGACGAGGCCACGCCGAGTGTCCCGAGGATGACATCGAGGACCTCGACCGCTGCTGGGGCGGCCCGGCCGGCGAGGATGACCGCAAGATGCTCACGTTCGTCGGGGAGCACCTGGCCGGGTGCCGGCGGCGCGAACACACGACCAAGCTCGAACAGCGACGCGTGTTCCGTTCGATGCGATTCGTTGTAGGCGATCGAGCGGAGCAGTCCCGGACGGAGCGAGGTGCGCAACACGCTCTCTTCAGCAGCCAGAGGGTTGGTGAGCGTGACAGCAGCTGCGGGAAGACCGGCCCGATCGAGATCACCCGGGGCAAGGAACGGCAGTGGCATCGCCTCGTGTACGCCAAGCCCGACAAGAATCTGGCGCAGGATCCGCCGGTCGCGCTGGAGCGGTGTGAGCGAGCCGGTCTGGGTCGAGGTCGGGATTCGCCCTGGGATACGGCTGTATCCGTGGTGACGGGCGATCTCCTCGATGATGTCGGTCTCGGTCGTGGTGTCGGGCCGGAAGGACGGCACCGTGACGGACCAGCCGCCGGAGGAGCCGCTCGGTTCGACAAGGAACCCGATCGGGCGCAGAAGTGCAGCGACGGTTTCGGATTCGAGTGCGGTGCCGAGAAGTCGGTTGACGCGGTCGGTGCGAACCGCGACCGGCGAGCGATCAGGAAGGTTGCCATCGACTGTGACCGATCCGGCCACAAGTCGGGCGCCCGACGGAGCGAGCAGTTCGGCCAGACGACGAGCGGCGAGATCGAGGATTTCGGGATCGGCACCGCGCTCGAATCGGGCTGAAGCTTCTGAGCGCAGTCCCATGAACTTGGAACTGCGGGCGATGGCCATCGGCTGCCACCACGCACATTCGAGGAGCACACGTGTCGTGGAAGATGAGATCTCCGTGGATGCGCCGCCCATGACACCTGCGATACCGACTGCTTGGTCGGTGCCATCGGTGATGACGCCATCGCGACCGGCGGTGAGTGCCCGTTCAATGCCGTCGAGGGTGCTGATCGGCTCGGCCTCGCGTGCCCAGCGGACACGGAGTGCACCATCGGGGAGTTTCGCAAGGTCGTAGGTGTGGTTCGGAGCGCCGAGTTCGAGCATGACGTAGTTGGATGCGTCGACCACGTTGTTGATGGGCCGCATACCGAGAGCGGTGAGTCGGTCGGCGATATGTCGCGGCGAGGGTTCGATCGTGATGCCCTCGATCACCCGGGCGTGAAAGCGACCGCAGAGTTCCGGATCGATGATTTCGATCGAGACCATCGAGGAGGCGTCGCCGGGGAGTTCCTCGACCTTCGGCTCGGGGATGGAGAACGGAAGGCCGAGTCTGGCGGCGAGATCGCGGGCAACGCCGGCCACTGACATCGCGTCGGGCCGATTGGGGTTGATCTCGAGGTCGAACAGCACATCGGGCGTGATTCCCAGCGCGTCGGTGATCGCCATGCCGAGCGCCGGTGCGCCATCGAGCAGAAGGATGCCGGAGTGGTCGTCACCGAGGCCGAGTTCGCGGCCCGAGCACAACATGCCGTTCGACCATTCGCCGCGCATCTTGCGGCGGGCGATCTCCATACCGTCGGGCATCGTGGTTCCGAGGGTGGCGAGCGGAACAGTGTCGCCGACCGAGAGGTTGGTTGCGCCGCAGCAGATCTGCAATGGCTCGCCATCGCCCGTGTCGACGTCGACGAGTTGGATCTTGTCGGCGTCGGGATGACGACGCAGTTCGAGAACCTTGGCGACGATGATGCCGTCGAGTCCCTCACCGATCCGATCGATGGATTCAACGGCCATGCCGAGGTCGCTCATGACATCGCCGAGGGCGATCGGGTCATCAGATGGGAATGGGGCGAACTCCTGCAGCCAGGAGAGGAGAACCTTCATGATGGGAACTGCTCCAGGAATCGGACGTCGCCGGTGTACATCTCACGGATGTCATCGACGCCGTGGCGCATGAGTGCGAGTCGGTCGAGGCCGAAACCGAATGCGAATCCGGTCCATTCCTCGCCATCAAGACCGACGTTACGCAGCACATTCGGGTGGACCATCCCGCATCCGCCCAGTTCGAGCCAACCGGTGTTCGAGCAGGTGCGGCAACCGCTTCCCTCGCAGAACACACAGTTGATGTCGTACTCCGCCGATGGTTCGGTGAATGGGAAATAGGACGGACGCAGGCGTGAGTGGATCGAACCACCGAAGTATGCGCTGGTGAACGCCTCGAGGGTCCCTGCCATGTCGGCGAACGAGATGTTGCGGTCGATGACCAGACCTTCGATCTGATGGAACACCGGCATATGGGTGGCGTCGGCGGTGTCGCGCCGGTACACGCGCCCGGGCATGACGGCGTAGATGGGCGGGGGCGTCTCGGTCATGACCCGGATCTGCACCGGGGAGGTATGGGTGCGTAGCAGCACGGTTTCGGGGTCACCGAGATCGACATACAGCGTGTCCCACATGCCGCGCGCGGGGTGAGCAGCGGGGATGTTGAGCGCCTCGAAGTTGTACCAGTCGGTCTCGACCTCCGGACCTTCGGCAACGGTGAATCCCATCCCGACGAAGACATCGACGAGGCGGTCCCAGGTCTGGGTCACCAGATGCACAGAGCCGCGGGTGGGCCCTCCGATGCGCTCGGTGAGATCCAGACGCTCGGCGGCGAGGACCACTGCCCGCGCCTCGGCCTCAAGTTCGGCCCTGCGGCCGGCAATGAGAGCGGAAATGGTGTCGCGGGCCACGTTGAGCGCAGCCCCTACCTCGCGACGACCATCAGGATCGAGGCCGGCGAGCCCCTTCTTGAGTTCCGAGAGCGAACCCTTCTTGCCGAGCAGTTCAGCCTCGAGGTCGCGCAGGTTCTCAAGAGTTGCGGCGGCGTCCACCTGGGCCGGAGCCCCGGAGCTGATTCGCGTGATGTCATCGATCATGAGTAGGTGAGCCTGTCGTCCATGGCTGATGCAGTCCAATCAATTCTGTGTCACTCGGAGCGTCGCTGGCGGGAGGCCTCGAAGAGCACCACTGCACCGGCGACCGAAACATTGAGGGATTCGACCGAGGATGCGACGGGGATGGTGACATTGCGATCACATTGGTCGACGATCGCAGGAGGGAGCCCGTGGGCCTCGGAGCCGACGAGCACAGCGAGCGGTCCGGTGAGATCGATGGACTCCGGTGCCGCACCGCCGCTCACAACAGTGGCGATCGTTGTTCGACCGAGTTCCCGGAGGCGATGGATCACAACCGCAGTATCAGGCTCCTCCACGATCGGCAGACGCAGCAGGGATCCGGCAGCAGCGCGCACAGCCTTCGGTCCGAAGGCATCGGTACTCGTACCGGCGAAAACCACCCCGGCGGCACCGAATGCCTCCGCAGCCCTCACAAGGGTTCCGGCGTTGCCGGGATCGGCGACATCGGCGAGCACCAACACCGGGCCCGTAGCCTGCGCGAGCTCCTCCAGCGACGTGGTGCGCCGCGGGGCCACAGCGAGGAGTCCTTGCGGGGTCACTGTGTCACTGATCGAGTCGAGGACGCCCTCGGACAGTGACCAGACCGATGCTCCCGCGGAAGCGGCGAGATCGACCGTGGCGATGAAGGGGTCGTCGTCGGCCGCACGGGTAAATGCCTCGGCCCATGTGCGGGCATCCACATAAAGCTCGTCGATCGCGATGCCCGCCGAGAGCGCTTCAGTGAGCGCGACTGGTCCCTCGATCACGAACTGACCAGCCTCAAGACGCGCCTTACGGCGCCCGGTGAGGCGCCGCAAGGTCGCAAGTCGTTGGTTGTTCGCCGACAGCGGCGTGGGTTCGACGGCCACCGAAGTGGTCGGAAGCCGTGAATCAGGCGCTGGCCGATGCAGCGTTGGCCGCTTCGACGAGTGCCGTGAACGCTGCCGGATCGGTGATGGCGAGATCGGAGAGGACCTTGCGATCAACCTCGATGCCCGCGTTCTTCAGTCCGGCGATGAAGCGCGAGTACGTGGTGCCGTTGAGACGGCAGGCCGCGTTGATGCGCTGGATCCAGAGCTGACGGAACTCGCCCTTCTTGGCCCGACGATCGCGGAACGCGTAGTTGAGCGAGTGCATGACCTGCTCATTGGCGGCGCGGTATGAGCGGCTCTTGTTGCCGTAGTAGCCCTTGGCCCGCTCGAGTGTCGCCTTGTGGCGCTTCTTGGCAGTGACTGCACCTTTGACCCTGGCCATCGGTGACTCCTTCCAGACATGCCCCGTGATCGGAGCTCATGAATTCGGTGATAGCTGCGAACTTCGTGGAACCGGAACGGCAACCCTTCGGGAACCGAACCGTGAAACTTGCGGAACCGACGGCTCCGCAGGATGGGATCAGATCCCGAGTTGGCGCTTGACGCGGGCTGCGTCGCCCTTGGCGAGCACGAAGTCACCCTTGAGACGGCGCTTACGGCCGGGGGACTTCTTCTCGAGGATGTGGTTGAGGTTCGAGGAACGGCGGGTGAGCTTCCCTGTTCCGGTGACCTTGAAGCGCTTCTTCGCGCCGCTATGGGTCTTCATCTTCGGCATGTGGTTCTCCAGTGCGGATGCTCGCCTCGGCGAGTGCTGCGGGTCAGGCCTCGGAGGTGTCCGAGTCCTCTGGTGCTTCTGCGATGACTGCTTCTGCTTCGATCTCGGTTACTTCGATCTCGGTTACTTCGATCTCGGTTACTTCGATTTCCGTTACTTCAATCTCGGCTGCAGCAGATTCGGTTGCTTCGGTTTCGAGTGGTGTCACCCCGAGCGCTTCAGCAGTGGGCGCTGCTGCTTCGCTCGTGTCGCCGACGGGAGTTTCGAGAGTTGAGGGAGACGCAGGTGATTCCTCAGGAGCGGAGCGCTTCTTCTCCGCAGCGGCCTGGGCCTTCTTGTCGGGGCCGAGAACCATGGTCATGTTGCGACCATCGAGACGGGGGTAGATCTCTACTTTTCCCACCTCGGTGACCGCTTCAGCGACCTGATCGAGGATCTTGCGGCCCAGTTCGGGATGCTGCATCTCGCGACCACGGAACATGATCGTGATCTTCACCTTGTGGCCCTCACCGAGAAACTCGGCGACCTTCTTGGTCTTGGTTCCGAAGTCCCCGGCGCCGATCTTGGGCCGGTACTTCATCTCCTTGACCACCACGTTGGTGCTCTTCTTGCGAGATTCCTTGGCTCGTTGTGCGGCCTCGTACTTGTACTTGCCGTAATCCATGATCCGGCAGACGGGAGGATTGGCCTTATCAGCCACCTCCACGAGGTCGAGTTCGAGTTCCCGGGCCATGTCAAGAGCCTTGGGCAGGGGCGTGATTCCGATCTGGGCGCCATCGGGTCCGACCAACCGCACCTCGCGGGCGCGGATGCGATCGTTGATCCGTGGCTCGTTATTCATGGCCGTTGCTATGGCCAGTCACTCCTCATTCGTGCGAGTTCCTCTCTCGGCTGTTCGGGTGGGCTGGGAAGCTGAAACCCGACCGCCGGGGAACCACGAAGGGATCTCTGGACAGTTCGTGAATCGACCTGAACGCACTTGCCTGCGGTAGACAGGCGGTGGATCCGGGGGATCCACGGTGAAGCTGGTGGTGAAGCTGGCGTGGTCAGGTGGGGGCGGAGCCCCGCTTCCGTTCAGTTGTGAGCGACGTACGATACCGGTCCCGGGTCCGGAATGCGAACTACGACCCGACCCCCACTACGAATCATCCCGAGGAGAACCGATCATGAGCCTGTGGACACCGGGTGGCGAGGTCCCGATCGAACGGAACCCACGATCAACCGAGTCATCATCTCCCGACGATTTTGATCCCTTTGATGGCAGGGACCTCGAGGACCTCTCCCCCGCCGAACGCCAACAGGTGGAGGCCATGATCGCCGAGATGGCCGAGGCCCAGCGTCAGGTGCTGGCCGCCCCCGCAGCGGTAGTCGTCGCGAACCATGCGATGGGACTGTTCCAACTGGCGGCGCTCCACCTCAAGCAGCCCGAACCTGATTTCGAGGCAGCCCGATTGGCGATCGACACCATGGCCGGCCTGCTCGAGGCTGCGGGTGATCGCCTCGGCGACGACGGTGCAACTCTGGCCGAAGGCGTGCTCGAACTGCAGCGGGCGTTCGTGGCCCGGCGCAGCGCCCCGCCCGCCGGGTGACGGTGAGCGACCCCACACGGATCGCCACCG
>Ga0209084_1001104_pt1 | contig 23559 bp, 12 predicted proteins | sample C_130820_MF_Meta_FD_187309 | JGI IMG/M metagenome (GOLD analysis project Ga0209084, IMG submission 187309) | Freshwater microbial communities from Lake Croche, Canada to study carbon cycling - C_130820_MF_MetaG (SPAdes) (version 2) | ecosystem: Environmental > Aquatic > Freshwater > Lake...
CAATCTTGACAAATTGATCGTCATTGCCTAGATACAGGTCAGTGGTGCCACCGCCTGCGGTCAAGTGTATGTGATCACCTTCGCCTTCAGCAGTTGGATAAATCAGCAATGCTTGATAAACGTTGGCACCGCCTGCGGGTGTAAGTCGAATAGCACCAGTAAATCCACCGCCTTCTGCAATAGTGCCACCAGCTGGTAGTTGTAAAGAACCATCTGTGCCAAAGGTCCAATAATGTTGGGCACCAATCTCTGACGAAGAAATCTCAACCCCACCAGCACTTGGAAGTTTTACATAGTTATTGTCATCACCTAAGAATAAATCAATAGCTTGCTGACCTGCCTTCATTATGTGGAAATGACTTTCCCCACCCGCACACTCTGCTAGGTTGCCTAACAATATAGTGCCACGGGCTGTGGTTATTGGAACACCAAAAACTGCGTCACCATCTCCTATAGTAGACCCATTAGGCAATGTTAGTTTACCATCTGAGTCAAACAACCATTCAACGTGTCCGTCGTGTGCGGGATTCTTAATCTGTAAATGAGCACGATGATTGGCAGTTAGGTAATCACCGCCATCTTTGTCAAAGTAAAAGTAGCTGGTGTTGTTGTCGTTGATCTCACCGTAGCTGATACCAATCCAATCTGCTCCAGCTCCAGTGCGGAATTCTAATCCAGTATATGGACTTTCTAGTTGTCCTATTTGTCCGTTGTTGTTGGGAAAGTTTAGTACGCCATCTGTACCAAAACGCCAAACTTGTTGATCACCGCCATTGACATCGTTAGCACCAATCTCTACACCATAAGGCATAGATGGGGGAATGTTTTCATAGCCTTTTAATTTAACATAATTGAAATCATCACCAAGGAATAGGTCCACATGATACGGATCCTGCTTCATGATGTGGAAATGGGTAGTAGTTCCCGGCTCTGGGTGATTACCAAACAATATGGTTCCGCGGTCTGTGGCCATTCTGAGACCAAGTTCTGTATCACTACCACCGATACTGTATCCACTGGCAAATTGTATTTGACCATCTGTGGTTATCTTGAATCCACCAGTTCCACTAGGTGTGTCAATACTACCATCAGTAGGTAATGTTAATATACCATTGGTGCCAAATGTCCACGCCTGATAACCACCTGTGTTATCAAAGCGAGTATTGATTAAAAAATCTGTTCCGTTTGGACCAAAGATACCAGCAGAGCCTTCTAGAGATCCAAGCCATGTACCGTTAGGGAATGTTAACGTACCATCTGTGCCAAATGTCCAATAGTTTTCAGTTGTCTCACCTTCGACAAAATTGCTAGTAACATGTGCTCCAACATCATCTACCCAAAAACTATTAGCACCGTTGTTGCTTAATAGGCTTGCCCAAGCGGCTTCACCGCTGCCGGCCTTGACAATAATATTTCCATCGGTAGTTGCTGTAACTGTATCGAATGTCCAACTGCCAGGGTCAGCAGTACCACCTAATACTGAGTCACCGTTGCTGTCAACAATGTCACCACTTTCTGGTAGTTCTAATACTCCATCATCTCTAAAGGTCCACATGTTATTGTTAGACTCGATAGTAACCTGCTGTGCGGCCAATTCAATGTTGCCAGTAGTTCCATTGTTGGGTAGTGGAGCACCGCCAGCTTCAATAATAACGTTACCACCAACCCCTTCATCACTACAGTTAGCACCTTTGATGTACACTGGCATGCCAGTATCAAATCCACTTTGTATAACAACCATACCAGTATCTGGATCAATGTCTACAAACTGTGTATCATCACCTAGATGATATTGTATAGGATTCCCTGCCGCGTACAGTTCGTCAAAGTTTGCATTTACTTTATCAAACGCTGTACGTATTGGGTCGCCATTTTTAGCATTGGCTGCAGTTCCAGTATTAATATGTTGCTTAGTCATTATGCTCTCCCTACAGCAATTTGTATTACTCCGGCTTCGCCGTAGTCCTTATCCTCTAATGCTTTACCAATAATAGCACCTAGTGTTGGTGTTGTTGCTTTAACAGCACATCCAGGAGTAGCACTAGTTGTTAGCATGTCACCTTTCTTAACACGTCCAACTACTCGACATGGAATACGGCCAGCTAGTGCAACACAAACTTTAATACCTTTTTGTTCACTGTTCATCACATACGCTGGATTAGTTGTTACTACTCCTGCTGAACGGGTATCGTTCATTGTAACAGTTGTTGTAACTTCTTTATCTCCGCCAAACACTAGCACGGTACCTGCTTCGTATTCTTGATCGCCTTCATAATATTCAGCCAAGTCAGCATAGGTAGCTTCAAATGCGCCACTTAGATGCCACGCACCAGTGATGTCGCCCCGTGTGCCACTAGCACCAGTTGTAAGAGTAACACTCTTTAGTGTACCACCAGTAATATCGAGTAGACCAGTTGTCACAGTTAGTGTACCATCTGATATAGTTAAGTTACTGCCAGTAGCGAATCTCAATTGACTTGCCGCCGCCACAGTCCAATCGCCTACAATTGAACCAGTGGTTGCCGGAGCACCAGTATACAAGCTCTTAGTTTTTAACGAACCGTTTGTAACATCAATAGTGCCGTAAACAGTTGCTACTCCGTTGCTACCATCAGTACCGGTAGCAGTTAGGAAGTTAAATGTTCCAGGAGTATAAAAATCTACACTTGGAGTTGCCGCCGTAGTATCAATGATCTTATAGCCGTCAATCTTTAACTGTTTAGCATCGATCTCCCCAGCACTACCAGTTTTGACAATACTGTTATTACCGCCACTAGTTGTAACAGCAGTAATACTGTATGTATTATTGTTAGTGTTAGAACCATCGTATGCTGTGATCATCACACCGCTGGCAGCAAATGATGCGTTCTTAATACCGTCACCTGCGGTAACAACATTGCCCGGAGTAACTTCAGTAGGAGCAGCCGATACAGTACCTAAATTACCAACAAGACTCTTGGCACCAATATATTGTAGTCTGGTTAAAGTTACACCAGTGCTTGTTGAGCTACTTGGTTTAATAGTAATCCAACCATTTGATGATGTAAATTGTTGTTGATCAAATGCTGCAAGACCTAAGTCTGCCTGTGCGACACTTGGGGCAGTGTACGGTGATAAACTTGTTGGAGCAATAGTTCCAGCGGCAGTCATTGATAGTTTACTTTGAACAATAGCTGCACTTGCGCTAACCATTGTGTTAGTAATCTTACCGCTAGCAATTGCTGTAGTAATTGTACCAGCACCTGCGTTGTATGTTATAGTAACATCGTTACCTGTGCTAGTTGCCGGTAGAGCAATATTTTTCCACTGCGGCCTCACCACAGTTCCACTACCGCCCCATAGGGTTGTATATGTGCTGATCCATGATACTGAGTTAATAGTACAGTCAGTTACTAGCCATTCACCATTGTATCCAGTTGATGTTAGAATTCCACTGATTCTAATAATTGATCCAACAGCAAACGGAGGACTAGATTGTGTAGCAAAATTTACTGTGGCAACTGCTCCGGTGCCACTTGCGCCAATGATTGTAAATGTTGTGTTTAAATCATATACAGCAATGTTTCCTTGGGCGACACTGGTAAAGTTTGCATCACGCAATTCACCAAATTGATCGTGAGCGTCAACTAACGCATCAACATACCCTTTGGTTGCCGCATCAAATGCGCCAACTGGAGTAGCAATGTTGCCAATGCCAAAAGTAGCCATGTTAAGGTTACCTTTCATTGTTCCGCCGTTCAATGGCAAGTAACCTGGTCCAATCAAGTTAGATGACGGAACTGGGCCACCGCCGTGATCAAGACCCAGTCGTTTATCAATGTATCCTCGAACAGCACTTTGTACTGGAACAATCTCACTAGCGTTGTTGGTCATAGTTGAGTCTGTTGAGAACTCACTGATAACAACACCACGTTTAAATCCTAATCCGTCCAAGTTACTCAATGCAATTGACGCTGAGAATGTAACAGTACCGGTACCTTGGTCAACTGTAAAGAACTTACCAACTCGGAAGATACCGTTTTGGTCAGTAGTTACATAGAACACACGACCGACTCCGTCCTCTTGAATTTCTTGAGCTTGTTGACGACCTATTACTGGATTACCATAAATGGTATATGGGTAGTTGGTAGTTGAATACCCACCAGTACCGATGTCTAAGAAATCATGCCCCGTAGCACGGTTTGTACTAATACGCTGAGTGATCTGTGCTGACGCCCCAACACCATATCCTAAACGCAGTGTTGCGGCAGCGTCAGTTGGGAAAGGTTTACTAATACCTAACGAATTACTGGTTCCTGTAGTAACTTCTTTCATTATAAAAGTTACAGGAGTTAATACAGTTATTCCAGTACTATATGCTCCGGGATTGGAAGCATAACTAACTGTGACTGTTGTTGCCGTTGACGCAGTAACGGTTACGGTACGGTTATACCCAGCAGTAGCATTTCCAGTAACTGTCCAATAACTACCAACGGCCGGCAAGTTAGTTTGACTTGGTATCGTGTAGGTTACTAGATACGGACCAGTGCCAGTAACGCTGTCGTAACTGGCAATAGTAATACTAGCAACACCGCTGTTCCATGTACCTGGGTTATACGGATAGCTTAATGTAATGCTACTAGTAGTACTGGCCACGCAATAGTAGAATCCGTTATACAACGGATTGTTGTTACTGGTAATATTAAAATACTTACCAACTGTTGGAGCAGTACCTTGTGTACGCAGACCTAATACTACCGCATAGGTAGTTGTTATAATTCCACTTGCTACCGTTTGTGAAACACTAACAGTCCACGATGATCCAGAACCAGCGGTAATATAAGTTCCCGCTGATACACCTGTACCAGTGACTCCTTGGCCAATGGCAATAGTGCCAGTGCCCACAGCAACCACAGTTAGTGTAGTCCCAACAATAGTTCCAGTAAATGAAGCAGGGCCGGTTATACTAGTAAATGTGTTAACTGCTACTTGAGCAGTAACCGCGGTACTAGTGAATGTTTGTGAAGGACTTACAGTCCATGATAATCCAGATCCTGCGGTAATGTACGAGCCAGGAGTAACGCCGTCACCGACGATAGTTTGGCCAATAGCAATAGTACCTGTAGTCAACGAACTAACAGTTAATGTAGTAGACCCTGCCATTGCCCCAACAAACTCAGCATAGTTACTCTTGGTAAATGTTCCTGGGTTGCTAGTATAGGCAACTGAAATTTGGTTAGTTGACACACCTGCCACAGCAACTGGAGTAACTGTTGCAGTAGCTGACAACACAGCAGTAAGAGTAGCGTTATTATGAGAAGTATCAATTACTTGCCCATTCAAGTAAACTAATGGGGTAGAGGTGTAGCCGTATCCCGGACTTACAATGCTAACAGCAGTAATACTGCCGCCACTAATTGTACAAGTAGCCAGGCCCCCGGCAGTCTCGCCGTTGACAAACGCCCCGTTAATACTGCCGCCACGTCCAATAATAATTGTAGGCGGAGTAGTAAATCCACTACCACCGTTGGTTATAGTAATACGATCTAATACTGATACCACTGTGGAACTAACACTGGCTCCGGCTGGAATCCAACCAGCAGGGGCAATTGTAAATTGTGTAGTGCTGTCAATGCTTTGAATAACAGTACCTGACGAAATATAAGCACCCGCTGTTGAGCTGGTCACAACCATACCTACTGCCAATCCAGTGACATCAGGTACCGTAATTTGCGTTTTACTCAATACCCCAGTAACTTGACGATATCCGTTGTATGCTACACTAGCACCAGTTTGTCCACTAATATTATACCAAGCATCAACAATTGGCAAAGCCGTAGGCGTCCAAGGAACGCTATAAGTAACAATCTTTTTACCGCTTGTTGGAACAGTTTTACTAACAAATGTCAACGCACTAATAACACTGCCGTCGCCGACGATGTTAATAACTGGGTTTGGATCAATATTTAAATATCCGGTATATTGTGTACCAAATGTAATTGATGAGCTGCCAACGATTGCTGTGTTGGCTAATGCGCTTAATACTACAGTTGTCAAAGTGCTTGGATATACCGGAGCAGTAACGCTCAGTACATATTGATTGCTTGAAAACGCGGCATTAACAATAATATCGCCAATCTCAATAACCCCAAGTACTGTGTCAACAAGCATAGTTGTACTGGCACTACCGCCACTTACAAATCTTGCTGTGGCAATAAACGTTGGTTGTGTATAACTAGAAATTGTATGTATACGACCATTCCAGCCAGTTACGTAGGTACCTTTATTAATTTGGTCAATTGTTGCTTGTACGCTGATCTGTAGTACAGAGATCTTATTGTCACCAACCTTAGCACCCTGTGTTTTTGCCCCAACCTGTCCGCCACTGGCGTAGGTTGCTGTTACTGTGCTAGCGTATTGTACTTGAGTGGCGCTACAAGTCGTAACAGTATATGTACCGTTATATAAATCAGTAGTACCTCCTGTGTTTACTACGCCTTGTATTGTAATACTATCGCCGGCAGCAAACGGAGCACTTCCTTGATTAGCAAAAGTAATAGTAACAGTTGAACCACTACCACTTGCTCCAGTTACAGTAATTGCGCCATCTGGGTCAAGTAACCCAATATTTAAGATATCAGTTACAAATTTATAATATTGGAATGACGCATCTGTACCTAACACCGCAATATTAGCAGGTAACGTTTCGCCTGTTGATTCGCTTAGGTTATAAGCAATAACACGATAGATGTCAGCTAACTTGTCATTAAATTGCAACGCGGTACTTGGACGAGTAGGTCTAACGTTGTCAATACCTGTAAACTTAATATTAGTCAATGATCTAATAGTTACTTGTTGTCCGTCATACAGTGTATAAGCAAGGCCAGTGCTTGAAGTACCATTGTTACCTGCGGTACTTAGGTTAATCTTAAGAACGTTTTGTCCGTTAATAGTAACAGTAGTATGTTCAACGCTGGTTACTTCGTATCGAGTAATACCCCCACCAAATATAATACTGTGATCAATTTCAAGTTCTGATGTATTATAAGGAGAAAAGTCGTAGCCAATAATGTAAACGGCCAATGATTGTTTAGCAGTAGTTGGGGTCATCTCCCCGGCAAAACTACCTTGTTTATACACACGGGCTACCTGCATCATGTTGTTGGCAAGTGTAACACTATCGGGTTTTTCAGTTACATCATATCCTGAAGCTCGTAGACCATACACCCCGTGTGCGTTAGACCCACCAACAGAACGAATTTGTCCGCCGTTATTCGACCAATAGTGTGTATAACAGTAATATGTAAATGTTGAAACTTGTTCTGAAATACCGCCGTTGGTACAAATAACAGCATAACCTAAATCGTTAATCATCGCAAAGTCGTTGGCTAACATGGACTTGTTGCCGCCCATCTCAAGATTGATTAATAATCCACCACCGTTATTTAGATAGGTGATTGTATTAGTTTTGATTGAAGTCTTGGCCGCTACAATTAATGTCTGTGCTTCAATTAATGATCCAGCGCCGGTTGGCAAGCCAGATAATGAAGGAGTAGTTCTTGAAGTTGCGCTCACGCCATCAAGCACATAGTCAACAATTAAATCACTTAAATCTCCAATTTTAATATATTCAGCATCAGTGTTTAAAATAATATAACCGGCAGTAATTGTTTGTACAGCAATATTACCAGCTGATTTACTAACTGTTGTGTTTAACGAAATTTGTTGTAGTACGTTCTTGAAACGTCCGTAGGCCGCTGCCGTTACTGATTCTTCACCTGTAATTTGATTGCTGCCGCTTTCGCCTGAGACACTTCGCCCATAATACGATAGTACTGCATCAAACGTCATGCTATTACCACCATACATTATGTCGTAACATATAGCATCAATCATATAGCCTACATCACGTGAACATGTTACTGCGCTGTAATTAGGAATTGTTTTAATTGCGTATGTAGAAGCAATCCACGCAACAATTTCAGCTCGAATAAACGATCTGTTGGCTTGTAAGTTATTTTTTAATTTAACTGCTGCCGCTGTCGAGTTTACGCTAGTTGGGTATGTAATTGTTGGAGCTGCCGTAATGCCTTGGTCAATAATAGTATTAAGAATATTCATACTACTAGTAACTGCAGCTACTGCCGAACTATTACCGGCAATAGTAGCCAATGCTAGATCTCTAGTTTTGTTAAGTCCTGCTACAGTTTGTGTCTTTTGATTTGTTATAACAAGGCTAGCATCTGCTCGAGCATATGATATACCTGCTCTAATAGTTTGGAAATTAGACCCAAGTACCATGTCATAGGTTACGGCATCAAGGATTAAACCAACGTCACGTGAGCAAGTTGCTTGATTATATCCAACCGGGTTAGATACATTAGTAGGATCGTATGGGGTAGCAGTATCTAATGTTAGTACAACGGTTTTAGTTGCTGAATCAAAACTTACTATATCATTAATTTGGAAACGATTTCCTTGAACAAAAAACACGCAAGGTGCCTGTGGCGGTCGTATATCAAGCCCACTATTTGTTTCTCCAACTACGGTAACAGTAATACCGCTGTTGGCAATGTTGGTAATTGTACCAAATAGTCTACCAGTAAAGCCGTCAACAAATTGCCCACCTGCAAACCGCTTGCGATTATTTGATTGAGTAAAACTTGTTGCTACTTGTCCGTATGGTGATTTAGTCTTAATTGATCCTTCTGGGTCAAGTACCATGGCAAAGCCACCATGCCCTTGGAATGTTATATTGTTTACCCGAACAGCATCGTTACATAAAATAACGTCAATTTCTTTATTATTTTTAGCTTCGCTGGTGATGTCTAACGGATTTGTTAGATAATGTCTACCATAATTAATAGTATCGTATATGTGCCAATTACCAGTAGTCAGTGTAACTGCCGCATTAAATGGATATATGACTTCACAGTTCATAACATTACCGCTCACGCTGGTAACAACTGCCTTACCTCGGCGATCGTCTCGCATGACCGTAATACTACCGCTGCCGTTGATCAACGCAACTGGCACTGTAGAATTGTATTTGGCCGTTAACGTAAAGGTTGTTAGCGTTGGAGTTGTTAATACATAGTAAATTTGACCTGTTACTAAATTGCCAAACGTAGTTCCCCTAAATACAACAGGGCTACCAATTTCAAATCCGTGATTAGTACTAGTAGTTATTCTACCAGTTGATTGTGTAGTGGTTGTAGCAGTTACCTTAGTAGTATCGTCCACTAATACTTTACTAATCCAACTTTGCGGAACTTGTCCAGTGCCTAGACTAATAGTGATAGTGTTATTGACGCCGCCTAACGTAATTGAAGAACCAGCCGCATAATCTGTTCCTGAATAATTAATTGGACCCAATTGCATCGCATCAATAATTGCGTCACGATAGAAGAATAATTTCCTCCAAGGAGATTGACTAATACGATCGCGTGGACGCATAATAGTTCTACGGAATTCGTCACCTTTAATTGACACGTTGTCGGCTAGTCTAATTGGATAGTCTTCGTAATAAACACCAGATTCCATAAAGATAACAATTTGTAGTTCCCTTACAGTTTCACCAAATTCAAGTTGCTCTCCAAGAACAAAAAATCCTGGTTTAGTTAACCGAATCTGAATAGTATCAACATTACTAATTGCTCCTGGTAGGTATTTTACAATAGTACCATAGGCAGCACTTGAATATCCTACAAGCACCTTCGCAGGAATAATGTCGTTGTTGCCCGGAATACCTTGATCAACATACCCATTGCCGCCGTTTGATATTACCACGTTCCAAATACCAGTACCAAAACTTGGAGTAGGTGCCGCACCATACCCGTTTTGTATGATGTTAATTAACAAGTCCATATTATTACTGAACGTTGTTTTAGCGCCACTGCTTGCGGTCTTAGCAGGACGTAGCTGTTGTTCTACTAACAGTTGATATCTAGTTGCTTTAGTTTGATTTAGTACCTGTAACGCAACAGTCTTAGCGTATTGAATACCGTCGAGGGTTTCAGAATATTGTGTTCCAATCGCAATAGCCTTAGCTGACGCATTTTTGTAATAGCTCTTACCGGCACCAATACTTTGATAAGTTCCGCCAGTAACTAAGTCAATGACCATGGCGGTAATGATTAGTCCAACATCTCGATAGCAGACTGTTTCGTCATAGTTAAATCCACCACTGAATGTTGTGTCAATGTATATGATGGTGTCATACGCAACTTGTGTTTTACTTGCTTGAATAATTTCTCTTGCTGTGATAGCATCAGCATCGTACGCACCATTATCAATAACAGGGTAGACAAGATCTAATGTTTCTGTTGGAAGGTCTGGATTAGCCTCGTTAATAATAGTGTATGTAGCGTTCCAAGAATTATTAATTACAGAGGCAGCATAAGAGCCGTTGCTCCAAGCATTGTTACTGTATTGTGGAATTAATGTTTGTCCAAGCTCTCCAGCTAACAACACATCATTTTGACTTACACGTATTGATAATGACTGAGCAAATGCCAGCGCCGCAAGGGTTGAAGTTAATTCGTTTCCTGCGATCTGTAATGCTGAATATTGAAAGTATTGTTGTCCAGATAAGATACCCCCGCTGTTACCACCGTAGGTAATATCGTAAGCAACCCCTTCTATGATATAACCTAAATCTCGAGCACAGGTTGCTTGACTATAACCTGTTGCGTGAGGATTTGCGTTAATAAACGCAATAGTCTCAGCAATAATAAAGTCAATGTTGTTTAGTATTAAATCTCTAGCATGTCGATATCCAAGTGGTCGATAGACCGCATCGGGATCAGTAAATGTTGGATACACTCTAGTATCAATACCATTTTCTAATAAGTCAGTAACAATTTGGAATAAGTCGCTGATTTGACTTAAAATTGTTGGATTGTTGATTGGAGTAAAGTTATTATCAATATAATTTGTAGAAGATGTTAACAATACAGTAACTTTGGCAGGATCAACAATTGCCGACCTTGCTCCTTGTAAACTAATTGGGGCGTTGGCAGCTATTGGATATACAACTGCTGGCGCATTACCACTGTCGTCGATAATAGTAATGACATTATCAACACCGCCGCCAATTGATAAACTAACAGCATCACCGGGTACAACTCCGCTTAGTGTTTCGTTTCTATATTGCTTAACACTTTGCTGATATACAGTAGTTGGTGATTGATTATCAATAATTGATAACGATAACGATTTGACATAGGTAAATGCTGCAATTATTGGGGCAACTTCTGTTTCTTGGATATTTAAAACAGCACCGATCCAATATCTTAAACCAGCATACACGGATTGGCTGTTGCCGCCATACATCATGTCATAGACTACACTCCAAATAACATACTCAACATCTCGTTGACAGGTAGCTTTGTTATAGGTTAATCCTGGATACTCAGTTGTTAAGAACGAAATTACCTCAGCTTGAATAAATGTAATATTGTTCAATAATAATTGTTTTGCTGAATTCTGCGCTGAGGTAGTTCCTGATAAATTAGGAATAACAACATCGGGCAACTTATTGCCAAGGATGATGCTAGAAATCAATTCAATGTTTGACACAATTGAACTAACTGCTGAAGGTATATCTTTAACCGCAGTGATACCGGCAACTACTGGCACAGCATCCGGATTGCCAATGATTTGATATTTTAAATTGGTAAGTACCTCAATTATTTCTGACTGACTTAAGAATGTGCCAGCTCTCGCAAATGCTAGACCTACTTGTATTGATTGATAGTTTGATTGGAATACTAAATCATATGCCAACGCATTGATTACATTAGTGATGTAATCGTCAACACCTATTGTGCTATATGAATTATTTAAAATTTGATCTCGGGCAAATTTAATACCGCTAACTGTTTGTACTAAATTGTTTGGAGCAATTTTTTGTAATGAACTTGTTGCAGCTCTAGTAACATTAAATGTACTGTCTAAAACAAGGTCGTATCCAACAGCATCTAAAATTAATTTAACATCGCGACTACATTTAATTTTATCGTAAGTAAACGTGTTAACATATTTGTTGTTAATATACGCAACAACCTCAGCTTGAATAAAAGGTGTGTTTAATTCTAACAAATCTCTAGCATCGGTATAGCCAGTGTCTCCACTATTGCCACCGGATAGTGTTGCGCTTTGGACTGTAGAAAATGTTTGATCCGCCCCGATGGTGTAACTTAATCGTTGACGATATGGGCCAGGTTCCTGTGTTGCTAGAGCAATTAGTGTTTCGGCTTGTAAAGCGGCAGCACCAACGGTCTTATAAGCATAGTTCCAATAACGGCCTTCTTTGCCTACTGGTGTTTTTTGTTGTAAGTCATCACCATTACTAGCAGAAACATATAAGTTAACATTGCTTGAATACGTACTATTATCTACATAAAACTTAGTTGCGGCTTGTAAGTCGTCACCGCTATTCGGAGTGCCTTGTCCAGCCATTGGAGCAGGATGATCGCTCAATGTTAGGGCGCCTGTCATTGTATCACCACCGCGGTATACTACGTGCTGACGTTGTACAGCTTCAGTTTTTAAATAATTGCTAGATAATCGTACATCATAATCTGGGTCAGTAGTATCAGGGGCAATTGGCTCGTTACGTACTTTTAACGGGTCTCCTAGTGTACCAGTAGCAGATCGTTGGATATATCTATTATCAGCATATCCTTTTGGAATAACTAAATCGTCAATGGTAATGCTGAATCCGGGAGTTACGTATATTGCGTTAAATGCATCGACTAATGTTTGATTCGGTGCTTGAACATTACCAATACCTAAAAACGCATTTAACGGAGCACCTAATGTTGGCGTGTATTCGTTAACTAGCTTACCAGCATTTGATCGAATATCGAGTTGTCCATTGTTGCTAGTTGTAAACGCAATTGAATTATCAGTACTAACGATTGTACGTGCGGTAAGTTTATCGCCAGTGTGACTAGCCATGATAATTTGGTCCGGGTCATAGCTAGACGGCGCATCATCAAGGGCATTAAATTTAATCTTATCCCCACCCAATATGCCGTAAACTTGTGTAAAGTTTTCATTTACCTTACGGAACGACTCACGTATACTATCACCAGTGCCGTCGTTACCTTGTACGCCAATATCAATTGTTTGTTTTGCCATTTTTCTTAAACTCCGAAGCTTGATCCGCACCCACACGTAGTTTGTGCGTTGGGATTTTTAATTGTAAAAGAACTGCCCATGAGTTCTTCTTTATAGTCTATTTCTGCGCCCTGTAAGTATTGCATACTCATGCTGTCTATAAGTACACGAAACTCATCTAATGGGACTTCAAAGTCATCTTCATTCATTACATCGTCAAATGTAAAGCCATAGCTAAATCCGCTACAACCTCCGCCTTGCACAAATGTACGTAGTGCTAGCTTGGGATTTCCCTCTTCGTATAGCAGATCTTTGATTTTTACTTTAGCTGACTCTGAAATTGTGATCACATTAGGTCCTTGTTATGATATTTATCAATACCATTTTATAACCTTAATGTAAATACATGATGTATATCAGCACTGAATTTATCAATACTCCACACTATCGTAAAAGCAAATATGGTACAATGCATACCTATATGCGTAAAAAATCAGTACTAGTAATGAGATGTGATAGTTGTCAAACTGTGTTTAGGCGTGACAAAGGCAACATGTCTCCCAAGCGAGTGAGTGACAAATATTACCATGTATGCGGTGATTGTGATGCTAAGAAATTTGCTCAGAGCAAGGGTGTTGAAGCTAGGAATGTATGGGATATGCCTGTGAGCAGTCTTAAGACGCTAGGCCAACTCTAGAGCTGATCACATTCCAGTTCATGATCTTCCATTGATTGGCTAGATAGCCTTTCTTATCAGCTTGGTAATCCAATGCCCAGGCATGCTCCCACCAGTCTACTAACAGTACGATATCCTGCTTGATTTCGTGATTAGCAATAGTTTTGATTTTGCCATCTCGAGCTAGATATGCCCATCCACTACCTTGAATCTTCATGGCTTCTTTTTCAAACGCATCCTTAAACTTATCAAAAGTTTTGAAATGTTTGTTAATAAATTCACCCGCCGATCCATCTGGCTCGTTTGATCTAGTGGGTTTTTGAAACTGAGTAAACCAAATATTGTGTAAAAACGCACCCGCCTCATTAAAGTCGGGATCGCCTTCCCCATCGTTAAATCGAGTAACATAGGCCTTGTATAACTTGCCATAGTGATAGTCAATACTGTCTCTACTCATGCTCGGCTCTAGATCATCTTTGCCATACGGAAGTTTAGTCTGTACTAGTGTGCTAGGCGTTTTACCCTCGTGTAGCGTGATATGCTTGATAAAGTTGTACATAATGATATTTAGCTATAAATAAAACACCAGGAGATTAACCATGATTAAATTTATCAAAAGTTTTTTTAGTAAAAAAGAAGTAGCAGTCGAAGTAGCACCTTACAAAGTCGAAGTTGCTCCAACCCCTGTTCCAGTAGCAGAAGTTGCTACGTCAGTAGCTGATCAAGCTGTTCAAGCTGTGGTTGAATCTATTGCTCCAGCTAAAAAGAAACCGACAGCTAAGAAGTCCCCATCAGCTAAAAAGCCACGTGCTCCTAAAAAACCTAAAGCAGAGTGATTAGAACTTAGATAATTGGCTAGAATAATTAGCCATGTCTTCTTGAATCCTAACCCTTCGTTTTTCGTCGAGGTTAGGATTTTCTTCTAGTTCTTCTCTTAGTGTTTCTATTCTGAAAATTAATTGCTCTCTAGAGAGCTTTTGTACAGTTCCATGCTGGCGAGGTTTTTCCCCTTGCTTTCGCACATTATGTCGAACTGGTTTAGAAAAGTTATTGCCCATTCGTTTGTTTTTTGATTCCAATAAAAGTCGCTGTGTGCCCTCAGCTTTTGTTTCTTATATCCATCTAGAAGTAGTTGGGCATGAACAGGTGCGGTAAGGCTGTCATGGCCCACAAGATAATCTTCACGACTAACTGAATAATGCATAGTAGGGCGCACACCACGCCAGCTATCCACAACACGCTTAACGCGATCATCTTCCGGAAGGATATATTCCCCTTCACGTATCCAATGATGGTGTACATCGAGCACAATAGGAACGATGTCGCTAATAGATAAACAATCATTTAACCCCCATGAGTTTTCTTCGTTTTCAATTGTAATACAATTCCGGGCTTCGGGGGTAAGGCGTTTGTAGGCAGTTCGTATCCCGTCGGGACCTTGTTTGCCACTAATATGTACGTTAATTTTAAAGTCCTGGAAGGTTTTTCCGTAACCCAACCATCGAGCCATGTCGGCATGATATTCAAATTCTTCTATACTTCTTTCAACAATACCTTCGTTAATACTAGCTAGCACAACAAACTGCCCGGGATGCATAGACAATCGAACATGATTGGCACGAGCAATATCACCTACTCTCTTAAAGTTAGTTTCGCAGTATGCTATAACATCAGGCTTACGCCAAAAGTTAGCGTAGTCGGCTTGAGTATAAACTGGCAAAATATCACTACTAATTCTAACCATCCTAAGGGCAGGATCAAGTAAGGCGACTCTTTCAACTAGCTTTCGTGTTGATTCAATATTGCCTACCATTAGGTCCCATAACCGTTGCTCTGCTACATCTCTTGACTGTCTATTTAACCATGCAACAGTAGTTGAGCCGGTGTTATATTGTTTGGCATCATCATCTTTGTGAATGCCATTAACTTGATCGGGACGATCAATCCATTTACATGCGAAGCCTATTTTGCCCATTTGTGCCTTTCACCAGTGTCGTATGACACCTGCGATTATAAAGAAGTTAGTAATAACATATATTAACACAATCAGCGTTCTAATACAAGCAATTCGGTCCGCCTCCACGTCCGAACTGCCTGCTTTCTCACCCAATGCTTTAGCCCAAACGTGCCAAAATTTACGCAAATAAATCTTCATTCCATTCACGGTGGCCTTCAGTAAAGGCCATATTGCTTTGAGTTTCACGTACTTCTACACGATAGCACCATAGACGCTTTGCTTCACCATCACCCCACATGTCTGGAATGTAAACGCCATTAACATACTTGTACAGCATTTCACTAAGACCTTCGCATCCTAGTTTTGGCAAAACAACTACTTTAGCCATTTTTTTCTCTACTAGCAGGTTGTATGTTTCCATTTCTGGATCATCCTGTGCTACAATAAGTGTATGATCAAATTGATCTTCTAGGATTTTCTTTAGTTCTTTTAAACCACCATAGTCAGCCGCCCAATTGCGGACATCTAGGTCGTTGGTGCCAAAGTAAAACTTCATGCTAAATGAATAGCCGTGAATTAGATTACAGTGACTATCAGCTCGCCACTGGCGATAGGCGCATGGAAATGCGTCGTGATATTCTTTAGTGCTTGTATACTTGTAAGCTACTGGTTGTAGAGTTGCCATTGTTTAGTTTCCTTGTTAACAATGACACGCAGAGTTTATATTGCGGGATGAGCGTCTAAGTCCGCATATAGTAATTATACACTATTGTAGTGTAAGGTCAATGTTATTGACGACTAATTGCGCCAAACGGCAACCAGGTGCCGGGTTCTCCAGTAGCAACACAAACCCAACCAATATAGGTAAACTCGGCTGGATCTGAGTTCCAACAAACATCACCCTTAGTAGCCATTCCAGTTACAGGCGCACCCGTTCCGGTTGTAAACTTTTTATCAGCAAAACTGATATTTCCTTTAACTGCTAAATCTACAGTTGGGTCTGGATTGCTGATGCCAATACTTAGTTGTCCAAACACTTTTACAGCCCGGCGACTATTTAACTTGTTGCCAATTTCAATTTTTAAATCGTCTGCGTAGAATGCTTGGTGATTGTCAATGTTGATTGCGAATGAGTCTGCGCTTGCTAACGACTGTAATGTTAGTGATTTAACAGTAAGAGCATCAGTAATTACTGGTCCTAAGAATGTAGTTTCGCCTTTGACTACTAGCGATTTTAGTGCGCCAACAGAATTTAAATTTGATTCTGTTACATTTGGACCAAGGCTGTGTGCTGATAGGACCATAGAGCCATTAATGTAATACTGTTTATCTTGTGCTAGTTCTAATGACTCTGTGGATAATAGTCTATCAGGATTAGCTTGGATGGTTAACTGCTTTGTTGTTCCGTTGCCCAACCATACTAGACCTTTGCCATAAATGTTATCATTATCAGATGCTCTAAATTCTAAAGAGGTAGATTTTTCTAATCTAGTATCAGAAACTATGTTTTCAGCAAACAATGTGCCGTATACTCGTAATACACCATTTTTGTAACGCTCTTCGCCTATATGAACTTCCCCGTCATTTTTTACAGTAATGCGAGCGGTGTTATCTGTTACTAATGCTAGATCGTGATTAGTATAAGTTCCTATAGTAGCCAACCCAACGCTTGGGGAATCGATAATAATTTCTACATCATTTTCAACAATACCTAAAACACCATGTGGATTCTCAACATTGATACCAATACGATTCATGGAAGAATTAAAAAACGCAAACTCGCCAATGGTTGCATCACCGTCTACTGCTAACTTTCTTAGATTACCAACTTCTGTTAAGCTACTCTTTTTAACTTGAGTGCCTAGTTGATTTAGACTAATAACAGTAGTATTGTCAATTTTGTAAGATTTATCGCGGTTTAAATCAACATCACCGTTAGTCCAAACTCTGCCGCCATTTTTATAAATTAACTGTACGTTGCCAAGCCCCCAAGTCCAGCCTAACCCTTTACCGTTTAATTCTTCTTCAGTATTAACAGTCCACTGTCCAACACCTTCAATTGTACCGGATTCTGTAATTAAGTTTTTGACTTTGACTGTGCCGGCTGTTATAGTACCCCCTACTGCGAGATCACTACTAACAGTAAGTGTTCCGTCATGGGTTACCGCACCCGAAGTTGATTCTAAAACTAGGGTTTTTATAACAATTTTATCTTCTTGGATAGTAAGCAAGTTGGTCATGGATAATACTCTCTTTAGAGTATTTATCCATGTTTTGCTAACCCTTATGCTACTTTAAGTAGAATAGTTTCTTCGTTTAGTCGACCATTCATTTTAGTGTCTGTGGCATTGATGTCGTCTAAGAACTTGCGTAGTTGTACCTTGCCTGCCGCTTTGAATTCTTTGAGTTTCTCTTCGGGCTTGCGCAGAGTCTTACAAACACTCAAGTTTTCGTTGAATCCAATGATTGTGGTTCCTTTAACGCCGAGTGTTTGGTATTCGGCGGCAACATACTTGCCCAATTTACGAGTTTTAGAATTATAAACCCACAACTCGCCGGCTCCTACGATATCTGTAGGGTTAATACTTACAAGTTTTAACGGCTCGTTAGTCTTCATATACTTGAGTTTAGCAACAATCTTTTCTGCTGGAACTGCTTTCTTAGCACGTGGTTTACGATTGACCTTAGCTTCTTGTGACAGCATATCACACGCACTCATAATCTCTTGATAGAAGGCAATTAAGTTCTTAATCTGCTTCTTAGTACGATGTGAATAGCCTTCACGCAACTGCTCGTCTGCCTTGCCGCTAGCAAGTTCTTCAAGTTCTGCTAGATCTTTAGCATAAAAGCCTTTGATGATGCGAGCATGTGCGGCTTTGACTTCTTTACCTTTGAGCAAGTTAAGCATCTTAAATGCCTTTGGATCAAATGCTTCTGGATCTACTTGAAAGCCTTCAATAGCATCTTCAATTTCCTCAGTCATTCTATAAGCGGCTTCTTTTACACGATCTTGTATTGAAGGTGTATAAACAGCAGGCTTCGCCGCCTCAATTGCCTTGGCCTCATCAGGATCAATATCGTTTTTACCTTCAGCAATTACTTTGACAATCTCTGCTCGCAACCAAGCGGCAGTGTCACGGCCTTGATTAAAGTCAGCACGTAGCGTAGTCATTCCACGATTCAAACAGCAGGCAACGGCGCCCATTGTTGTACCAACACGGCTATCTTTAACTTTTTTGAACGCTGTAATGTCTGCTCGAGTACAGCCAACGGATTCCATCCATTTGACAACAGCCGGCTTGTAACTTTTAATGTCGGACTCTAAGCGGTAGTAGTCCATTGAGCGTTTAAAATGGCGATGGAATGTATCGGCATCCCATGCCTCGCAACCTTCCCAAACTGGACTATGGTCTTTAACAGCACGAGTACGGTGTGCTGTAACTTGAGCTTTAGTTACACGGGTCTTTTTTACTGGTGCTTTAGTCGCCATTTCTACTCCTGTTTGTTAAGCAATACATATATTATATGTTCATTCTGGAGTATTGTCAACCGAGTCTTCGAACAATCTAGCAATATGCGGAACCATTTTGAGCACATCTAAATCACGTTCTTTGGCTAGTGCTAGTGTTTTTTCTTTAAATTCTTCCAAATTGGACTGGGACGGTAAGTTCATTCTGTGTAAAGTCGACACGAACGGATTACCAGCCCAACTGTGCCAATTACCTTTAACGGTAGTACTCCACAATGTTAATTTTTCTGCAAGTTCTTTTTTATACTTTTCAGGCAAAATAGCGGTCGCTTGCCAATATGGTCGATTCATCCAATCAAAATCAAGAATCCATTTTGGATAATTTATATTCATATACTCAACATATTCATCTAAGTTCCATATGTTGTATATATTAACTACAGTATGTGTTCTTAAATGGAATTCAGGGCGATCACCCCACCACTCTTGAAATTGATTCATAACTACTTCAACTTCGCTAACTTTAGTAGGCCAACGATACCATTCGTTAACTGAACCTACACCGTCAATGCTAACGTCAAGCACTAGTTGTTTACATTGATCAATAAGTTCTTTTAAACGTGCGTTTGGCAGTACGGTTCCATTCGTTGAAATTAGTAATTTAATCTTTGATAAATCGACCCGTTCTAACAAATCAATGAATCTTTTCTGATCCATTAGCGGCTCGCCGCCGATCATCTTTAGCACTTCAAGCGAGCTTAGATCTAATTTATCAACATCGGAGTTATGTTCAACTAATACTTTTGGAATTTGGTGCCACAATCTACCTCGCTTGTAATCTTCAGTAGCCCACGTACTTGAAAACCAAGCACTACAACTTACGCAGGCCAAGTTACATAGATTGCTAAATGCAAATTCCAAAAATCGTATTTTATCTGGCTCAATGGTTGTAGGCAAAGTCTTATGTATTTTTATGTGTGCTTGAGTATCAAGCAGACGTGTGCTTGATTTTCCCGAAGCCTCGTCGTCATAACATTGTTTACATTCTGGAAGTTTAACCCCATCAAGCATTCTTTGACGAATGTCGTCCCATGTTGGACTATGTCTAAAATCTAGACGAACATTACTAGCCGTACCAAATGCCGTATCCGTCCTAAATCGACAGCAAGGCATTGCTACACTATATGGTCGTATTGCAACAGAATCCCACGGAAGGACACACATTGACTCGTTAATTTCTGGAGGTATTTCCATTTTCTTTTGTCATCCAAATAATTTCTTTTTCTTCGTATGGTATGATTTTTTTATCATGTCCATGGATAAAATCTATCGTAATGTTAGATGTAATCTTTTTACAGTCGTTATATAGTCTAGTGGCTAGTTCAAGTTTGCCCGGCTGTAACATAATCCTTACTCCTAACCAATTTAATTTTGATTCCTCAGTACTAACTCTACTAGTTTCTGCGGCTCGAATATTTTTTAAAAATTTATCATACATCGCAGGATTTTCTAAATATGATAAATGCGCACTGAATCCAATATCACTTACCTGTATAAGTTTTTTATAATACTCTTCTGTGTGACTACCATTTGTAGTAGTATGGGCTATATGATATAAATTATCATGTAGATGCGTGACAAATTCTAAAAAGTTTGGGTTAAAAGTTGGTTCACCGCCAGTGAACACAAACTTCATTTTAGATCCCTTGGCCCAGAACAATTGAAGGCTTTCAAGCCCGGTCATGAAACTACCAAGAGTCTTATGGCCTTCATAGGTGTTATGACTATCTGGAAAACAATACCAACAATCATAATTACACCTGCGACCAATTTCCCAAACTACTAACTTATATTCTTTAAATGCCCCGCAAAAAGAAATTGTAGGGGATTCAACTTTGTCAACCAGTTTTAAATTTGAATAGTCAATATCTTCCATAGAATATCGTGTAGCCAAGTATGTGTCTTCTTGATTAACTACTTTTAATGACTGCATGTCCGAGCCACACGCACACGTATTTTTAGTACATTGTATCCATTCTTCAGTTAGATGCGAGTTAAAGTTTTCGTTATATATACTACCAATTGCGCCACCTTGTTCGCAAGTGGCACGATATACTAGTCCGTCATGCTGTACATATAATGATCTAACACCAGCGGAACACCACCATCCGTTCCAGTTGTTCAACTGTTGAGCATGTAATGCGTCAGCATCGTAAACTGCAATCTCACTCCTATTCATGAACAGGATCTTCTGTTCATCAATTGATTTCACTTCCATTGAAGTACCTCAACGCTTTCTATGCTATGGAATTTTGAAAATACTTTCTTATTCCAATCAGCCTTAGTTTTACTATCTGGTAAGAGCCATTGATTAATATCATAGTTGAATGATAATAACTTGTTGTTTATAACTACTTCTCCTATTAAAAATTTGCCCATAGTTAATTCATTCAAATCGTCATACGGCACTAATTTTTTTGTTTCTTCGTCAAGATCGTCGTACCAATCTTCAAAAACCATTGCGTTGGCGTATTCATTATCGTTTTTACTAAAATTTATCCATGCTTCAGCTGCAAAACGTCTCTGTGGCCTTACTGCTTGTCTTTTAACTAGATCAAGATCATTATCGGCACACGTAGCAGACCAATCTTTTCCTAACGTATTATAACCTAAATATAATTGTCCCCATTTATAATTACATCTAAGATAATGCTTATCTCTTTCCTGTATAGGTTTAAAAATAGTTTGCGGATAATAATCAAATAACATATTCATATTTGGAAATTCTTTTCCTGACTCTACAGCATATTCGTATATATGAATCAATTCGTTAAGTCTTAAAAAGCTATTATGTATCAACTTTGTTGAGTCGAGGTCTATAGGCATAAACTTGATATAGTCTCCGTACTGTTCATAATGATGATGCAATTCATTCAATTGCTGGTGAGTAAGAGCAGTATCTGTATTGTATACAGGTACTAATGTATGATAAAATTGATTAATAATCTTAATATTTTCATTCATCTCATTATGAATTTCTAATAGGTCGTCTAATGTTTTATTCATAAACACACTATGGATAGTCTTATCAGTGTCTAACTGATTTTCTCTAATAGTGTTAAGCCAACGTTGAGCAAGTGTAGTATGATAGATTTGAAAATCTAGTGCTCCGGCACGAGTTCCATGCTTGTCTAAGAAAATTATTCTTATAACATCCATAACATCTTTAGGTATCATATATTCCTTCATACATGTCTTTAAGAACAGCTAATTCTGGAATCGTTTCAAAAATACTCTCCCCTCTGATTTTATCAAGTCGATTGGATATTCCTAAAAATTCCTTGGCATGTTTAGGACTATGCGGTTTTTTCAACTCATGAATGATATGTGAAAATAACGGGTCTAAATCAGTGTTATATTTTAAATTATGTTCTTGTATAAATTTCTTAAGTTTAATTACAATTTCTTCTTTAAAGTCGTCTGGTAAAATTTGAACGTGATAATGTTTAGGATCTTCTAGTAAATTAATAAAAAAGTTATTGTAGTTAATATGACTAGACCTAGGGTGCCGATGAATGACGCCAATGCTAACTAAATGCGTTATGATTTCGGGCAATCTAAATACGTTCATTGCGCCTATGGTAAGCCCTGGGCGTAATATAACATTGTCTAATTTAACTAATTCTTTAAGATTTTCTTCCACCTTATGCCAAACTGTGCCTGATCGAATTAACTCGGCACGTTCCCCAATCTCGTCAATACTTGGCCATACTTCTAGCTTGCCGAATTGCCATTGTTTCCAAAAGTCTAATACATTTTTCTTTCCGTAGATCCATGTACTGGCATTTGTGTTATAACTTAGTATTACATCAAACCTATCATTGTCTACTAGCATTTGGAGAATTTGCCAATGCTCTGGCATGAGCAAAGGTTCGCCGCCGGCAAAATAAATTTTTTCAACAACATTAATTTGTTGTTTTAAAAAATCAAAATTATTTGTATCGTTAACTGATTCGATATTCCATACTTTATCTTGTTCGTCGATCCACTTCATCTTTTTAGCATCAGGCACCCATGCTGAGCTATAACGTGGTCCACAGCTACGACATTTAAAATTACATAAATTACTAAAACGAAAATCCCAATATTTGAGATCCATTGTAGTACAAGTACCGTCCGGTCTTGTAATTTCTGGAATGATGTCAATTACCTTTGAGTAATCTCTATTCTTATAGGTCCGTCCGCTTTCACCAGTAACACGTTCACGATCAAAACATTTGCTACAAATTTTAGGTTCTTCTCCGTTAATCATTTGCTTGCGCAATGATTTCATATTGTCACTGTTCCAAATTT
>Ga0209084_1001106_pt1 | contig 23541 bp, 24 predicted proteins | sample C_130820_MF_Meta_FD_187309 | JGI IMG/M metagenome (GOLD analysis project Ga0209084, IMG submission 187309) | Freshwater microbial communities from Lake Croche, Canada to study carbon cycling - C_130820_MF_MetaG (SPAdes) (version 2) | ecosystem: Environmental > Aquatic > Freshwater > Lake...
AAACTGACATCGTGGTCTGTGACGATGGATTGCAGCACTACGCCTTGGCGCGCGACATTGAAATTTGCGCAATGGACACAAGAGGGATAGGCAATGGCCGCCTCTTACCCTCAGGCCCTTTGCGTGAGCCCTGGCCTCGCAAAGTCGATCTCCTGATTCACACCGGCCATCGCTCCTTACCTGAAGGCTTTTCTTCAACAAGGCAATTGTCTGACCAAGCCATCAATGCAAAGGGCGATGTCATCTCTTTGCGTTCTCTGGAAAAGCAATCACTCAACGCTGTCGCTGCAATCGCCCAACCGAAAGCCTTCTTTGACATGCTGCAAGCCCATGGACTGCAGCTGGACCAAAAATGGGACCTGCCGGATCACGACAGTTTTGAAGGATGGACGCCACCGTCCCAGGATAAGTTATTACTTTGTACAGAAAAAGATGCCCTTAAATTGTGGGCCATCTGTCCTCATGCCTTTGCCGTTCGCTTGCAATTTGAGCCTGAGAAATCCTTTTGGTTGACATTAGACCAACAGGTCAATGCTGCGCTGAAAACCTAAGTCTTGCCAATCTCCTTTATCATGCCGGCATGGACTCTAAAATATTAGAACTGCTGGTTTGCCCCGTGACCAAAGGACACTTGGATTGGGACAAAGAACGACAAGAATTACGCTCGCGCAGTGCCAGATTGGCGTATCCGGTGCGTGATGGCATACCGGTGCTCCTTGAAAATGAAGCCCGCGTGTTATCAGACGAAGAAATAGAAACAATCCCCGCCCGAACGCCTTTGGTTTAGAGGCATTCAGACATGAGCTTACTCACCGACATCACGACCTTCATGGTCGTGATACCCGCTCGATTGGCATCGAGCAGACTGCCCAATAAGCCCTTAGCCGACATCGCAGGCGTGCCCATGGTTGTACGCGTTGCCCAACGCGCACAACAATCCCTAGCCTCTCAGGTGGTTGTTGCAGCCGACCACCTGAGCATTGTTCAGGCTTGTGAGGCACATGGCGTTTTCGCCATAATGACCCGAGATGACCATCCAAGCGGAAGCGACCGGTTAGCAGAAACCTGCCAGCAACTGGGCTGGGATGACAGCACCATCGTGGTTAACGTTCAAGGTGATGAGCCCTTGATAAGTCCCGATTTAATCAACCAAGTTGCGACACTCCTCAATCAGCGCCCTGAAGCCAGCATGAGCACAGCAGCGCATGCCATTGACTCGGTATCCGAGTTTGCAAATCCCAATGTGGTCAAAGTTATCTTAGACGCATGCCAATGGGCGATGTACTTCAGTCGGGCACCGATTCCTTGGTGGCGAGATGGCAACTTGCAGGGTCTTACAGTACTGCCTGCGCCATTACCCCTTAGGCACATTGGCATTTATGGCTACAGAGCGGGGTTTTTGAAACAGTTCCCCAAGTTAACGCAAGCCCCCGTGGAAATCATTGAGGCTTTAGAGCAAATGCGGGCCCTGTGGCATGGCCACAAAATTGCCGTGCACGTGACGGATCAAGCCCCCGGCCCTGGTGTAGACACCCCCGAGGATTTGCAACGCGTCATAAGCTTGTGGTCGCAAAATAAGATGATTTAAACCGACCCTGATCTCTGATGGGAGACGTAAGCCCATTGAGAGAAACGCATGATATTCTCCAAGTGCAGGTTGTGATTCTGTTTCTTATAAATTGCGCTCGAACCTGTCATTGATTCATAACAATTCCAAAGGACCCTCATGAGACTGATCCTGTTGGGCGCTCCCGGCGCCGGTAAAGGCACTCAAGCCACCTTCATTTGCCAACAATTCGGCATTCCACAAATATCAACTGGCGACATGCTGCGCGCTGCAGTCAAAGCCGGCACGCCATTAGGTCTTCAGGCCAAAGCCGTCATGGAGTCGGGTGGATTGGTCAGTGATGAGCTGATCATCAACTTGGTCAAAGAACGCATTGCCCAGTCCGACTGCGCCCATGGCTTCTTGTTTGACGGCTTCCCCCGCACCCTTCCACAAGCAGACGCCATGAAGGCTGCAGGGGTGAAATTGGACTATGTGCTTGAAATCGATGTCCCCTTCGAGGCCATCATCGATCGCATGAGTGGTCGCCGTTCACATCCCGCATCAGGCCGAACCTACCACCTGACATTCAACCCACCCAAACTGGCGGGCCATGACGACGTTACTGGGGAGCCCTTGGTTCAACGCGCGGATGACCAAGAGGAAACCGTCAAAAAACGTCTTGACGTTTACAGTGCACAAACTCGACCCTTGGTTGACTACTATTCGTCTTGGGCCACGCAAGAACCCTTGGTGGCCCCTAAGTACCGCGTCATCAGTGGCGTGGGTGACGTTGCCGATATCACCGCTCGCGCAATGAAGGCACTCGCCGACTGAGCACTCAGGGCATCAGAGACAGCATCAATGCAACTCGCGCCTTAACAGGGCTTAAACCTTGCGAATCCGGAATCAGTGCATCGGGTATGCTGACCACGCGCCCCAAGGAACACCTTGTGGCGCGAACCACTTTGACGCCTTGTGACAGCGCCCGCAATAAAGAAGCCATCAAGGCATTTGAAACCGTGCCATTGCCGGTACATGCAACCACCAAGCCTTGAATGCCTTGCGTCACCAAAGCATCAACCACTTTGCCATTTGCGCCCACACAGTTGAAGACAATCTCAACCTCCGGCCATGCCCCACTCTCCGGCAATGACAGTGCATCTCGGTGAGGCAAGGCAGACGCCATTGTGCCCACCGACCAGCGGACCCGCCCCTCTTCTGTCCAAGCCAACGGGCCCGCTTCACCCGAGCTGAAAGCATCGAGTCGGTAAGGATGAATTTTTTGTACATGTTCAGCAGCATGGACAACACCTGCACACACCACAAGCACGCCACATGCTTTGGCGTCCATCACCACGGACAAAGCGTCCATCAAGTTTTGCGGACCATCAGGGTTCAGAGCACTGGCGGGGCGCATGGCACAGGTTAAGACCACGGGTTTGGCTGAACACACGACAGAACGAAGGAAATACGCTGTTTCTTCAAGGGTATCGGTTCCATGCGTGATCACGATACCTTGAACGTCAGGCTCGGCAATGTGCACAGCAACGCGACGGGCCAAAGCCTGCCAGATTGCAAAATCCATGTCTTTGCTGTCGACTTGAGCCACTTGCTCAAATGCCAACTTAAACCCGTTCACATGGCTTTTCAAACCCTGAATATTACGAACCAGAGGTTCGATCTCAATTTGAGCTGCATCATAAGAAATGTTGTCATTTACCAACGCAGAGTGGCCCGCAATGGTTCCTCCTGTGCCCAAAACGACAATTTTTCGACTTGAATTTGTATCAACCACTTGCGGAACCTTAAAAACTGGTTAAAAATACAGTTACTGGATAAGAAAACAGTACCCTCAAGGAAAACCAGATGATCACGTCAATGACAGACCACCCCAAACTGACGGCACGGCAGCAGCAGATCTTGGAGCTGATTCAAAACAGCATAGCCGAAACCGGTGCACCGCCGACACGCGCAGAAATTGCACACACTTTGGGATTCAAGTCTGCCAATGCAGCCGAAGAACATTTGCAAGCCTTGGCGCGTAAGGGTGTGATTGATTTGGTCAGTGGAACCTCCAGAGGCATCCGGCTGAAAGGCGCTGCCCGCAGCCCATTGAGAAACAACGGCGATCCAGCCAACAGCTTCCTGTCTCCCATCACGCAATGGGCATTGCCCCTTGTCGGTCGGGTCGCCGCAGGCTCACCCATTTTGGCGCAAGAGCATGTGGACACCACCTACCACGTTGAAAACAATCTTTTTCAAGAGCGTCCTGACTACCTGCTGCGCGTGAGAGGCATGTCCATGCGCGACGCCGGCATCATGGATGGCGATTTGCTCGCTGTTAAATCCACGAAAGAGGTTCGCACTGGTCAAATCATTGTAGCCCGATTGGGTGATGAAGTGACCGTCAAACGGCTACGCCGTACTGGCAGTTTGATTGAATTACTGCCCGAAAACCCTGACTACAGCATCATCGTCGTTAACCCTGAAGAACCGTTTGATATCGAAGGTCTTGCGGTCGGGTTAATCCGTAATACCTTGCTGATGTAAGTCAACTCCCTTTTTAAACGTACCGATCCAGGTGGCGGGCGCTGGTGGTGATGACCTTCAGCCCTGGAAAGGTGCGTCCAATTGTCAATCCTGCCTGTGTTCAACCTCCTGCATTCACGAAAGGTTTCACATGGGAATCGCACTCTTCTCCTTGTCTTCGGTACTGGCTCAAATGAGCACCTGGGTCCACAAAACGCCAGCAAAAGTACCTTTCAGCCGTCCTGCATTGCGCATTCAACGCCGCGTCACGCCACAAACCTGGCCGCGCAACACAGTCATTTGCGGCTCAAATATTGGCGGCTCAAATGGCTTAGGTTTATGTGACAACCACGCTAAACCCCAGCCATTGCGTGTTGTTCGACTCAGCGAGGCAGGCACCAGCATTGAAAGCGCAGGTCGCATGAGAATCTCAGGCCGGATGGCTGACGTTTGCGCTGAAATCGATCGTCTTGCGGCAAAAGAGGCGCAAATCATGTCACATTGAAACGACGACACCCCTGACCGGGCCTTCCGTCAAGGCACAATAGGTGTTATGAACATTGTGATACTTGACGACTACCAAGACGTGGTTCGAAAACTCGACTGCGCCGCCAAACTCGATGCTTTTCAAGCCAAGGTGTATACCAACACTGTCAAAGGCATCGGGCAACTTTCTGTTCGACTGAAAGATGCTGATGTGATCGTACTGATTCGCGAGCGCACACCTCTGAATCGCCAGTTGATTCACAAATTACCACGCCTGAAACTGATTTCACAAACAGGTCATGCCGGCCCCCACATCGATGTAGATGCCTGCACCGAACGCGGCATTGCGGTTGCGCAAGGTACGGGCTCTCCCTATGCACCAGCTGAATTGACTTGGGCGCTGATCATGGCCGCGGCTCGCCGACTTCCCCAATACATTGGAAATTTGAAACACGGGGCCTGGCAACAATCGGGCTTGAAGTCCGCCTCAATGCCCATCAATTTCAGTATGGGAACCGTCCTGCGCGGTAAAACCCTCGGCATTTGGGGTTATGGAAAAATTGGTCAACTGGTTGCGGCCTATGCCAAAGCTTTTGGCATGCTGGTGCTTGTGTGGGGAAGCGAAGCATCACGCGCCCGCGCAGCCCAAGACGGTTTTATCCCGGCAACAAACCGCAATGCTTTTTTTGAAGAGTGTGATGTCTTGTCATTGCATTTGCGATTGAATGATGCAACACGCGGCATTGTCAAATTGGAAGACCTCTCGCGGATGAAACAGACGGCCTTGATCGTCAACACCTCACGTTCAGAGTTGATTGAAACTGATGCATTGATCAGCGCCTTGAATCGAGGTCGCCCGGGCTTGGCGGCCATAGACGTATTTGAGAACGAGCCGATCTTGCAAGGCCATGCCCTATTGCGACTGGAAAACTGCATCTGCACCCCTCATATCGGCTATGTAGAAAAGGACAACTACGAGTTGTATTTTGGTGCGGCGTTTGACAACGTTGTTAATTTCATCAAAGGCACGCCGACCAATATCGTCAATCCCGGTGCTTTGCAAGTTCGCCGCTAAGCGGGACGAAAAATCCACATCGACTGGTCAATGAACAACCCGTTGCCGCAAGTCCTGTGGCCTTTGATGTTTGGTAACGTTGTGATCGGGACCGGCGTCATGATGGCCATTGGAACTCTGGCCGAGATCAGCACCTCACTCGATGTTTCTGTCGCAACCACTGGACAGTTGATTTCCACATCGGCGCTCTTTACATGTATCGGCGCACCTGTTTTAGCTGCTTGGTTTGCAGGCTGGGATAGAAAAAAACTCCTTACAGCCAGCTTATTGTGGTACGCCACTTTGCATGCCTTGGCGGCCATGTCAGACCAGTTCTCCACACTTTTGATATGGCGTGCATTGGCCATGGCAGGGGCTGCAATTTACACCCCGCAAGCGGCATCGTGCGTTAGTTTGCTGGTCCCTGCCCAACAGCGCAGCAGGGCCATCACTTTCATTTTTCTAGGATGGTCCGTCGCCTCGGTGATCGGCACGCCTTTGGGGGCTTGGCTTGGCGGCACCGTCGGCTGGAGGTATGCGTTTGCCTTGATCAGTGTCTTGTCCTTGTTCAGTGCACTGTGGCTTTGGCGCTCACTGCCCTCTGGGCTTGTTCCGGCGGCGCTATCTCGTTCTGCATGGTGGACCACCCTCAGCTCACCCACTTTGATGTTCACAGTCTGTGTGACGATGGTCTCTGGCGCAGGTCAGTTCGTGTTATTCAGTTATTTGGCCCCTTATCTTAAAATTCAATTGGGCGTGACGGCTGCTGGCTTGAGTCTCTTGCTGTTGATTTATGGCATTGCAGGCTTCACAGGCAATCTGGTCATAGCACGCTATATTGACCGCATTGGACCCTCAAAAAGCGTCATGGTATCGCTCGGGTTCATGGTTTTGGGACTGGGAATCTGGTCCTTGGGGAACTCAGTCGGCTGGATCATCGTGGCCTTTGTGCCTTGGGGGCTGGGGGTATTCGCCACAAACTCAGCACAGCAAGCCAGACTCTTGCAACTTTCACCCTCACTGGCATCTGCCTCCATTGCTTTGAACAGTTCCGCTATTTATGCAGGTCAAGCCATCGGCGCAGCGGTGGGCGGAGGGTTGATCCTTCAACAAGGAATGACGAGTTTGCCTTGGTTCAGCACCCTCGGCCTGATCTTGTCCATGGCCGTAAGTTGGCAAGCGAGTCGATACGCCATCAGCCATCCTCTGCCGCTTGAACCCCAAGTGCACGGATAATGAGCTTTTATTCGATTTTTTTGTCTTTTAAGTTGATATGACCCTTGCTTTTCAACATGTTGCCATCATTGGTGCCGGTGCCATGGGCCGTGGCATCGCCCAAATTGCCGCTCAAGCGGGCAGCCAAGTCTGGCTCTTCGATACCCAGCCCGACGCCATCCAAAAAGCCCGCGAAGCCGTTTTCGATCAATGGGACAAAATGCAAGAGAAAGGCCGACTGAGCCCAGAAGCAGTGACCGGTCACAAAAGCCGACTCTTGGCCGCCAGCAGCATGCAAGACCTTGCTCAATGCGATCTGGTCATCGAAGCCATCGTCGAACGCCTGGACATCAAGCGCAGCTTATTTTCAGAACTCGAGAATGTGGTCAACGCCCATTGCGTGCTGGTCACAAATACATCTTCTTTGTCCGTGACCGCCATTGCGGCAGGTCTGAAACGTCCGGATCAATTTGCGGGATATCACTTTTTCAACCCGGTGCCCCTGATGAAAGTCGTGGAGGTGATTGCGGGGATCAGAACAGCATCCGGCATCTGCGATCAATTAACCGTCTATGCCAAGCAAATGGGACATACCCCCGTGCAAGCACAAGACACCCCAGGCTTTATCGTCAACCACGCCGGTCGCGGCTACGGCACTGAAGCGCTGCGCATCGTCAATGAAGGTGTGGCAGATTTCGCAACCATCGATCGCATTCTGAAAGACCAGGCAGGTTTCAAACTGGGACCCTTCGAATTGTTTGATCTGACAGCTTTGGATGTGTCACATCCCGTCATGGAGTCCATCTACAACCAGTACTATCAAGAACCACGCTACCGTCCGAGTGTCATTACCGCGCAGCGCTTGGCAGGTGGCATCTTTGGAAAAAAAGTAGGCGAAGGTTTTTACAAATATGTGGATGGCAAAGCGCAGATGCCAGCGGAGACGCCCGTTCCACATGTGGCTGAGATGCCGTCAGTTTGGGTCTCTCCCCGTGCTTCGCGTCGCTTGGAATTGTTGCAATTGCTCAAGGACTTGGGTGCCGAAATTGAAACCGGTGCATTACCCACCTCTGCGGCGTTGATCATTGTGGCTCCGCTGGGTTTTGACATCACTACGGTCGCCGTGGTCGAGCGTTTGGACCCGGCACGAACCGTGGGCATTGACATGTTGTTTGAAGATGCAGCCACCAAACGCCGCGTTTTAGCCACCAACCCTGCCACGCGCCGCGACATGCGTGACGCAGCGCACGCCCTGTTTGCTCGGGATGGCAAAGCAGTCAGCGTCATCCGAGACAGCGGTGGCTTTGTAACTCAACGTGTGGTGGGCAACATTGTGAACGTGGCTTCTGATATGTGCCAACAAAATGTATGCAGTCCGCAAGACCTTGATACAGCTGTGACCTTGGGACTGGGCTACCCTGTAGGACCGTTGGCTTTAGGTGACAAATTAGACCCTACTAATATTCTTGAAGTTCTGTTCAACTTGCAAACTGTCTATGGAGACACCCGATATCGGCCCAGCCCATGGCTTCGTCGTCGTGGGGCCATAGGCTTGTCACTGATGCATATAGAGGCCTGAGTCATGGCTGCACAATTGCGTGGCTCCTCCGAGGGCTCCACCCTGATACTGACGATAAGTAACCCTGAGTTTCGCAATGCTTTAGGCCCGGAAATTTACGCCGCTGGTGTGGAGGCCTTGAATACAGCAGAGTCCAGCGCCGAAGTTCGCAGCGTGGTTATCACTGGCGAGGGTGGATTGTTCAGCGCTGGCAGCAACTTGAAAAGATTACAAGACAGTCGTCAAAAATCACCTGAGCATCAAGCGCAAAGCATCGAAGGTTTTCACAACTGGATTGAAGCCATACGGGCATTCCCAAAACCAGTGATTGCCGCTGTCGAAGGACCTGCCGCTGGCGCTGGTTTTTCTTTGGCCTTGGCCTGCGACATGATCGTAGCGGCCCGTGACAGTGTGTTTGTGATGACCTATAGCAACATGGCCTTGTCACCTGACGGCGGCGGCACGTGGAATTTGACGCGCTCCTTGCCCCGCCAATTGGCCACCGAAGTGCTCATGTGTGGTGAACAGATTTCAGCCGAAAGGCTTCACGCACTTGGGGTGATCAACCGTTTGAGCGAACCCGGACAAGCTCTGTCATTGGCATTGGCTTTAGCCGATAATTTGAATGAACGCGCACCCAATACATTGACCAGCATCAAAGAATTGATAAGTGATGCCGATGGCAGCAACCTCAATCAACAACTCGCCCGAGAACGTGACCATTTTGTCAAGAACCTGCACCATCCCAATGCAGCCATTGGCATTGGCACTTTTTTGAATAAACAAAAACCCACTTTCGAATAAATCGCCTGGTCCCCCAGGCGACAATTTTCACTTCGACAGTCACTCAAAAGACAGACCATGGACGAACCCATTCTGACAATGGAAGAAAGAGAAGCGATCAACCAAGGTCGCTGGTTTTCAACCCTTTCACCTTCACTTAGACACGACATTCTTCGATGTGCTTACGTCAAACGTTACAAAGACGGCGAACTGATCTGTGCCCGGGGCGAGCCACCCGAGCAGTGGATAGCCTGCGTCAAAGGCGCCGTCAGAGTCAGCTCAACTTCGGTGTCGGGCAAGCTGATCACACTGACCTACGTGGAGCCTGGCATTTGGTTTGGCGACGTATCGATATTCGACGGGGATCGGCGCACGCACGATGCCTACGCGCATGGCGAGACCACCACGCTGAATGTAGCCAAAGCGGACTTCAAAAAAATTCTGGCACAACACGTCGAGTTTTACGAAGCGATGCTTCGACTCCATGCGCGTCGTATTCGCCAGCTTTACGGCTTGGTGGAAGATCTCAACACCCTGCCCCTGCGCGCGAGACTGGCCAAACAACTCAACCACTTGCTGCGCAGCTACGGTGTGCCCAGTCTGTCAGATGCAAAAGCAATTCGCATCAGTCTGCAACTGGCGCAAGAAGAATTGGCGCAACTACTGGGCGCATCGCGTCAGCGTGTCAACCAAGAACTCAAACAAATGGAGCGCGAACAGGTGATCAAAATCGAACCCGGTGGTTTGCTGATTTTGGACCGCGCAGCTTTGTTGAAAATTGTGGACGCCGACCACTAGTCCCCTACTCCTCTTTTCACGGCGGTGCCCACCCATGAGCCAATTTGATCATTTCGTGGGCACCCGCCCAGTCTCTGGGCAGCATGTCTTTGATGTGCCCGATTTGCAGGCTTGGTTAAGCCAAAACTTGCCCGACTTTGCGGGGCCTTTGACTGTCGAATTGTTCAAAGGCGGCCAATCCAACCCCACCTACAAACTCCTCACACCCAGCAAAAACTATGTGATGCGGGCCAAACCTGGACCGGTCGCCAAGTTACTGCCCTCCGCCCATGCCATTGAACGCGAGTTCACAGTGATGAAAGGTTTGGCTGGCACGGGTGTGCCTGTTCCTCTAATGCATGTGCTGTGTGAAGACGAGTCCATCATCGGCCGTGCCTTCTATGTCATGCAGTACATGGAAGGCCGGGTTTTGTGGGACCAGTCACTGCCAGGCATGACCACCACGCAGCGAGGCGAGATTTATGACGAGATGAACCGCGTCATTGCCGCATTGCACTCTGTCAGTACAGAAGCACAAGGACTGTCGGCTTTCGGCAAGCCGGGTAATTACATCGAGCGCCAAATTGGCCGATGGAGCAAGCAGTATGTGGCCTCAGTCACCCAGCCCATCCCTGAGATGGACAAGCTGATGGCGTGGTTGCCTGAACACATTCCCGCAAGCGCCAAAGACACCCGTTTGGTGGGCGTTGTCCATGGCGACTATCGATTGGACAACCTCATGTTCCACGCCACGGAACCCCGCGTGATTGCGGTACTCGATTGGGAACTGTCCACACTCGGCCATCCTTTGGCCGACTTCAGCTACCACTGTATGACTTGGCACATCTCACCTGGGACATTCAGAGGCATTGGCGGTCTGGATCACAAGTTGCTCGGCATACCCGAAGAGGCTGAATACATTCGCCTTTATTGCGAGCGCACGGGTTTTACCACGCCAGAAATTTTGGCCAAAGACTGGAACTTCTACCTTGCCTACAACATGTTCCGCATTGCGGCCATTTTGCAAGGCATCGCCAAACGCGTGGAAGACGGTACAGCCTCGAGTGACCAAGCCCGAGCCTCTGGCGCTGGCGCTCGACCCATGGCCGAATTGGCTTGGCAATTTGCCAGCAAAGCCTGACTTTTTTCATCACTATCCCTTACACAACCAGAGAAACGCCATGAACTTCGAATACACCCCCAAAGTCAAAGAGATGGAGGCCCGTTTACTGGCTTTCATGAATGAGCACATCTACCCCAATGAAGCGCGTTTCTTTGCTGAAATTGCAGAAAATCGTGCCAAAGGCAATGCATGGGTGCCCACTCAAATTGTTGAAGAACTGAAACCCAAGGCCTTGGCTGCAGGCTTGTGGAATTTGTTTCTACCCAAATCATCACGGGCACCACAAGGTATGTCGAACTTGGAATACGCTCCCATGTGCGAAATCATGGGCCGCGTCCCCTTTGCCGCTGAAATCTTCAACTGTTCAGCGCCAGACACGGGCAACATGGAAACACTGGAGCGATACGCCAGTGAGTCCATTAAAGACGAATGGCTCGAACCTTTACTCAGAGGCGAGATCCGCTCTGCCTTCTTGATGACCGAACCTGAAGTGGCTTCTTCAGATGCGACCAACATCCAGTGCGAAATTCGACGCGAAGGCGACGAATACGTCATCAACGGTCGCAAATGGTGGTCGTCCGGCGCAGGTGACCCGCGTTGCGCCGTCTACATCGTCATGGGAAAAACCAACCCCGAGGCTGGACGCCATGAACAACAATCCATGATCGTGGTTCCAGCCAATACCAAAGGCATCACCGTGCTGCGTGCTTTGAGCGTCTTTGGCTATGACGACGCTCCCCATGGTCACATGGAAGTCTTGCTGGAAAACGTTCGCGTACCCGCCGGCAACTTGTTACTCGGAGAAGGCCGTGGATTTGAAATCGCCCAAGGACGCCTTGGCCCTGGTCGTATCCACCACTGCATGCGCAGCATCGGCATTGCCGAACGTGCACTTGAATTGATGTGCAAACGCCTGAACACCCGAGTTGCATTTGGCCGCGAAGTTGCAAAACAAACCGTTTGGCAAGAGCGCGTGGCTGATGCACGTTGCATGATCGAACAAGCACGTTTACTCACACTCAAAGCAGCGAACATGATGGACACCGTTGGCAACAAAGTCGCCAAAGCGGAAATCGCAATGATCAAAATCGTTGCGCCCAACATGGCTTGCCAAATCATCGACTGGGCCATTCAGGCGCATGGCGGTGGTGGCGTGTCACAAGACTTTCCGCTGGCATATGCCTATGCGCATCAACGCACTTTGCGGCTGGCCGATGGCCCCGATGAAGTCCACCGCAACTCATTGGCCAAATTGGAACTGGCCAAACACTTGCTCATGCCAGGCAACGTCGAAATGCCTGTCACACGAGGCAGTTAACGAGCGGTCCGACAGAAAAAATAACGCGTGACTCAGGATCTGTCTCATCACGCGTTACAATAGATGCTTGTCGGAGCGTAGCGCAGCCTGGTAGCGCATCTGCTTTGGGAGCAGAGGGTCGCGAGTTCGAATCCCGCCGCTCCGACCACCCATTAAAAAAGCCCACTTGTGGGCTTTTTTTCTTGGTATCCTTTCAACTATCTGCCCGTAGCTCAACTGGATAGAGCAGTTGCCTTCTAAGCAACAGGTCGGGGGTTCGAGCCCCTCCGGGCAGACCAATTTCTCACATACCAAGCCATCCCACCTGCATGCAAGCTTTGCTGAACGCCATTGGCACGATGGCGATGCCCATTGATGCTGAACGCATTTTTCATGGCCGCGGAGGTCTATACCCTGGGTGCGAGCACTGGGTCTTGGACGCATTTCCACCGGTACTGGTCTTGACCAGTTTCAAGCCCGTCACAAAAGAAGAGTTAGAAACTGTACAAACAGCACTGACACAAAGATGGGCACACATTGCGCCCAATGCCCCCCTTAACTGGGTCTTTCAAAGCCGTCATGATGGAGAGCCTGACACGCAACTGATGACAGGTCATGTCCCAGAGCCACATGTCGTGACCGAACAAGGTACCCGCTTTCGGGTGCACGTTCTCAAGGGACAGAACCATGGCCTGTTCCTGGACATGGCCGAAGGCCGCCAATGGGTCCGCGAAAAAGCAAAAGTCAATCCGAAATTGAAAATTCTTAATCTTTTTGCATACACCTGTGCTTTTTCAGTGGTCGCCTTGCAGGCAGGTGCTCAACAGGTGGTCAACGTCGATATGAGCCAAGGCGCGATGACGATTGGACAACAAAACCATCAAATCAATGGGCTGACGCACGGCGCCAGTTTCCTGGTCCATGATATTTTTAAAACCTGGGGCAAGATCAGTCGGAGTGGTCCCTATGACCTGATCATCGTGGACCCGCCCAGTTTCCAAAAAGGCAGCTTCATCGCAACAAAAGACTATGCCAAGCTGATGAGAAGACTGCCTGATTTGCTGATGCCAGGAGGAAACGCACTGTTGTGTTTGAATGCGCCTGAATTGGGCGCGGCCTTCTTGCAAGACCAAATGAAAGAATTAGCGAGCGAACTGGACTTTGTCCAAAGACTTCCGAACCCGAGGGCATTTGGAGATGTCTCCATCGATCGATCACTGAAGGTACTGATTTACAAGGCCCGTGCCTGCTGAATCTGCCCTGAACAGAAGTCAATTCTATATAGCCACAAATGTGCGAGCCCAACCGCACACAAGCGTTAATCCTGACAGGAATGAAATGATGATGGTTTCAATGGTATTTTCGGTCAAACACAAGCTTCAATTGATCAATTGACGCATGTCCTGAATCGCATCCAATGCACGGCGGGTGTTGGCCATGGCGCGAAGCAAATTGCCATCATTGGCACGGACGCGATGCAAAGCAGTGACCAAGGCGTTTTGCGCAATGGCAAAAGCTTGGATCTTTTCGCGCTCTAGCTTTTGCTCGTAAAGAAAGTGGACTTTGGGTACCGAAGAGGCTTCTAACATGGCTTGGTTCATGATTTGAACTCCTGTTGATGAATTGAATGTCTTCTTGCAAACTCTATGTATCGGCGTTGTTTCCTGAAGGATTCTCACAACTCAAACACGGGTACTTTTGAATTTAACAACGTAATCATATTCAAAACAACAATAACAAAACAAGTGCTAAAAATAGTAAATTGAAACTATTTGTATCATTTTATTGTTACTTCAACTTAATTCAGAAAATGTGCCAACAGGTCATGCAGGCTCCTTCTGAAAGCATGTGGTGCATGTTGAGTACGACCCGCATAGACGCCGTTGGTCAAACTAGCGACCACGCATTGACGATCAGGATCAACCCACAGTGTCGTCCCCGTGAAACCTGTATGACCGAAGCTTTGAGGGCTGAAATGATCCCCGGCAGAAGCATTGTGTTCTGACTTGATCACAAAACCCAAACCCCGACGTACATCGTCCGTGCAGGCCAACTCCGATGTGGCCAATGCCGCTAGCATTGCATCAACACCCATTGTTTGAGGTTGGCTTAGCCAGGCTTGACCAAACAAAGCCACATCCATGGCGGTCGAAAAAAGACCGGCATGACCTGCCACACCACCCAAGGCGCAGGCATTTTCGTCGTGAACCTCCCCCCACACACGGCGCTGTCGCCAACGCATGTCCAACTCGGTTGGGGCAGTTTGATCCAATCTCGCCCATCCTTTTTGAACCGGATTGAAGTGCGTGTGACTTAAGCCCAAGGGGTCCAAAACCTGTGTTTGTATGACCTGATCCAAAGCGGCACCCGATATCACTTCCAAAGCTTGCCCAAGCAACATCAATCCGATGTCGCTGTAAACCACGCGATGGCCCGGAAAGTCGATAAAGGGATAGTTGTACAGAACCGGCAACGCCTTTGCCCAACGGACCTGACCCTCCAAGGGCAGTTGCAAATGCGGTGACATGGGTATGGGGCCAGCAACAGCATAAACATCTCGCCATGCAGGCAGTCCAGACGTGTGGGTGAGCAAATGACGAAAGGTCACGCACGAAGGGTCTGCGGTTTGGCCCTGCAAAGAAACGTCCAACGCCAATCTTTGCAAGCTATGGGGATCCTGCCCTCCTTCAATGGCCCGAGCACCACTCAGACCAAACCCTGGCAAAACAGACACCAAAGAATCGTCCAGTCCGATATGGCCACGACTGACATGGGCCAGAAAGGCCGTCGTAGTGAACAATTTGGTCAGGGACGCAATGTCAAACAAAGTCTCCGTTGAAGCGGTCAGGCTCTCGCATTGACCCCAAGCCTGATGCACGACAACCCGGCCTTGATGCAAAACCGCCAAGGCACACATTGGAAATGTCACACCCGCATGCGCTTGAAAGAGTGCAGAAAGATCTTTGGCGAGTTCAGGAGACGTCTTCATTTCAGAATTTCAAAACCACGGTTTTTTCAGAAGACGGATTCCACTGTTGCGAAGGCTTGTAATGAACCACCATCAGAGGTTGCCAGCTGGGGGGCATTTGTAAGCTTGCAGACCGCAAACTTGCACTTGAGACGACCTCACCTGCAACGACAGTCAATGCCGTGTGAGCATGGGCGGTGCCGGTCAAGTTGGCCATCATTTGCAATTTAATTTGATTTTGCAAAGTGGCCCCATCAGGCCAACGCCAAACGGGTGAAGAAAGAGCAATGCCTACAGAATTTTTGAGCTGCCATTGTTCAAGCCACAGACTGATGCACTGTCCCCAGGCTTTTTCAAATAATGACAAGGGCATCGCCGAATACTTCATTTCAAAAGACGCACTGCTCGAGCTTGGCTCTAGGGTTTTCCTCATCGCATGGGGTAGGTCTAGCCATAAGCTGAGTGATAAATGACGATCATCCCGAAGCACCAATTGCAATTTGTGCTCGTGCAATTCATGAGCCTGAAGACTTGCCACTGCAAATACCCAAAGCACACACACCAACGCTGTTAAACGTCTCATCGGCAGTAAATCTGAGCAGACTGTGAGCTTGCACCCGCAGTCGTGAGGAATTCAAAACGCCAGCAACTTGATTTGCCTTTGTTGGCATTCAAGGCCAAGGCGGCCACCAGATCCACACCACTCAAGGGCGAGTAGCGAATTTGATAGGACCCTGCTTTATTGACCACACTGTCCGAACCGGTTGCGGTGGTCGTAAAACTTTGACTGGAGGTGAACTGCAGGGTTTGCATACCATCGACAGTGCCAGTCAAGGACAAGCCAGATACGGCAAATGGCGTAACAGGGGGCTGCCGAATGGGCGAGTACTTGGCCCCCTGCCCTGCCAAATCAGGACTTGGGGTACCCATGAAACAAGAAAGCACATAAGGGGATTTGTCAGTCACATGGTAGCTGTAGCCGGCAGGTGCATTGGGTGTTGAGACCGTGTTGCCGCCACAAACCGCATCGCGCGTGGCTATTGTGCCGTCTGGGTTGTTGTAGCCCATGATGGCAAAGCCATCCAGTGCCCAACCCACAGGATGGGTATCCCAATAATTGCTGGCTTTGCCGGCCATCATGCAAACGGGTGCAGCATGGTAGTGGTAATCGTCCGCACGACCCGCATGACCATTGCAAGAGTCCAACTCACCCAATACTTTGGTGTCACCATTCTGGCAACCACCTTGTTTACAAGGATTGAAAATAGGCACGCCATTGATGGCCACGCCAATGGGCCCGTCTACCGCTGAAGTGGTCGTGCTGGCAACAACGGGATTCAAAGGTATGCGCCAGGCATTGTTCCCCCAAAAATTTTGGGCAATCGGCACTTGCAAATTGGTTGCAGTGATGCCGCTCATCATGCTGTGCGAAGGCAAAGCGCTGGAAGCTATGTAGGCAAAACTGGCATCGCAACTGATGGCCGGCGTACCCGTCGTTGACCCCGTAACAGAATTTCGGACATAGGTGCAATTGGCCGCCGCAGAACTGGGCGCAGTGCGGGTGTAGCTGACGTTCAAAGAAGCTTGTGACAGCGTGGAGGCACTGATCGCGCTCAGCACTTCCGTACCACCGATGCTGCTGCCTGAAAGCCCTATGGGTTTGGACAAGGCATACAGCGTGAAAGTGTAAGTTTTGGCCCCAGGCCCTTGAGAGCAAGGCGCTTGATAACCCAGCAAGGGGCCGTCACTGCCCACGCCTGGCGAGCCTACCGCGTAATTGTCTTTCGCTAAATCGCTCACGGATGAAGGGATTTTATAAAGCACCCAGTTGAATTTGACGACTCCGGCGCTGGGAATGGTACTCATCACCAGTGCAAACTCCTGCGTACCGGCGGGGGCATTGCGCCAGGACAAGGCAGGGGACGCGCTGAAGCCGTCACAGGTGTATTCGACTGGAAGTGTCCCATTCTCCGCTGAAGCAGGGCTCGATAAAGTAAAGCCTGCCACGGGTACCACAGGCGTGACTGGCGTGACGGGACTGAGGTCCGAACCGCTGCCACCACCGCACGCAGTTAACCATAAAACCACCATGCAACAAATCCAATGCAATTTTTTCAAGATCATCTCCCCCAAAGATTTAAATGCGCTTGCAGATTATCGAGCCAGTTCAATTTCATCATCATGAAAAAATGTGCCTTCACTTTATGCCACTCCATCAGTGATAACCCTAGCCAATTCTCACCGGAAGATGCAACATAATGCATGCAACACCAGGAGCCTCATCATGAAACCATTACCCACTTCACGCCGCGCAGTTCTCAAAGGTGCCTTGGCAGGTGTCACGGCCACAGGTCTTGCCGTTCCTGAATGGGCTTTGGCGCAAACCGGCAAAATCCGCGTCGGCCTCATGCTGCCCTACTCCGGCGCCTTCGCGCCCTTGGGCGTGGCCATTGAAAACGGCGTGCGCTTGGCCATCAATGAGCAAGGCGGCAAATTGGGGGGACGGGAAATTGAATGGTTCAAAGTCGATGACGAATCCGACCCCTCCAAAGGCATTGAAAATGCCAATAAACTGGTGCAGCGCGATAAAGTCGATGTGCTGATCGGCACTGTCCACTCGGGTGTTCAAATGGGCATCCAAAAAGTCGCTCGGGATTCCGGTGTACTGACCCTGATTCCCAACGCTGGCATCCATGCCGCCACACGCGCTTTGTGCGCACCTAACGTATTCCGTACCAGTTTCTCCAACAGCCAGCCGACGCTGGCTTTGGGAGAGGCCATGGTCAAACGGGGTCACAAAAAAGCGGTCTGGATCACCTGGAAGTACGCCGCAGGCGACGAAGCCTTTGAAGGCTTCAAAGAAAGCTACACCAAGGCCGGCGGCACCATTGTCAAGGAGTTGGGACTGCCCTTCCCTAACGTTGAGTTTCAGGCTTTGCTGACCGAGATCGCGGCCCTCAAACCGGACGCAGTCGCCTGCTTCTTTGCTGGGCCTTCGGGTGCCAAATTCATGAAGGATTTTGCAGCTGCAGGCCTGAAGGGCAAGATCGCACTTTATGGATCCGGTTTCCTCACCGAAGGTGTGCTCGAAGCGGCCGGTCCTGCCGCAGAGGGCGTGATGACCACCTTGCATTACAGCGACTCTTTGGACACTCCCCGCAACAAGGCCTTCCGTTTGGCCTACGCCAAAACCTTCCGCGCACAACCCGACGTGTATGCCGTTCAAGGTTACGACACCGGTCTGTTATTAGCGCAAGGCCTGAAAGCCGTCAACGGCGACGTGAATGCCAAACCTGCGCTCTTTAAAGCCATGGAGTCGGCCGTGATCGACAGCCCACGCGGCAAATGGACAATGAGTCCTTCCCATAACCCCGTGCAAGACATCTATTTGCGTGTCGCCGAAAATGGCGAAAACAAAGTCATTGGTGTGGCCGCAAAAGCCTTGGCCGATCCGGGCACAGGATGCCGCATGGGCTGATGCTGGTTATTTTCGGGACATTAAAAGGCGGACAAGCTCCGCCTTTTTTCATTCCGACGTTTGGGGGCTCTTTGAAATTTCAGCATGGACATCGTTAATTTTTTAATTCAACTGCTCAACAGCATGCAATATGGATTGTTGTTGTTCATGCTGGCGGCGGGTCTGACTTTGATCTTCGGCATCATGGGTGTGGTTAATTTGGCCCATGGCAGTTTTTACATGCTGGGCGCTTACCTGGCTTGGTCACTGGCCAGTCTGACCGGCAGTTTCGCACTGGCCATCTTGGTGGGCACCATCCTGTCCGTTCTCTTCGGACTGCTGCTGGAGTGGCTGCTCTTCAGACATTTTTACCAGCGCGATCACCTGGACCAGGTGCTGCTGACTTTTGGTCTGATTTATGTTTTTGAAGAAATGCGTTCGATTCTTTGGGGTGACGATGTGCATGGGGTCGCCATTCCTGACCTGCTGAGTGCGTCCATACCCCTTACTGACACCCTGTCTTATCCGGTCTACCGACTCTTCATGTCGGCGGTTTGTCTGGTGTTGGCACTGGGACTGTATTTGCTGATCTCCAAAACCAAGCTGGGCATGAAGATTCGTGCGGGTGCGTTCAACCACGAAATGACACAAGCCTTGGGCGTGAACATCAAACTGATTCATGCTGTCGTGTTCGCCCTAGGCGTAGGCTTGGCCACGGTGGCAGGCATGGTAGCAGCGCCCGTTTCCAGCGTGTACCCGAACATGGGCTCCCAAGTGCTGATCATGTGTTTTGTGGTGGTGGTGATTGGGGGTATTGGCTCTGTCAAAGGCGCACTGGTTGCGGCTTTGTTGGTCGGGCTGGTCGATACATTTGGCAAAGTTCTACTCCCCCAAGTAGCGGGCATGTTGGTGTATGTTTTGATGGCCGCGGTTCTGTTGTTCAAGCCTGAAGGTTTGTTTAAGCACTGACCACTAGCCTGAGTACTTGCCCCTATGAGCGCCCCTCAATCCCATCTCGAAACCCTGCCGCGCAGCCTGAATGTGTTGCTGGCCTTGTGCTTTTTAGCCCTGTTGTTGTTCCCATTTGTGGGCACTGATTTTTACGTCCAAATGGTCTCCCGCATGATGATTCTGGCCATCTTTGCCATGAGCCTTGATTTGCTGCAAGGCGTCACCGGCTTGGTCTCACTTGGGCATGCGGCTTATTTTGGGGTGGCCGGCTATGCGCTGGCTTTTCTCACACCGGCAGGTGAGCCCATCAGCTTGTATACGTCCTTGCCTCTTGCCGTCGCGGCCTCTGCACTGTTGGCGTTGATGATTGGTTTTCTGGTGGTGCGCACCCACGGCATTTACTTCATCATGGTCACCATGGCCTTTGCGCAGATGGTCTTTTATCTCTTTTTTGACAACAAGGCCTTGGGCGGCTCGGACGGTATTTACATCAACTTCAAACCCGATGCCAAACTGTTTAACCTTGAAAATAAGCACGTCTTTTACTACTTCACCATCGCTTGTCTTTTGGCTGTTTACATCTTCTTGCGGCGCCTGTTGTGGAGCCCCTTTGGGCGCGCACTGGCGGGTATTCGCGTGAATGAACACCGCATGCGGGCACTGGGCTTTGACACCTTCGCGCACAAACTCTGCGCCTTCACCTTGGCCGGTGCATTAGCCGGGCTGGCCGGTTATTTGTGGGGCGCTCAGACGGGTTACATCAATCCAGAACTCATGGGTTTTCACATGAGCGCACACGCCATCATGATGGTGATTCTCGGCGGCATGGGTCATTTTGCAGGTGCGATCATCGGTGCGTTCTCATTCGAGTATGTGCTGCACGTTTTCAAAGACCTGCCTGAAGTTGCGGGCTTCAATCTGGGCAAACATTGGCAATTGTGGATGGGCCTCTTCATTGTGGCGCTCGTGGTGTTTGCACCGCGTGGCATTCTGGGCTTGCTGGCCAAGATATTCAAAAGCAATGGAGACGCGCCATGAGCAACACCGCCTCACCTCGGAGCGAAATCCCCTTACTCAGTGCACGCGATCTGACCAAGCGCTTTGGTGGCTTGGCCGCCGTGAACCAAGTTTCTGTGGATTTATGGCTTGGCCAAATTCACGCGGTCATCGGGCCCAATGGCGCTGGCAAATCCACGCTCACCAATTTATTGTCAGGCGATTTACCTGCCACCTCTGGCACCGTCGTCTTGCGGGGACAAGACATCTCTGGCTGGTCACCCGAAAAAATCTCCAGTCATGGGCTGGGCCGCAGCTACCAAAAAACCAATATTTTTCGGTCCTTCAGCGTGTGGGAAAACGTGCGTTTGGCCGCGCAATCGCGCAGCCAGCCCAGTGCCTTCAATCCCCTGCAATGGTGGCGATCGGCTTTCAACATGCATGAGGTGAACGAACGTGCGGAACGCGCCATGGAACTGGCCGGCCTCCACAAGAGAAGGCACCATGTCGCTGGCGAAGCCAGTCATGGCGAACAACGGCAACTTGAAATTGCCATGACTTTGGCGACCGAGCCGTCCGTATTGCTGCTCGATGAACCATTGGCCGGCATGGGCTCTGCCGAAGCCGAAAGCATGGTTCAACTCTTGTTGCGACTCAAAAAGGACCATGCCATCATGCTGGTCGAGCATGACATGGACGCGATTTTCACCTTGTCGGATCGGCTCACTGTGATGGTCAATGGACAAGTCATTGCCAGCGGCTGGCCGGCCGAGGTTCGCGCCGACAAGGGTGTTCAAGCCGCTTATCTGGGCGACGAACTGAGCGAGGCACACTGATGTCGTACCCGATCATTCAAGCCCAGGGTCTGCACACCTACTATGGTGCAAGCCATATTTTGCGCGGCATTGATTTTTCTGTTGCCCGCGGCGAAACCATCGGCCTGATGGGCCGCAACGGCATGGGCAAAAGCACCCTGCTTAAAACACTGATGGGCATTGTGCCTCCGAGGTCAGGCGAAGTTCGCATACAAGGCCAGTTGATGAACAACCGGCCCATTTTTGAAGCGGCGCAATTGGGCATTGCCTACGTCCCCGAAGGTCGCGGTATTTTCGGCAATTTGAGTGTGAAAGAAAACCTGGTGATGGCGGCCCGCTTAGGCAAAGAGAAAACAGATGCGGCCAGTGGCAAGGCTGCGCGCAACTGGACATACGAACGCGTTCTCGACACATTTCCACGCCTGCAAGAACGTCTGAACCATGGCGGCCAACAACTCTCCGGTGGCGAGCAGCAAATGCTGACCATCGGGCGGGCGCTCATGACCAACCCCGATGTCCTGATCCTGGACGAAGCCACCGAAGGTCTGGCGCCCTTGATTGCCCGAGACATCTGGCGGATTTGCAGCCTCATCAAAGACAGTGGCATCAGCGCGATCATTGTGGACAAAAATTGGCGGCACGTCACTCAAATTACCGACCGCAACGTGATTTTGGTCAAAGGTGAAGTGGCTTATCAAGGCAGTTCGGATCATTTGCGTCAGAACCCCGGTGTCCTGGCGCAGCACCTGGGCGTTTAAAGCAAGGGCCGCAAAGCCCTCGCCGCATCAAGCAAGAGTGGCAGCCATTTGCGCTGTACCGCAGCATCGGTCAATTGACCCGCAGTGCCCACCACATTGATGGCCGCCAAGGTGTTGCCCTGCATATTGCGCAAAGGAACAGCCAAAGCATGAATGCCCAGTTCGTGTGCTTCGCGGGCCAGGCAATAGTCATCTTGCCGAACCTTTGCAATCATGGCTTTAAAAGCCGTCAAACCCACTTCAGTCTGCGAAGTGATGCGGGCCAGCTCGCGCCCCTGGATCCATTGCGCAAAATCTGTTTTGGACAAACTGGCCAACAAGACACGACCGGTCGACGTGGCATGCGCAGGCAAACGTGCCCCCAAATGCAAGCCGTAAGCCAGATGCCGCGCCGGTTCGGCCACTCCGGCACTGCGTGCCACGATGACACCTTCGCCGCCGTCCAGCACCACAGCAGAAAAAGAGGCATCCGTTTGCTGCGACAGCTGATGGAGCGTGGGCTGTATGGTTCGAGGCAGGCGCGAGGTGGCCATGTAACTGCCAGCAAATCGCAATACCCGTGCTGACAACCAGTAATAACGGCCATCGGTTTCCAAGTAACCCAATTCAGCCAGTGTAAGCAAATGCCGCCTTGCCGCCGCCCGGGTAATGCCCGTGCGATCCGCTGCCAGCGTGGCGTTCAGCCGCTGACGTTCGGTGTCAAAGGCCTCCAGCACAAACAGGCCTTTGGCCAGACTTTCAACGTAATCTGCTTTGGCGATGGTCATATTGCGGTATTTTTCAAAAAAACAGATTTCGAGGCTTCAGCCCGGAAAAGGGTCAACATCCAAGGACCTTGATCCGCGTTAATTTGCACGATCATCGCACAAAAGTATCGCCATTCGCACAAACACGAATGTGCAGGGCACCAAAACCCATCTTCTTGCCTAAGCTTGCGTTTTCAGCCCTCTATCCGGAGCGTTTCCATGACCCAAGTCACCCGCACTCAAGTTGCCATCATTGGCGCAGGCCCCTCGGGCCTGCTGCTAGGGCAGTTGCTCTTTAAAGCCGGCATTGACGCCATCATCGTGGAGCGACAGACCGGCGACTACGTACTTTCGCGCATCCGGGCGGGCGTGCTGGAGCAAGTCACCATGGACCTGCTGGACGAAGCCGGTGTGAGCCAGCGCATGCATGCCGAAGGTTTGGTGCATGGTGGTTTTGACCTGCTCTTCAAGGGCGCACG
>Ga0209084_1001107_pt1 | contig 23522 bp, 18 predicted proteins | sample C_130820_MF_Meta_FD_187309 | JGI IMG/M metagenome (GOLD analysis project Ga0209084, IMG submission 187309) | Freshwater microbial communities from Lake Croche, Canada to study carbon cycling - C_130820_MF_MetaG (SPAdes) (version 2) | ecosystem: Environmental > Aquatic > Freshwater > Lake...
ATTGTTTGATCCGCAACCGATTGAACAAATTGGCTTAGGTCTTGTTTTGTCTGTGGTGAGCTCGGCTTTGAATGGCTTGCTGGCATGGGTCATGTTCTCTGCCGCGCGGGTGCATCGCTCTGCCGCACTCGATGCCGACGCGCGTCATTTGGTCACAGACGTATGGACCTCTGCGGGTGTCGTGATTGGCATTGGTTTAGTCTCTATCACTGGATGGTTGTGGTTAGACGCAGTAGTCGCTATCGGCGTGGCCCTTAATATTTTGCGCGAAGGCTGGCGCTTGATTTGGAGCGCATCGCAAGGTTTGATGGATGAGGCTGTAGAGCCCGAAGTGCTGGCGCAAATTCAAGAGGTGCTGCACGATTTTTCACACAGCCGTGAAGCGCCAGATCCCAGTGTGCATATCGTGCGCTTTGACCATGTTGCCACCCGTAAAGCGGGACAACGCCGCTTCGTCGATTTGCATATGCATATGCCAGCCGAATGGTCGCTAGGTCGCGCTGCAGCTTTGCGTACCAATGTGGAACAAGCCTTGATGGCTGCAGTGCCCGGTCTGCGTGCGTCGATCCAACTCTTACCTGGCGACGTAGAAGCCCACTTCGACGACCCCGTGCGCCGATAATCGGTGCATGACCGCACCTACCTTAGGCTTTGATGCCTTGCCTCTTCGCGCGGCAACCCACTCCAATTTGACGCAACTGGGTTACACCCAGATGACGCCCATTCAAGCTGCCAGTTTGCACATCACGCTGGCGGGGCGCGACGTGATCGCGCAAGCCAGCACAGGCAGCGGTAAAACTGCCGCCTTTGCGTTGCCCTTGGTCGAAAAACTTGACCCTGCTATGCAAGACGCACAAGCCTTGGTGCTGTGCCCCACACGCGAATTGGCAGAGCAAGTCACCCAAGAAATTCGCCGTTTGGCGCGTGCGGTCGGCAATGTGAAAGTTGTCACCTTGTGTGGCGGCGTGGCCTTGCGCGGACAAACCCAAAGCTTGGAGCATGGCGCGCATATTGTGGTGGGTACGCCCGGACGTATCTTGGACCACTTAGAACGTGGATCCTTGCAATTGCAAGCCGTCAAAACTTTGGTATTGGACGAGGCCGATCGTATGCTCGACATGGGATTCTTTGACGACATCGCAAAGTTGGTGCGCCAGTGTCCCAAGGACAGACAAACTTTGTTGTTTTCTGCCACCTACCCAGACGGCATTGCCAAACTCGCTTCGCAATTTATGCGAGAACCGCAAACCGTCAAAGTGCAAACGCAGCATGACGCTGGCAAGATCCGCCAAATTTTTTACCAAGTTAATGAGAGCGAGCGCTTGCATGCGGTTTCACTCATCTTGAACCACTTCCGCCCAGTCTCTACGTTGGCGTTTTGCAATACCAAGCAGCAATGCAAAGACTTGATCAACGTTTTACAAGCGCAAGGCTTTAGTGCGCTGGCGCTTTATGGTGAATTAGAGCAACGCGAACGCGATCAGGTGTTGGTGCAATTTGCCAACCGATCTTGCTCTGTCTTGGTTGCCACTGATGTAGCGGCACGTGGCTTGGATGTGCACAACCTCGAAGCCGTTATCAATGTCGATGTCACGCCAGACAGCGAAATTCATATTCACCGCATTGGCCGCACTGGACGCGGTGACGCAGAAGGTTTGGCTCTCACCTTGGCCAGCATGGACGAGATGGGCAACGTAGGCAAGATCGAGCAACTGCAAGGTCATGAATCGGTGTGGGCGCCCCTAGCCAGTTTGACGCCTGTGGCGGGTGGTAAGTTGCAGCCGCCTATGGCGACGCTACAAATCGCAGGTGGTCGCAAAGAAAAAATCCGTGCAGGCGATGTTCTTGGGGCTTTGACGGGTGACGCAGGCTTTGCCAAAGAGCAAGTTGGCAAAATCAGCGTGAATGAGTTTTCGACTTATGTGGCTGTCGAGCGAGGGATTGCGCATGAGGCGCTTAGGCGGTTGAATGCGGGTCGGGTGAAGGGTAAAAGCGTCAAGGTTCGCTTGTTAGAAGAGGCGTTGGGGCGCTAGATATATGGGTTTTTAAAACCCAATTCCGCCAATATGTCGATTTCATACGATTCCATTTCCCGCGCATCTTTTGCGCTGCTTTCATGGTCCCAGCCTTGAGCGTGCAACGTACCGTGAACCAACAAATGCGCATAGTGCGCTTGTAGCGTTTTACCTTGCTCCTTTGCTTCTGCCGCCACCACAGGCGCGCATAAAACAATGTCGGCAATCACTACCGGTTCTTGCGCATAGTCAAAGGTCAATACATTGGTGGCGTAGTCTTTGCGACGGTAACTATGGTTAAGCGCACGACCTTCCGCCGCACTGACGATACGCACCGTAATTTCTGCATCGTCACTCAAAGCATGTCGGATGCAGCGCGTTACAAAATGTCTTGGTAACGCTGCACGGTGTCTGGCAGCGTGTGGGATATCGCCAAACTGCAAAGAGAGTTGAAGTTTTTGTAGCGCCATGGTCTTTTGCTAGCTAAGACTTGCTGGCGGTTGTGCGCTGCGCGTCATACGCGTCCACAATGCGCGCGACCAAGGGATGGCGCACCACATCAGCGCTGGTAAATCGGCACATAGAAATGCCTTTCACGCGTTTAAGAACACGCTCTGCATCGATCAATCCGCTGAGCGCACCTTTGGGTAAATCGATTTGGCTGACATCACCCGTCACCACTGCTTTTGATCCAAAACCAATGCGCGTGAGAAACATCTTCATTTGTTCAGGCGTGGTGTTTTGGGCTTCGTCAAGAATCACAAACGCATTGTTGAGCGTGCGGCCTCGCATAAATGCCAAAGGTGCGATTTCAATCGCTTGGCGCTCGAACGCTTTTTGCACACGGTCAAATCCCATCAAGTCGTAGAGCGCATCGTACAAGGGGCGTAAATAGGGGTCTATCTTTTGTCCTAAATCGCCAGGCAAGAAGCCGAGTTTTTCGCCTGCTTCTACTGCAGGACGCGTGAGGATGATGCGTTGCACCGCACTGCGCTCTAAAGCGTCCACTGCACACGCCACTGCCAAATATGTTTTACCAGTACCAGCGGGGCCAATACCGAAGGTGATGTCATGGACTGGAATATTGGCTAAATACGTTTCTTGGTTGGGCGTTCGCGCGCGCAAATCGCTGCGGCGTGTCTGCAACGCTACGCCACCATCGGCATCCATGGACGCGTCACTAGCGAGCATCAGTTGGACCATCTCTGGAGCAATCGCACGGGCCGCGCGTTCGTACAAAGCTTGTAAGACTTCCATAGCGCGGGTGGCCTTAGCTTTGTGTCCGTCAATCTTGAAGTGCTCGTGTCTGTGGGCGATCTTGACGTCTAGTGCCAATTCAATCGTGCGCAAATGCTCGTCTGTAGGGCCGCAAAGATGCGACAAACGTGTGTTGTTGGGAGGGGAGAAGGTGTGGCGAAGAATCAAGTCGATAATCTCAAAAAAGGTTCCCCAATGATAGGCAAGTTAACCGGCATCCTCTTAGAAAAGAATCCACCGCAAATTTTGGTGGACTGCAACGGCGTGGGCTACGAGGTCGATGTGCCCATGACCACTTTCTACAACTTGCCGGCCACTGGTGAGCGCGTTTCTTTGTTGACCCACTTTGTAGTGCGTGAAGATGCGCAAATCTTGTATGGTTTTCAAACTGCTGCAGAGCGCAGCACGTTTCGCTTGCTCATCAAAATTTCTGGTGTTGGACCTCGTACCGCATTGGGGGTTTTGAGTGGCATGGGCGTAGATGAATTGGCACGTGCTGTGTCTGAACAAGAGCCAGCGCGTTTAACCAAGGTGCCTGGCATTGGCAAAAAAACTGCCGAACGCTTGCTGTTGGAACTCAAAGGCAAGTTGGGCGCTGATCTGGGCCCGAGCACTGCAGGCGCATCGAGCCACCAAACCGATATTTTGCAAGCATTGTTGGCGCTGGGTTACAACGACAAAGAAGCGGCCAGTGCACTCAAAGCGTTGCCTGCAGATGTTGGTGTGAGTGAAGGCATCAAATTGGCTTTGAAGTCTCTGGCGAAATAAAAATGACCAACTGCGCTATCTTGTTGTGTTCAACAAAGCAAAACAATAACTCTCCAGCATGAGCATTCAAACCGATAACTTTAGCGATGACTTTGTGCCTGCACCTCGCGTGGTGTCTGCTGCGCCCACTTCCCCTAACGAAGAAGCGATTGAACGCGCTCTGCGCCCCAAGCTTCTACAAGAATATGTCGGCCAAACCAAGGTACGTGAGCAGTTAGAGATTTTTATTGGTGCCGCCAAAAAACGCGGCGAAGCCATGGACCATGTGTTGTTGTTTGGCCCTCCCGGTTTGGGTAAAACCACCCTGAGCCACATCATTGCCCAAGAGTTGGGCGTGAACTTGCGATCGACCAGTGGCCCCGTCTTAGAAAAACCCAAAGACCTTGCTGCCTTGTTGACAGGCTTAGAGCGCAACGACGTTTTGTTTATCGACGAGATTCACCGCTTGTCTCCGGTAGTTGAAGAAATTTTGTACCCCGCGTTAGAAGACTACCAAATCGACATCATGATTGGTGAAGGTCCTGCAGCGCGCAGCATCAAATTAGATTTGCAACCTTTCACTTTGGTGGGTGCCACCACCCGCGCAGGCATGTTGACTAACCCACTGCGTGATCGCTTTGGTATCGTCTCGCGCCTAGAGTTTTATACGGCGGAAGAATTGCAGCGCATTGTGGTGCGCAGCGCAGGCTTGCTCAATACACCCTTGGATGTAGAAGGCGGTATTGAAATCGCCAAGCGTTCGCGCGGTACGCCACGCATCGCCAACCGTTTGTTGCGACGTGTGCGCGACTATGCTGATGTCAAAGGCAACGGTCGTATTACCCAAGACATAGCAAACAAAGCCTTGGCCATGCTCGATGTAGACCCACAAGGTTTCGATTTGATGGACCGCAAATTATTAGAAGCCGTGATCCACCGATTTGATGGTGGCCCCGTAGGTTTAGACAATATCGCTGCCAGCATCGGCGAAGAGCGTGACACGATTGAGGATGTGATTGAACCCTATCTCATTCAGCAAGGCTATTTGCAACGCACGCCGCGCGGTCGTATTGCAACGGTGGCAGCCTATCGGCATTTAGGCGTGGTGCCGCCTAAAGCGGCTGGTGAGTTATTTAACGAATAGGTTTTTAACTCGTCGACTCATCACGTGACGCTTGTTGCCCTTCTTGCAAATGCGTCACATCGCCCCAGCCCACAAGGCTCAGACGCTCAGGTGTCCAAAGCAAACGATTAATAGCGGCATTGCCTAAATGCCAAGTTCGCGGTGCTTGCGTATCTTGACCGGTGGCTAATCGGTAGAGCACATCCAACACCCCCCCATGCGCGACCAACACGATTTGTTCGCCCAAGTGTTGGCTGGCAATTACATGAACACATTGCGCAATACGTTTGTTGAGAACCACCAAAGATTCCCCCCCTTGCGGCGACCAATGTGGGTCACGTGAACGCCATAGCTTGGCGTCGGTGGGCCACTTATCTTCTATCTCAGCCCAAGTCATGCCCTCGAAATGCCCAAAGTGGCGTTCGCGCAAACCTGTGTGGGGTTGGACGGTATATGTTTGCGGAAAGGTACGATTTAACGAATGGTTTGATTGGGCGATCGACTTAGCAGTAGTGAATGCACGGTCTAAGTCACTGCTGTAAATCGCAGCAATTGGTTCATCCGCCAATGCCTTGCCGACTTGCTGGGCTTGCCAAAGGCCTGTGTTGTTTAAACCAATATTGAGTTGGCCTTGGATGCGTGTGTCTACATTCCAAGCGGTTTCGCCATGTCGGATGGCGAGTATGCGGGTTGATTCCATGGGTGAGAAGTTTAGGGGGAAATTTCGTGCAAAATAGAACGATCGTTCTATTTTTTTCTTGACGCATGTCGAACCCCAAACCTGTAGATAGCGACCAACGCGCAGCGCACAAAGGTCAGCAAACCAAGGCGGCTATTGTGGAAGCGGCCTTAGGCCTCGCCACCCAAATTGGTTTAGAAGGCTTAAGCATTGGCGCATTGGCCGAAGTGGCTCGCATGAGCAAGTCGGGTGTATTTGCCCATTTCGGTTCGCGCGAAGAGTTGCAACTCTCTGTTGTTCGTGCCTACCACGAGCGTTTTGAGGCAGAGGTTTTTTACCCTGCGATCGATGCACCCAGAGGGCTACCAAGATTGGTGGCTTTGTTTAATAACTGGACCAAGCGCACCACTACAGAGATCGATTCAGGTTGTCTCTATATCAGTGGCGCAGCTGAGTTTGATGACCGGCCTGGCCCAGTCAGAGACGCTTTAGCGAGTTCGGTCAACACATGGCTGGCTGCGATGTTGCGCGCTGTTTTGCAAGCCAAAGAGGAAGGGCACCTAGATGCAGACATCGATGCGCCTCAAATGGTGTTTGAAATCCATGGCTTGATATTGGCGTTGCACTACGAAGCCCGATTTTTAAAAACCTCGCAATCGTTAACCCACACGGCCAAAGGTTTTGAAAACATTTTGAAACGTTACGGCGCAATTGAAGCTTCTCTCACTCATCCCTCAATCAACTAATTTGACAAACAGAAAGACTGACGTATGACAGAAATACTGAGCCACCTAGAGCAAGGCGTGCTTACCATCACCATCAACCGCATTGAAAAAAAGAATTCAATTACCTCTGCTATGTATGCAGCTATGGCGCAAGCTTTGGTAGAAGCTGAGAAAAACGTGTCTGTGCGCGTAGTACTTTTCCAAGGCCACGAGACAATCTTTAGTGCTGGAAACGACATTGCAGATTTTTTGAACAAGCCGCCGTCTAACCAAGACACGCCGGTGTTTCACTTCTTGCGCAATATCTCGACGTTCACCAAACCTATATTGGCAGCAGTGGCAGGCCCGGCTGTGGGTATTGGCACCACCATGTTGTTCCATTGCGACTTGGTCTATGCAGGCGACAACGCTGCGTTTTCCATGCCGTTTGTGAATTTAGGTATTTGTCCAGAAGCGGCTTCTACTTTACTAGTGCCCCAGATGATGGGCTACCACCGTGCAGCAGAAGTCTTGATGATGGGCGAGCCCTTTATGGCCGAAGCGGCTTTAGAGGTGGGCCTGGTTAATCGGGTGGTGCCTCCTACAGAGGTTAATAGCTATGCCCAAGCGCAAGCGCGTAAATTAGCACTTAAACCTTTGTCTTCGTTGTTGGAGACAAAGCGTTTGATGAAGCAAGGCCAAGCAGAGTTAGTCAAAAAACAAATGGCAGAAGAGGGTACGATTTTTAGTCGCATGCTCAAAGAGCCTGCGGCACTAGAAGCCTTTGGCGCGTTTATGGAAAAACGTCGCCCCGATTTTTCAAAACTATGAGCAATTGATTCGTGACACAGACCATTCAATATGAAGCGCCCTTTGAGCCAGATTTCATTGAGGTGCTCAGGCAATTAGTCGAAGAAAAAATTACCTTTAACCATGTCATTGGTTTAAAACTCACAGGCGTAAGTGCCAATGTATTGACAGGGCGTATTCATATGCGTCCAGAGTTGGTTGGACATTTTTCATACAACCGTTTGCATGGGGGCGTCACCAGCGCAGCCTTAGACACTTTGGGCGGTTTGGCGTGCATGGTCAATATCACCATGAAGCATTTGGATGAAACGCCCGAGCAACGTATCGCAAGGTTCTTAAAAATCGGCACCATCGATTTAAGGGTCGACTACATGGGCCCCGCGATTGGTGAGTTCTTCGATGTGCGTGCTGAAGCTTTGCGCGTCGGTTCACGTATTGGATATACACAAATGAGCCTGCGTGGCCCCAAAGGTGAACTACTTTCTACAGGTAGTGGTGCTTATATTGTCTCGTGAGGCACATAGGATGAAGTGCTTGGTCGGTTAACCTCATGGTTTAAAGCCTTTAATCCATGCGCCACCATTCACACGCTCCATCTACTGAAACCGCACCTTTAGGCGCACCTTCAAAACAACGCTCGGACAGAGAAACCGTAAAACGCCTGCTCCCCTATTTATGGACATATAAATGGCGGGTCATGGCCGCGTTAACCTTTATGGTGTGCGCCAAACTCGCCAACGTGAGCGTGCCTTTGCTGTTGAAGGATTTGATTGATGCCATGTCATTCAAGCCCAATGATCCGCAAGCCGTGTTGGTGGTTCCCGTGGCGATGTTGGTCACATATGGCGTATTACGTTTATCGGTTTCAGCGTTTACAGAATTGCGCGAACTGGTCTTTGCTAAAGCCACGCAAGGTGCTGCAAGGCAAATCGCTTTAGAGACATTTGAGCATTTACATGGCCTGAGTTTGCGTTTTCATTTGGAGCGACAAACTGGTGGAATGACGCGCGATATTGAACGCGGTGTGCGCGGTATTGAGTCACTGATTTCTTACTCGCTTTACAGCGTAGTTCCAACCCTAATAGAAGTGGCCTTGGTCTTAGGTATCTTGGCGGTGAAGTTTGATGTTTGGTTTGCGGGTATCACGCTGACTGCTTTGGTGCTCTACATCATCTTTACCATTGGCGTGACCGAGTGGCGCACCCAATACCGACGCATGGCCAATGAGTTCGATTCTGCAGCCCATACCAAAGCCGTAGATTCATTGCTTAACTATGAAACAGTCAAGTATTTCAATAACGAAGGATTTGAAGCGGCGCGCTATGACAAAAGCTTAGAAGCTTTACGCCGAGCACGATTAAAAGCACAGACGTCGCTATCGGTTCTCAATACAGGGCAACAACTCATCATTGCAATTGCATTGATAGGTATGCTGTGGCGCGCCACGCAAGGTGTTGTGGATGGACGCATGAGCTTGGGCGATTTGGTGATGATCAACGCGTTCATGATCCAGCTCTATATTCCGCTGAACTTTTTAGGTGTGCTCTACCGTGAGATCAAGCAAAGCTTGACGGACTTAGACCGTATGTTTAGTTTGTTGGAGAAAGAGCGTGAAATTGCTGATTCACCTAATGCAACCGCTTTACAGTTGTTACAAGCACCTACTGTTCGATTCGAGGATGTGGTGTTTGCATACGAAGCTGCCAGACCTATCCTGCATGGCATCAGTTTTGAAATTCCTGCTGGTAAGACAGTCGCAGTAGTGGGACCCTCTGGCGCTGGTAAATCTACCTTGGCGCGTTTGATGTTTCGTTTTTACGATGTCTCCGGTGGGCGCATCACGATTAATGGACAAGATATTCGTCTTGTGACCCAAAATAGTTTGCGTCGTGCGCTCGGCATTGTTCCGCAAGACACGGTTTTGTTTAATGACACGGTGCGCTACAACATTGCTTATGGCAATACTTCTGCCACACCCGCTCAGGTAGAAGAAGCGGCGCGTGCCGCACGAATTCATGACTTTATTGTGTCTACTCCTAAAGGCTACGACACGATGGTGGGAGAGCGTGGGTTAAAGCTCTCAGGTGGTGAGAAGCAGCGTGTGGCGATTGCGCGAACGCTTTTGAAGAATCCGCCGATTATGATTTTTGATGAAGCCACTTCAGCTTTGGATAGCGCCAATGAGCGGGCTATTCAAGGGGAGTTGCAAACTGCAGCGCATAACAAGACGACTTTGGTGATTGCACATCGTTTGTCAACGGTAGTGGATGCGCATGAGATTTTGGTTTTGGAGGATGGACGCATTGTGGAGCGGGGGGCGCATGCTGATTTGCTGGCTATGGATGGTCGGTATGCTGGGATGTGGGCTTTGCAGCAGTCGGTTGAGGATTCTGTTGCTCCGCAAAGTCAAGCGGCCAGTGGCTGATGTGGCTCCGAGCTTCGCTCTTTATGTCGCCACATCAGCCACTGATCACTTGACTTTGCTACGGGGTACTTGCTTTCATTTTGGGCGTTTGGCCTGTTGTTCATTTTTCTCCCTTAGCATTTTTAAGAGCATGTCTCGTTCGGGGTTGTACCTTGATGCGGCTTCTGTGGGCCTGTTTTTGATTCGCCAGTCGTAGAGGTCGATGATAAATCTCTCATCGTCAAGCGGGCCAATAGCTCCAGAAACTTTAAACCAATCGCGAAGTCCTTGGGCGTAGCTGGCATTCGCATTCATCCTTTCTTTTTGACTGGCTATTTCTTGATCTAATTTATTTATCCTTGAATTCAATTGTGTTTTTTCATCAGGATTTGAATTTTTGAGGGTTTTCAGTAAGTTATTTTGATCTTCTAGATAAATATTAATTTCACTAGTTAGTTCATTGCCTTCTCGTACTACGCTCAGATACTGCATTTTTTTCTGGAAATAACTTCCACGTAAGACATAACTGGCTGCTTTATAAGCTCCAGCGCCTCCGTTTTGCACTACTACGGAAAAGAGCGCTTCTTTCTCCATAGGTTCCAGGTCATTGAATTCATAGCCCAGGTCTCTTAGGCCACCGATGATGTGTTTTTTTAAACCTGTTTGATTGATGCTTTCAAACTGGTACTCGATGAACTGGGGGTCACGCTGGGTTAATTCCATAAACTTATTGACGAATTGCTTGTCTCCATTTCGAGCAGCTTCTAGTCCGCCAACCTCTATTAGCTCGTTGTAAAACCCTTTTGCTTCTTTACTAGAGTCAGGATTTTTCAGGAGTTTTAGAAACTCCTCCATACCTCCTGCTTTAGCCGATAACTGAAACATGCCATAACTAAATCCACCAGGATCGGGCTTGTTTGTGCCATTGGGTAATTTGATCTGAGGTACTTCGTAATGCTCGTCATCCGTGCCTTTGTTGACGAGATAGCCATTGAATGAGAAGGGTGAGCCTGTTCGTCCAACGCTTTCAAATTTTGCTGAAGCAAATCCATAGCCATTGACATCCGCGTAATGTCTTGCAACTGCCAGGCAGTTATTGGCAGTTCTTACTTTTCGACAGAGGCTGATCACATTTTGAATTTCATTGTCACGGCTTTCATCTATGGCATCTAGTAATGCGAGATCTTCTTCACATGTTGTATCGCAGTTGTTCTTGTTTTTTGCTTTTCTTAATGCGTTACGTTGCATATCTTCTGTATGCGTGAGGTAATTATTAGAGGTCGCGTTATAACTACTGGCTGCGCCTGCAGTGCCACCTACCGCAGATCCAACTGCCGCTCCTGCTGCTAGCACTATTGCTTGTTTGACTTCTATAGGTATATCAATTGCATTCAGTGTATTTCCAACGATAGGGACCATTGACTGGCTTGTAACAGCGCCTACTGCACCCGATAAGTTGCCTGTTAATCCGCCAACTATTGCGTGAAGGCTCAAGCGCGCAGCGCCTCCTTCTTTCCAATCGTCTATAGAAGATTGATCACCCAAGGTAATTGCATCGTGCAGTTTGCTGTCTGCGAAGTCACCTATTGCTTTACTGGCTTGTTTACCAAACTCAACGGTAATGAAGACCTGGGATTGCACATCGGCCTTGACGGAGGAGGCGTCGAATATTTTGGAGATGCCGGTAGATGCATCTCCTGTGCGTGCAGACATATTGCCTGCAATGCCAGTGATGGCTGCTAGTGTGGTGCTGTTGACGTTGCCCGCTTTTGAACCAATGCCGATACTATTGAGTGGTTGGCTTACTTCGCCAGCGCCGGTCATTCCCGCTGAGAGGGTCATGCTATTGGCTTGGAAGTGGGCGTTGTTATCAACGTTTGCCAAGCTAATCGTGCCATTGGTTGTGAAGCTATTGCTTTTCGTATCTAAGGCATTTTGCGAACTGGTAATTGCTCCACCTTTTAAAGTCGTATTGCCGGCAACATTGACAATAAATCCGCCATCGCCAGCACGTATGGCGCTTTGCTCCGCCACATTGGCATATTCACTCACAATATTCGTTTTACTACTAGATATTGACCCTCCATAAGCGCCGGCACCTATAGGGGCAACGACACTAATGCCACGACCTTGTTCGTTAGATTGGTAGGTGCTACTGTCTTGCTTGCTTGTGATGGCAAGGTTGCCGTCTACATTGGCAGAGATTTGATTAGCTGAAATAACAGCGCCCTCCAGAGAAGTATCACCACCATTTTGGATGCTGACAGTCTGGCCGTTGATATGGGTGTTGGTAAATGTTTGGTCTGTTGCGTGTGCCTGGCCTTGTCCTGAACTAAAGCCTGTAGTCGCTCCAACGCCTGCATTGGAATGAATGGCTACACCAGCGTTGCTAGTAGAGAAATTCGTTGTTTGATCGAAGGTGCTGATGTTTTGCGAGGCTTGTAATGTGACGGCGCCATCCGCTTTGAGTGTCGTGCTGCCCTTCGCTTGTATCTGACTACCTTGTATGGTGAGATTGCTAGCGTCTTGTGCGCCGCTAGCAGAAATATGAATATTCCCGCCAGCTATGACGCTGCTTGCTTTTCCTGTGTCGCTTTGGTAGGTGCTTGTGCTAGTGGCGGAGATCTTTCCTAATCCTGCATTCAAGCTCACACCGCCGACTGTTGTTGGATTGGCTTTGACGGCATCTATGGCTTGCGAGGTGGTTAATGCGGCACTCGCTAATGCCATGGCCGCCATGCGACTGTCGTTTGTTTGGCGGCTTGCATTATCTAGTTTTTGAACAGACTGGGCTGCTGTGGTTAATGGATTGGTAATGCCCGCAGTGACGCCGGACTCGTTGTAGCTATTCGTTTGGTGCTTAGCTAGAGTTTCGCGGGCTTCTTTGATGGACACGTTTTGCGCTGCTATCGAAATATCACCATTTGGCGAAATAACATCGCTACCAATTTGAAAGAAGCTATTACCAGCTCTTAATGTGGCGTTTCCCGCAAGACTGGTGACTGTGCTGCCCAAGGCCAAGGCAGACGCAATACGCGTTTCATCCTGTCTTTCGCTTTGCATCAACACATTATTTTTATTATTTGTAAAAGTGCTGTCTTGCGCCTGCGTTTGTGCAACGGACGCAATACGTAAATCGCCTTTTGCATCCATCTGAAGATTTTTATTTGCGACTACTTCAGAGCCTTCTACGGCAATGTCTTTGCCAGAAATTAATTTCAAATCACCCAGTGAGACAAGATGTGAACCTTTGACTGATTCGGTATGGGACTCTATACGCGAAGAATTTGTACCGTGCCAGCTGCTTTCCGAGTTCGTACCCAATATGTCAGACGTATCTTTGACAGATGCAACGCTAATAGAGCCGCCTGCGACCATTTCGGCTTGATTGCTATCGGTACTGCCTAAAGTTAAATGGCTTCCTTCGATGCGTATGTCTTTGCCACTGGTCATGCTTGTATTTTTACCAACGGAGATCGTGCTGCCGTGTTGAACTCTGACATCAGCACTACCAATACCGCCAAAGCGCTCCAATGATTTCTGATCCTCAGTCTGTACAGCACCAATCTTCAAGTTGGCTCCAGTTTCGGCTTGAAAATTTCCTCCAATGTCAATATTTGCCCCTGCAATAGTTAAATCACCACCTGCTTTAATACGCGCATCTTGATCAACGCTTATGTTGGAGATAAGACCTAATTGTGTTTGTCGGCTGGATCCCTTGGCATTTTGTTGAGAATTTGTGTGGGTTGTGGTCACCAAAGAAATGTTACCGCCTGCTTGCATATCTAATTGCAATGCTTTTAGTTTTGCACTACTTAAATCGATATCTTTTCCCGCTACTAGCAACATATTTCTGCCGCTGTGCAAAACTCCAAAAGAACTGTCTAAACTGCCCTCGCTTTGAAGGCTTACATCTTGATTGGCTTGCAAAGTTCCTGCGTTTTTGAAATTTTGAATGCCTGTCAATTGAATGTTATTACCGGCCACCAAAGCACCATCAGGACGCTTATTGACTGGGTTGGTTTGTGCCAAATACACCTGTGGTACCAATGCACGGGAGGCAGTTCCATCAACTAGTGTCACATCTTGTTGCACCAGCCAAACAATGTCAGACGTTAACTGCGACATTTGTTCTGCGGTGAGGGCGATGCCCAATGTTAGTTGCGTAGATTTAGCCAGCGTAACGCCGTTAGCCATTAAGTCTGCATATTGTTTTTGGCTGTCTGAGTAAGCGCTTAGAAATGGTTTACCAGTAAGGTTAGATATTTGTTCTCGGATGAGACGTTGCTCATAAAACCCATCGCCCAATCTTTTCTGTGTCATAGAAGGATCAAGCGAGAGGTTTTGCAACATGAAGTCACTCGACATCCACTGTTGGTAAGAGGTGAACAGGGGGTCTGTTGCGATGAGGTAATGGCTATTCGGTTCAGTAAAAGCCTTAAACAACCCACTGTTTGAGACAATGATTGGCGTTAGGTTGGTCAGATGTTGTAAGGTTGAGACCCACGAACCAACCCCGGCTTCCCCATTATTCAAACTCACCCCAGAACCTACTATGTTGGCATTGCTTGTAAGGCTAGATTCGTATCGGTTGGAGGTGAAATATTTATTGTCTCCTGGCGCATCACAGCCGCTGTCACAGAACGAGTGACTCCACATATTTCCTTTATAGTTTCGGTAGATATAGGAGCCGGAATACGCTAATTTGTACTGAGGCATAGCAGATCCACGCCAACTGTCTTGGTCTAACGATGCGCCTGATACATCGATATTGCCGACAGCAGAAATTTGGCTCCAATAATTTTGAAGCGTGTTGACGTTAGGTCTTAGATTTCCACCAGAAATAATTTGCGCTTTAGGGCTAGTGGAAACCACTGAATTTTGAAGCCCAGTTCCGGTGAAGTCTGTGCGGATGTAATCGCTATTCATAGACCCGCCGTGCGGAGGTTCTATATAAACGCCGCCGATGCTATTGGGGTCGTGCACATTGACCTGTCCAGTTGAACCAGACAATGTCACCCCAAGCGCGTTGAGCTCAGTAGGGCTGATGGCTTGGTCAAACGATGTGCCCATGACTAAAGCGCGCCTTGTATTGGTCAAGGTGTTGGCGCTGATCAGCATATTGCCGCCTGACTCTATCAGTGCGGATCGGTTGATGATGGTATTTGCTTTGGTGAGGTTGTTGGCTTCCATTCCTCCAGCTAGAGTGACTGCACCGATACCAAGAATGGTTGTGGACGGCGCGCTGTCGGCTATAGAAATATCGTCTGAGTTTTCAATGGTGGGTGCTAGCAAAGTTAAATTGCCTGCGGCGTCAGTAGCTCCAATCAAGGCATTCTGACCAGTATTACGAATAAGTGTTCCAGCGCTTAGCAAAATACTTGGGGCAACAATTTTTCCAGTATTGGCGATAGAGCGGTTGGCTTGAATATGTATGAGAGAAGCAGAACCTAAGGCCTCACCGTTATTGACATCATTAGCCACGATAGAGAGATTGCCTGCTATGGTGAGATTTAATTGGTTATTGAAAACCCCTGATGTACTTATATTTAAGTTTCTACTGACCTGTAATTTGCCTTGAGGAGAGAAGTCCGATTGCAGGCGGATATCTAAATTTCCTTGGGTAGATATAGAACTGTTTGTGTCGCTACTTAAGGAATTGGCCGAAATAACCGTATCACCTTCAGAAACAACAGACCCATTATTTTGTAGATTTCCTGCTGCGTTGATAGACTGCAAGCCAGTGGCATAGAGCGTTCCTGAATTTGTCAGATGGGCCTGTGTAGTGATTTGCAAATCACCTTTGGCTTGCATAGTTCCCGAGTTAGTTACTGGCCCATTATTTTGTAGAACAAGATTTCCGTCACTTGTGCCTATGACTCCAGCGCTACGAACTCCTAAACCTGCTTCAGTACCTAATAGAAATATCTTGCCCGCATACATGCCGCCTAATTGCGCTACGTCTAGAGCCATCTCTGGAGTTGTGTTACTTCCAACTATGGGGATAACTGAAGGCGTCATATTCGTCGACAAAGATGTAGCGACTATGGCATTTGTGCCAGTGATGACTTTAAGGTCATTGGCCCAAATGCCTGCGTTAATTTGAATTGCTCTTGCCAGAATAGCTGCGTAATCAGTAGTTCTAAGATCTAAACCTGTGCCACCAACGTCAATGCTCCCACCAAGGACCCGGTAGTTGTCAATCTGGCCAAGGTTGAAAGTGGGAGTGCCTGTGGTCAGAGTGGCTTTGCTTGCATTGATAAAACCACCGCCATTGACGCTGATACCTACAGGATTGGCAATGACGACCTCCGCCCTTGGTCCGGCTACTTCTATATAACCGTTTAATTTGCTTGGGTTGCTGGAATTCACCTCATTCAAAATAACCTTTGCACTTCCCGCACTAAGCCATGGATTACCTTGAACCCAGCCACCAATTTGGGTTGGCGTTGCAGTTCTGGCGTTATTCAAAATGGCACCATTGCGTTGCACATCAAACTGGCTATAGGAATTACGTGACACACCTGCACTACTAGGAGTTTGTATATTGACTTGCGGTATCGCATTAGCAGTTTGCAACACCGTAGCGCGTTGGGTAGATGCCACGTTAGGATCAGCCACTATTTGTGCTTTAGTTACTGCAGGAACCAGGCAAAACGTAATACTCTTGCAAAGAAAGCGATAAAAGGAATGCTTCAAGATAAATACTCCTGTATGAAAACTTCATTAAAAGTTTGCGGTGACACTAAAGCCCATCGTGCTACTGGCAGTAGCAAACTGAGCGGGTTTGCTCAAGGGCTGTGAGAGAAAGATGTCGTAGTTAAGGCCCGCAGTTAGGCCGCGAAATCCAAGGGCTAGTCCTGCCAGTCGGGTGCCCACAAGTGATGCAGTACTTTGTCCAGCAACCTCGCCGTGGTCGATGCCCAGATAGAACTCTTGCGTGGGTGTATCCAGCGCATTTAATAAAAAACTCAAGTCGTTACGCCAAGTCCAACCGGCATCGCCTGTTAACACTAATTCACCATCAAATCCACGTACCGAATTTCGTCCCCCAATCGATAGTCGATTGGGAGGCGTCAGTGGAGTCCGGTTGCTTTGTAGTCGCCATGTGCTGTTGTAGCGAAGGCGTTGTGCATCGATTTGGAATGGCCAAGACAAGCTCATATCACTGGCTAGCAAAATGAACTGCGATGTTCCTTCTTCAAACAATTCTTCGGGTGCCAGCAAGGCACCAAAAGCATGTGTGCCACGTTTAAAAGTCAAATTGCTATCTAGCGTGGCACTTTGAATAAAGGCTTTGTGACTGAGCGTGCTGTACCACCCGCCTTCTACCCTTTGTTGGTTTTGAATTTCTGTGTCGTCAATATAGTTTCTGGTCTTACGCTGGAATGCGCCCAGTGTGAAACTCCATTTCTGACTGGCGTTTCTCGCTAAAACATGGGTGAATTTGAGATCATTGTTTTCACTGATGCCTCGATACACATATGAATGGTTTTGACTGGCTAAGCTTTGGTAATACGACCCCTTGTTGAAGGTGGCGCTGATAAGGGAGTAGCCGAAGGGAATGGAATAGTGAACCGTATCGCCATGCGTGCCTCTGTCACCAGAATTGCCGCCACCTAGGTCACTGTTATGAGATACATAAAACATATCGTTCAACTGCAGTGGGTTGTCTGCGCTAAGCGTGACGCTACTCTGGTACTTACCTGTCGCTTTAGTTCCGCTGTCGTCTACAGTTATCGAAGCTCTCCATGGGGCAGATGTCTGATACAACACCCATAAATCGCTATCGCCAAGTTGGGTATTTGCATCAGATGATGGAACTATTTTGATGTCCGCATCTGCGGTTGGAATACGTTTGAGATTTTCGAGTGCCTGCTCAATATCTCTCACATTGAGCAAGTCTCCTGCTTGCATAGGGAAAGCCCAACGTAAGTCAGTCGTTGCTTTTTCTGGATTTTCAAATCGAATAGTGCGTATACGACCAGGGACTATGGTCAATACAAGCGGAGCATTTTTCTTTGTGCTAGTTTGAAACAATACACGGGTAGTAACAAAACCTTTTTCAATTAACACCCATTGCGCAAGAGAAATAAGAGCATCTATATCTTTTGGACCCAGGCATGCTCCATCAAATGCTTCAGGCTTAGGCGCAATAAGTGTTTCACGTAACCAGTCAAACTCGGGTAGTTTGTTGCCCCCAAGATCAGCAAGTTCTAATTGCTCAATAAATAAGCAATGCGTGGTTGTTAGTGATTCACCGAATGAAACGGCTTTTGCAGACGCAAATACGTGACCAGCTAGTACACAAGCCCCAAACAGCGCTTTTGTAAGCTCTAAACTTATATTCCGCATGTCCCTGCACCCTTATTCGATCGCGAATATTGGAGCAGTACAGGAGTTGTTTTTGGGAGAGAGTGACTTACAAAATAATTAAGCGTCGCTTAATTATTCTTTGGTCAAATAAGGAAAATTACCAAATAGTGCGGAAGTTTTTGCGACTTTGATCAGCGCTGTTTCATATCGCCACGGAACTGGCCGCCGCGTTGAATTTCAAGTTCTGAATATTCCAATGAACCAGAAACGCGACCGGTGCTGTGGATCAAGATGTGGTCTTTGCAAGAAATATCTTGGTTGAGTTCGCCGTGAACATCTATTTCACGGGCGCGAACCACGCCAGTGACAACGCCTTCTTTGCCGATGAGCAAATCATCTGCGGTTAAGTCACCGGTGACATTGCCGTTGACAATAGCTTTGCCTGGGGCAGAAATAGAACCTTTGAAGGTTACGCCAGTGCCGATGACCAAATTGTTTGCAACCACGACGTCGTCTGCCATATCCGAATCCTTTGGGCCACTTACGGCAAGTTAAAGATGACCAATTATGAATGCCTTACAACAAAAAAGCGATGCAAATTGTTGTAAACATTCAACATTTTTAGATTTGAACGACGACATTTCCTAAAACTTGACCCGTTTCTACCATTTGGTGGGCTTTGACCAAGTCTTTAAGCGGGAAGGTCGCCCCAATCGTGTGCTTGAGGCTATTGGCATGCAAAAGAGCATCAAAACGCTGCAAACCATAGGCGCGCGCATCTTCTGCTAAGTCGTAGACCAAGAAAAACTTCAAACCAATCGATGCGTACAACAAGGTTCTAAAGTTGATGGGCACATCCCCAGGCACATTGGAGCCGAAACAGACCAACTGCCCGTGAGGCTTTAGGCAGCCTTGCGTGAGTAGCTGGGTAGTGGTCGATAAGTCCATATCGATGATGACGTCCACTCCCGCTCCATAAGTGAGTTGTTTGACGCGTTCTGCAACGGGCTCGGTTTTGTAATTCACTACATCGCGTGCACCTGCATCTTTAGCGTGGGCTGCTTTGGCAGCAGAGCCGATGGTGGCAATCACTCTGCCACCAGCTAACACTACTAATTGGGTGATGTAGTGACCAACAGCGGATGCGCCACCAATGACCAAAACAGTTTTATTCTTGACATCGCCAGCTAGTCGCACGGCTTCGATCGCAGTCAATGCAGGAATACCGAAACACGCTCCCGCTTCAAAACTGATCAACTCTGGCAACGTTACCGCTTGCACTTGGGGCAAGCATACAAATTCACTGGCCGTTCCAAGAGCACGTTTCCATTGCGCGTTCCACACCCATACGCGTTCACCAATACGTTTTGGAGAAACACCTTCACCCACTGCGTCGATCACTCCTGCACCATCGCTATGCGGAATGATGAGAGGGTCCGTGACTGGCCTTGCTTTGCGTGACTTCACATCTGAAGGATTCACACCAGAAGTGACCAGCTTGACGCGAACTTCGCCAGCGAGTGGATCTGGCGTGGGTTGCTCGCCAAATTCCAATACATCGGCTGCCTCGCCATTTTTTGAGTACCAAGCGGCTTGCATATTTTTCCTTAGCAATGCGAAAACGAATTTATAACTTTTGCCCAGACTGCACCAGTCTATGTGCGGCCTGACAAATCATTGTCGCATCCACTCTGCACAGGTCTTCCAAGTTTTTAGCATAGGGCACAGGAATGCGTGGTGAGCCAAGACGCGTGGGAGCCGATTTCAATTTACCAAAGAAGTTTTCTGAAATTTCTGCGAGCAACTCGCCTCCAAACCCACCCACCTTAGAGGATTCATGCACGACCAAGATGCGTTTGGTTTTTTCAATGGATGCAAACACCGTATCGCGGTCCCAGGGCCAAAGCGTTCGTAGGTCAATCACTTCAGCATCAACACCTTTTTCCGTTAGCAACGCTGCTGCGCTTAAACAGTCGTTTGCAGATTTAGACCAACTCAGCAAGGTAATGTCTTTGCCAGTTTTACGAACAGCAGCCTTGCCAAGTTCAACAGGCCCAGCACTTTCATCTACCTCGCCTGTGGTGAGCCAAAGTTCTTTGTGCTCCATGAACACGACGGGATCGTCACAACGAATCGCCGCTTTTAGCAAGCCATGGTTGTCGGCGGGTGTGGCTGAAGCCACCACCACCAATCCTGCTGTACCCACCCACAAGTTTTCGTTGCTCTGTGAGTGTTGCGCCGCCATGCCCCAACGCATGCCAATCGGTTGACGAATCACCATGGGTACGCGCACTTGGCCGCCGAGCATATAGCGCACCTTGGCTGCTTGGTTGATGATTTCGTCGGCCGCACACAGCGCAAAGTCTGCGTAGCGCAGTTCTGCAACAGGGCGCATGCCCAAGAGTGCAGAGCCGATCGCCGCAGACATGATCATCGATTCAGAAATGGGCGTATCGACAATGCGTTCTTTGCCAAAAATTTTTTGCAATCCCAAATACTGGCCTGCGACGCCACCCTCGGGCCCTACGTCTTCACCTAAAGCCCAGACTTTGTCATTCAGTTCCATTTCTTGACGCAATGCCAAGCAGCCTGCTTGTGAATAGGTCATCACGCCCATGACGGACTTCCGATGTCTTGCACGTCTTGCCATGCGGTGGCGGCGTCAGGAAATGGTGCTGCTAATGCATCTTTTACAGCGTGTTGAATTTCTTCGTCTGCTTGCTTTGCGAGTGATGACAACTCTTGTGCCTTAGCACCGTGTTGTAGCAACCAAGTTTCCGCATGGCGAATGCAATCGTCTTCTCTCGCAGCAAGCACTTCCGCAGGGTCTCGGTACAAGCCTTTGTCATGTGCCAAATGACCATACCACCGATACGTCGTAGCATGTAAAAACTGCGGGCCACTGCCTTGGCGAATCGCATCAACCAATGGCCTTGCCGCATTGGCAACCGTCACTACATCGTTGCCGTTGATGCTCTGCGTTGGTATGCCAAATGACGCGGCCCTTTCAATAAACGGAGGGCCGGCGGTGAAATCTTTGGTTTTGAGTGTGACCGAGTAGCCGTTGTCTTCACACACAAACAGCACTGGCAAATCGAACAATTTGGCCCAGTTGAATGCTTCAAACAAAGGCCCACGGTTCATCGCGCCATCACCAAAAAATGCGACCACTATTTCAGGTCGCTTCTGCATTTTGATGGCATGTGCAGCGCCCACCGCAATCGTCACGCCGTCTGGAACAACACCATTGGCACCCAACATTCCTTTAGAAAAATCGGCGATGTGCATAGAACCGCCTTTGCCGCCACTGGTGCCACCCGCACGGCCAAAGAGTTCACACATCATGCGCGCGGGAGATACACCTTTGGCAATGGCGTGGCCGTGGCCACGGTGGTAACTCGAGACAAAGTCGTGCGCGTGTAAGTGGTGGCATATGCCAGTCGCAATTGCTTCTTCTCCGCTGTATTGGTGAACGGAGCCTCTTACATGCCCATCTTTGAGGGCCTGGCCTGCAGCTTCTTCGAATTGGCGAATGCGATGCATGCATAGCAGCATCGCGCGGACAGCATTAGCGTCAATCAACTTTGATTTTGAGATCACGTATCAACTGTCCCCAGTACTGATAGTCGGAAGCCATGGCTGTGCTTAAGGTGCTGGCAGGTGTTCCAGTAGGTGTGAGGCCCAAACCACGCAAGCGTTCTTGTATTTCAGGCGTTTTTACAATTTTGACAATCTCTGTATTGAGACGTTCAACGATAGCGTCCGGTGTACTGACAGGTGTGAATACCCCGTGCCATGAGTTACCAATCACGCCGTTGACGTCAAGTGTTGGTGAGAACTCTGTCATGGTCGGTACATCAGGCAAGCTTGCAATGCGTTCCGCGCCTGAAATGCCAAGGGCTTTAATCTTCCCAGCCTTGATAGAAGGAATTGCAGTGGTCGATGCCTCTAAATACATGCCGACCACACCACTCATCACGTCTGGACCTGGGTTGGTTTTGTAGGGAATGTGGTTGAACGAAATACCTAGTCGCGTAGCCCATGCTTCTAACGCAATGTGAGGTTGCGAACCAACGCCAGCAGATGCATAGTCAATCTTGCCAGGGTTACGCTTGGCGTATTCGACCATTTCTTTCATGGTGTTGTAAGGCGCGTTAGGGGTTGCAGTCAGAACGTGCGGCACGATCAATACCTGAGTGATCGATTTGAAATCTTTGAGTGGGTTGTACTTGGCGTTGGGGTAGATATGCGGAGCGATCGCCATCACACCCTTGACGGTGAAGAATAAGTTGTAGCCATCTCCTGGCATTGCTGCAGCAGCTTCTGCGCCAATCATGCCACCCGCTCCAGGTCGGTTGTCAATGACGATGGGTTGCCCAAGCGCTTGGCCTAATTTGTCGCCAATCAAACGTGCCACGATGTCTGGCGAAATACCTGCCGCATAAGGCACGATCATTTTGATGGGGCGATTTGGATAAGGCCCGCTTTGCGCCCAAGTGCTAGTCGTTGCAATAGCGGCTGCACTTAAGGCGGCAGCGGTGATCAGGTGTCTACGTTTCATGGTGCATGCTCCAGTATGTGAACTAACGCCATGCTACGAATAGCTGACGGACCATACACCCGAGCAAACCCTTGCTAACCCTTTCAAACTGCCTAAAACTGTCACCTAGAAGTCAGAGGCCTAAAACCTCAGAGCAACAGCATTCCTGTCAGATGGTTAATGACTATTTCTAAAATTTGTAATAAAACCAAAAGTGCCAAGGGTGAGAGATCAATCCCACCAATTTGCGGCAATACGCTTCGCAATGGTTGCAGCAAAGGCTCCACCAGTCGCGCCAAGAAATATCCCGCCTCTGAACCAGCTCGCACCCAAGACAAAAGCGCATAAGCAATCACCAACCACACCATGCTCGACATAGCCAAATGCACCAGTTCTAACAAACTCAATACTGCCAACGCCTGCCAATTGGGATCAACCTGTGAAATAAGAGTGATCACGCACAACTTGGCAAGCACCACCAAATAAGCAGCGATCAAACTGGCCGTATCTAGTCTGCCAATAGAAGGAATGAAGCGTCTCAGGGGCAGCACGCACCAATTGGTAAACGCAAAAATAAACGGGGCAAATGGATTACCAGATTGCAAAGACAAACTAACGCGCTGGAACTGCATATACAAACGCAACAAGCAAGTGCCAGCGACTAAGCTTACGGTGACGTTTAGCAGTAGAGAAAATATTTGGTAGAGCATGGCCTTAAGTTTAGTGCTTCAAGATGACAGACAATTAAAGGGTCAGAGACTAGAAAGTAAATCGTGCCCCTATCACCCGCACAACCTCGCGCGCTTGCGCACACAAGAAGCGTCAGCTACCAAGGCTTTCAACGAGAAGATGGTCTTTGGGACATTGAAGGCCATATGCGCGATACCAAGCCCATAGTGTTCGATATTCCTGGCGAACACACGTGGC
>Ga0209084_1001108_pt1 | contig 23493 bp, 23 predicted proteins | sample C_130820_MF_Meta_FD_187309 | JGI IMG/M metagenome (GOLD analysis project Ga0209084, IMG submission 187309) | Freshwater microbial communities from Lake Croche, Canada to study carbon cycling - C_130820_MF_MetaG (SPAdes) (version 2) | ecosystem: Environmental > Aquatic > Freshwater > Lake...
GGTTTCTTGATGGCGGCATCGTCCATCATGCTGACGGGCCAAGTTGATCCAGGCGGTCTGAGTGGCGGAGCGCTATTGCCGGCCTTCTTACCAATTTTGCTACCGCTCATGATTTTGGCCATCCCATTACTGGACTTGGTGATGGCTGTCGTTCGCCGCACTCGACGTGGGCGCACTCCCTTTTCGCCAGACAAAGAGCATTTGCACCACCGCTTACTTGATCTTGGGCATGGCCAGAAGCGCGCCGTCATGATCATGGCTGCCTTTACCGCCCTGATCGCATTCGGCGGTGTGAGTACAGCTTTCGTTCCTGTGTGGGCGAGTTTGGGTGGTATTGCCATTGGTGCGATTGCGCTTGCGGGTTGGGTGCTGAATCCACCCTCCGAACTACCTATCTAGCCTTGGGCATCCGTGTCGCTGACTGACATATGGCAGACTGAGGTCCGTGAATAGCTCAAGCAACAGCATTGTCGTCAAGGCCGCGATTCCAACCACTCTCGTCGGCGTTGTTGCTGTCGTGCTAGCCAGTTTCTTGCGCGGAGCCCAAGGGCTAGTCGGAGCCTTGCTTGGCTCAGTCATTGTGGTCGCATTCTTTGCTGCAGGACAGCTGATTCTCGAGGCCGTCATGAAGCGCAATCCCACACTCGCTATGACCGTGGCGATGCTCATGTACTTGGTCAAAATCGGCATCCTCTTCATTTTGCTTTTAGCCTTTAAGAACACACATGCCTTTGATACCAAGGTTTTTGCCATGACGATTCTTGTGTGCACTCTGGTCTGGACAGGTGCTGAGGTCTGGGCCTTCGGCACGGCCAAGGTGCTTTACGTCGAGCCAGGTAGCAGTCCCGACATCACGCCAGACAGATAGAGTCCGCTAGCCACGCATGTCCCTGCTAGTGCCTAGCACAGGGTGGGGGTGGAGATGCGAGACTTTACACAATGCTGATACAGTTGGCGTGCAATGAACGATCCTGATGCTAAGTATCCAACGAGCAATGACGGTCGTGAAACCGCAGACATGGCGTGGCGCGTAGTGAGTTATCTCTCCGCCGGGCTTTTGTTTTACGGTGGACTTGGCTGGCTCCTTGGTAAGTACCTTGGCCATCAGCAGTTGTTTGTTGCCGCGGGTTTGATCATAGGCATCATGCTTGCGCTCTATCTCACATACGCACGTGTTGTGGCCCTAGGCCGCGATACCACTACGAGTGACCTAAGGAACCCGCCGCAATGATCTTTTCGACACTGGCTACTGAGTCTTGTCATCTAGTGCCGTCTGGATGTGGATTCCCAGCCCCAAGTGCCGACATCTTTTTCCTTGAGCCTTATGCCAGCTTCTCGCTTTTCGGCATTAACTTTGAAGTGAATAAGACAGTCATCTTGGTCACGATGGTCGCTCTGATTGTCATCGGCTTCTTTATGGCAGCCTTCCGTGCGCCAAAGATTGTGCCCGGCAAACTACAGTCAATCGGCGAGCAGGCTTACCTGTTCATCCGCGACCAGATTGCTCGCGAGGTTATTGGACCCGACGGCGATCGATTTGTTCCTTTCCTAGGCTCGCTCTTTTTCTTCGTCTGGATTGCAAACCTGATGGGTGTTATCCCAGGCGCACAGTTCCCGGTTATGAGTAGCCTGGCCTTCCCCGTTTCCTTGACGCTCATGGTCTATGTCACCTATGTGGTCATCGGAATGAAGTCACAGGGACCAATCAAATTCTTCACAAACGCAGCTTTCCCTCCGGGCGTGCCAAAGGTCATGTACGTACTCTTGACGCCACTTGAGCTACTTGGCCTTCTGGTCACGCGCCCCGTTACGCAGGCAATCCGTTTGTTCGCCAACATGTTCGCCGGTCACTTGCTCATCACAACATTCACGGTTGGAGCTTGGTACTTGTTCTCACCATCAGTAATTGGTGCCCTGGGCTCAGTAACTTCATTCGGCGTGACAGTAGTCCTCACCGGCTTTGAGATGTTCATCCAAGGCCTACAGGCATTTATCTTTACGCTTCTTACCGCTGTTTACATCGGTGGGTCGTTGCACGCAGAGCACTAAGACTGACACGAAAAGTAGAAACCCCAGATTTAAGACATTAAGACAACCTGGGTTTGCGGAAAGGCCGCAGACCCTCGACAGAAGGAATAAGTTATGTCAATCCTCGCAGAGGTAACTGGTTCACTAGGTTCCATCGGTTACGGCCTTGCCGCTATCGGTCCTGGTATTGGTATTGGAATTATCTTCGGTCAGGGTGTGCAGGCTATTGCCCGCCAGCCAGAGGCCTACGGCGTTATCCGCCAGAACATGATTCTCGGCTTCGCGCTAGCTGAAGCGCTTGCACTTATCGGCTTCGTTGTTCCATTCGTTTTCGGCAAGTAATTACCTCCAAGGATTATTCGTGACTCACATTTTCGCTGCTGCCGCCGAGCAACAGAACATCTTGCGTGTTCCGCTAGATGAACTGATCATCGGTTCTGTTGCGTTCTTGCTGGTCTTCCTCTTGTTGGCCAAGGTGGCATTCCCACGTATCAACAAGGCACTGGAAGAACGTGCAGACGCAATTGAGGGTGGAATCAAGCGTGCGCAGGATTCTCAAGATGAGGCTGCTGCCTTGCTTGAGTCTTACCGTGCGCAACTTGCCGACGCTCGTACTGAAGCTGCGCAGATTCGTGCTGGTGCTCAGACTGAGAAGGCTGCTCTGATTGAGCAGGCAAAGTCTGAAGCCACCACTGCTGCCCTTGCTGTAACTGAGCGCGCTCAGGCACAAATGGCTGCTGAACAAGCACAGGCTGTTGCCTCTCTTCGTCGTGATGTAAGCGAGCTGGCTCTAACGCTAGCTGGCAAGGTCGTGGGCGAAACCTTGAGTGATGACGCTCGTGCTCGTGCAACTGTCGATCGGTTCATCGCCGAACTTGAGGCACAGGCGGCTAAGTAATGATTGGTGCATCACGTGGGAGTCTGTTAACGGTTCAGGAACTATTGAGTTCCCGGACTAATCAGGGTGATCTGTCCACTCTGTCATCTGATTTGCTCAAAGTAGCGGACCTGATTACCAGCGAGAAGTCGCTGCGTCAGACCCTTGCTGACAGTGGTCAGGCTGCAGCCTCGCGTGTTGCTCTAGTTACCAGCATCTTGGAATCACGAATCTCTGGTGAGGCGCTCAGCCTAATCGGTGATGTAGTTTCGGCTCGCTGGTCAACCGACGGTGACCTCATTGAAGCCTTGGAAATCCTTGGTGCGACGGCAGCTTTCATAGCCGCTAAATCTGCAGGAACTCTTGATCGCATCGAAAATGAAGTCTTCCACTTTGGTCGCGCAGTCGACGGTTCGGAAGCGCTTCAGATGACCTTGACGGATCCAGCGCTGCCAGCCTCCGCTAAGTCCTCACTCGTGAGTGACTTGCTCACAGGCAAAGCTGAATCAACATCCATTGCAATCTTGACCTACTTCGTGGCTCACTTGCGCGGCCGTCGAATTGTTGAAGTCATTGAGTCGTTGAGTGAACTTGCTGCTGCTCAGAACAACCAAGTTGTCGCCCAAGTGCGCAGTGCGGTGAATCTGGATGATCAACAGGTCGCTCGTCTTGCCGCTGCATTGGCCACGATCACTGGCCGCCAGGTCAAGGTCAATGTGGCACTTGATGCCAGCGTGCTTGGCGGCATCTCAGTCAAAATTGGTAACGAAGTCATTGATGGCACAGTTGCTACTCGTCTAGAACAAGCTCGCAGATCACTGCAAGCCTAAGTAAATTTAACCAACCACCCGAAGAAAGCAGGACATCATGACGGAACTCTCGATCCGACCGGAAGAAATCCGGGATGCGATCGCTCGTAACGTCGAGTCGTTTGCCCCTAGCACGTCACGTGAAGAGGTAGGCCACGTCGTTGAAACAGGCGATGGCATCGCACGTGTCGAAGGATTGCATTCGGCTATGACCAACGAGCTCCTTGAGTTTGAAGGCGGGCTACTTGGCCTCGCGTTGAACCTTGACGTTCGTGAAATCGGCGCTGTTTTGCTCGGCGATGGTTCTCGCATCGCTGAAGGCCAGCCGGTAAAGCGCACTGGAGAGATTCTTTCTGTTCCAGTGGGCGATGGCTTCCTTGGTCGTGTGGTTGACCCACTGGGTAACCCAATCGATGGCAAGGGTCCAATTGTTGCTGAAGGTCGTCGTGCTCTCGAGACACAGGCGCCAACTGTTGTGCAGCGCCAGCCGGTTAAGGAGCCAATGCTCACTGGCCTGAAGGCTATTGACGCTATGACCGCTATCGGTCGTGGACAGCGTCAGCTGATCATTGGTGACCGTCAGACTGGTAAGACTGCCGTGGCTATCGACACCATCTTGAACCAGAAAGAAAACTGGGAATCAGGCGATCCAAAGAAGCAAGTTAAGTGCATCTACGTCGCTATCGGTCAAAAGGGTTCAACAATTGCTGCTGTTAAGGGTGCTCTTGAAGAGTTCGGTGCGATGGAATACACAACCATTGTTGCCGCTCCTGCGTCTGATCCAGCCGGCTTTAAGTACCTAGCTCCTTACACTGGTTCTGCCATTGGTCAGCACTGGATGTACAACGGTCAGCATGTATTGATCATCTTTGATGACCTTTCAAAGCAAGCAGAGGCATACCGTGCCGTTTCCCTTCTCCTTCGTCGTCCGCCAGGTCGCGAGGCTTACCCTGGTGACGTTTTCTACCTACACTCACGTCTGCTAGAGCGTTGTGCGAAACTATCCGACGAACTTGGCGCAGGTTCGATGACTGGTCTGCCAATCATCGAGACAAAAGCTAATGACGTTTCGGCCTACATCCCGACAAACGTAATTTCGATTACTGACGGTCAGTGCTTCCTTGAGTCTGACTTGTTCAACTCAGGTGTTCGCCCAGCTATCAACGTCGGTATCTCGGTCTCTCGTGTGGGTGGTTCTGCTCAGCCAAAGGCCATGAAGAAAGTTGCTGGCCGTTTGCGTCTTGACCTTGCACAGTTCCGCGAGCTTGAAGCATTCGCTGCTTTCGGTTCAGACCTTGATGCTGCATCAAAGGCTCAGCTAGGTCGCGGTACGCGCCTCGTCGAACTCTTGAAGCAGGGTCAGTACCAACCACAGTCAATGGAACGTGAAGCTGTTTCAGTATGGGCCGGAACATCAGGAAATTTGGACGATGTGCCAGTAGAGGATATCCGCCGCTTTGATACTGAATTCTTGAACCATGTTGCGCTGAATCATGGCGACGTATTCACAACTATCCGTGAAACTACTGACCTGTCAGATGGGTCTATTGCAACTCTTGAAACAGTCATCAACTCATTCAAGAAGCAGTTCACGACAACAGCAGGTCACTTGTTGGTGAACGATGAACCAGTTGCAGCACTCAACGCAGGCGAGATTGATCCAACACAGATTGTAAAGGTCGACAAGTAAGTGGGAGCACAACTTAGGGTTTACCGACGACGGATTAAGTCCGTTCAGGCAACCAAGAAGATTACGAAGGCAATGGAGCTCATTGCATCTTCGCGTATCGTTAAGGCGCAGCAGCGCGTTGACGCTTCGTTGCCGTACACCCTTGAGTTGATGCGTGCCATCTCTGCTGCAGTGACTCGAAGCAACAGCAAGCATGCATTGTTGACCACACCGGAAGTGCGAAAGCGTGCTGCGGTCATTCTAATTACCGCTGACCGTGGTCTTGCTGGCGCTTATTCTTCAGCGATTATCAAGGAAGGTGAAGCTCTTAATGCACTGCTCAAGCAGCAGGGTGTCGAAAGCACTCACTACATAGTTGGACGTAAGGGAGTGGGTTTCTACAAGTTCCGCGAGCGTCCAATTGCAGCATCATGGACTGGCTTCACTGATCAGCCAACCTATGGCAATGCGAAAGAGATTGCTGAGATCGTTGTCGATGCTTTCGGCAAGTCATTTGATGATGGTGGAGTTGAAGAGATTCACCTGATCTACACGCACTTCATCAACATGGGTGTACAAGAAGTTCGCGTTCGCCGCCTGCTTCCTGTCGAGGTTGTTGAAGCTTCTGAAGAAGAAGCCTCAAACACACTTGAAACCAAGGTCTTCCCACTCTACGATTTCGAGCCCAGCGCTGAAGCTGTTCTCGATGCACTACTTCCTCGATACATCGAGAATGTGGTCTACACATCACTCTTGTTGTCTGCTGCAAGTGAGCACGCCGCACGTCGTCGCGCTATGAAATCGGCATCAGACAACGCAGAAGAACTCATCCGCACACTTGCCCGTCGCGCCAACCAGGCACGTCAGGCTGAAATCACCCAGGAGATCAGCGAGATCGTCGGTGGAGCCGACGCCCTTGCCTCCGCATCATCAGGGAGCTAAGTAGATATGACAACCACGACACAGAGCACGCACGGCCGAGTGGCACGCGTTACCGGTCCTGTTGTTGACGTGGAATTTCCCGTCGAATCAATGCCGTCACTGTACAACGCATTGCACGTCGATGTGGATTTCGGCGATGGCGAAAAGCGTCTGCTAACCCTTGAGGTTGCACAGCACATCGGTGACAACATGATCCGCGCGATCTCCATGCAGCCTACGGACGGTCTCGTGCGTGGAGCAGAGGTTCGCGATACGGGCGATGCCATCACAGTTCCTGTTGGTGACGTCACCAAGAGCCACGTGTGGAACACTCTGGGTAAGCCACTAGATGTTGACGAGTCAACGCTTGACATCAAGGAGCGCTGGGGCATTCACCGTCAGGCACCAAGTTTTGATCAGTTGGAATCAAAGACTGAAGTTTTCTGGACTGGCATTAAGGTTATCGACCTTCTGACCCCGTACGTTAAGGGTGGAAAAATTGGTCTATTCGGTGGTGCTGGTGTGGGTAAGACAGTTCTAATCCAGGAAATGATTACCCGTGTAGCCAAGAACTTCGGTGGTGTATCGGTATTCGCTGGTGTTGGTGAGCGTACTCGTGAAGGTAACGACCTTTTCCTAGAAATGACCGAGTCTGGCGTTATCAATGACACCGCACTCGTCTTCGGCCAGATGGATGAGCCACCCGGCACGCGTCTACGTGTTGCTCTGTCGGCTCTGACTATGGCTGAGTACTTCCGCGATGTTCAAAACCAGGACGTTCTTCTGTTCATCGACAACATCTTCCGCTTCACGCAGGCTGGTTCAGAAGTATCAACACTTCTTGGCCGTATGCCTTCTGCTGTGGGTTACCAGCCGACACTCGCTGACGAGATGGGTGTTCTTCAGGAGCGCATCACCTCAACCCGTGGTCACTCGATCACGTCACTTCAGGCTATTTATGTTCCTGCAGATGACTTGACTGACCCGGCTCCAGCGACAACGTTCGCCCACTTGGATGCAACAACAGTTCTGTCCCGTCCGATTTCGGAAAAGGGTATCTATCCGGCTGTGGATCCACTGGACTCAACATCACGCATTCTTGATGCGCGCTATGTTGGCGAAGAGCACTATGCAGTAGCGGCCCGCGTTAAGGAAATCCTGCAGCGCAACAAGGAGCTCCAGGACATCATCGCCATTCTTGGTATCGATGAACTTTCTGAAGAAGACAAGATTCTAGTTAACCGTGCTCGCCGCATCGAGCGCTTCCTGTCGCAGAACATGTTTGTGGCTGAAGCGTTCACCGGCCAGAAGGGTTCGTTCGTGCCCGTGGAAGAAACCATCGCATCATTCAAGGCTCTTACTGAAGGTGCCTACGATCACCTTCCAGAACAGGCCTTCTTTATGTGTGGCGGCATCGATGACGTTGAGCGTAACGCCGAAAAGCTCCAGGGCTAACTATGTCGAGCTTGAACGTTGCCGTTGTCGCAGTTGATCGCAAGGTCTGGTCAGGCGAGGCTAAGTCAATCGTGGCCAAGACCCCAGAGGGTGAGATTGGTATTTTGCCAGGGCACGAACCTGTGCTCTCACTGTTGGTCAATGGAGTTGTTCGCATTGAGTCAGTAGATGGCGAAAAGCTTTCCGTTGCTGTGCATGGTGGGTTCTTCTCTGTCGATTCCAACGAAGTGAAAGTGCTCGCTGAAGTTGCTGAACTTGCCACTGAGATTGACACAGAACGTGCGCAGGCTGCGTTGACTCGTGCCCAGGGTGTTGACTCACCTGAGGCGTTGGCGACAATCCACCGTGCCGAAACCCGATTGAAGGCAGCTGCTTCGGTTACCGCGACTGGACTTCATTCCTAAGCAAAACTTATTGAAGAGCCTGGTCCATTCGGACTAGGCTTTTCTTCTTTCAGGCTGGAGTTACAGCCTCGGCGGTGTCAGGCAAGAGCGACAGACTCGTCGATTACGGTGCAACGCATTTCGGACCGGCAGATTTACAAAACCATTACGCAAAATGTGGCCCGCCTGGATGCTGGATGTCTCTTTATGGGACACAATGAGAACAGACAATCTAGGAGACACAATGACATCACGTCGCAACCTTCTTAAAGGCTCACTATTTGCGAGCCTTACCGTATTACTGCCGTCTAAGGCGCTTGGTCAGGTCGCTAGCAAGGCTGCGGTAAAGGCCTGCAAGAAGAGTGCTATCCCGCTAAAAGGTGGCAAAATCGTGACTGTTGGTGGTCAAACATTTCTGATCACGCAGCCAAGCAAAGGTGTGTATCGCGCCTTCTCGGCAGCCTGCACGCATGAAGGCTGTGCTATCGGTCCTTGGGAGCCAAACAAAAATGCAGTGGTAGGCGGAGTTGTCACCTGCAATTGCCATGGTGCGCAATTTAGCCCTGTGAATGGTTCTGCTGTTCGTGGACCGGCACAAGCTCCATTGACGAAGTACAAAGTAGCGGTGACTGGAAACTATCTCTACGTTTCCTAATCTGAACTTACTTGCCCAGTTCGGCTTGCTTCGTACTGCTTGCCAAGTTGGTCTGTAGGTTCCCTATGCTCGGCTCATCCGCAAACCTGCGAACTTATGAGTTTTGCTTGCGTTGTTGTGGCAGTTATTTCAGCAACTTGACTAGGTCATGAATTTCTCCGTGGCAGTTAGTCAGTTGGGAGGTATCTCTCTAGCGATTGCGTCCGGGTTGCCACAAGGTGTCACCGTCAGCCTTGTTGGCTACTCGAGCCAATATGAAGAGAAGATCTGAGAGACGGTTCAAGTAGTTGGCGGCAAGTTGATTCACGCCGCCGTGGTACATGTCGATAGCTGCCCACGTGCTACGTTCAGCACGTCGTGCAACTGTGCGGGCAACGTGCAAGTGAGCTGCACCGATAGTTCCACCAGGCAGGATGAATGAACGCAAAGGTTCTAGTTCTTCGTTGTACTTGTCGCAAGCAGCCTCGAGGCGTTCGATGTAGTCAGGTGTTACCCGCAGTGGCTCAGTGGCTGGATTATCAATGACTGGCGTACACAAGTCCGCACCGACATCAAAGAGGTCATTCTGAATGTCGATTAGCAGTTCCACGATGTCTTCTCGTAGTTCTGCTCCGGCAACAGCCAAGCCGATGCTTGAGTTTGCTTCGTCCACATCTGCATAGGCCTTGAGGCGAGGGTCGTTCTTACCCGTCCGGCTCATATCGCCGAGATTTGTTGTGCCGTCGTCGCCAGTGCGAGTGTAAATGCGTGTCAGATTGACCATGTTGTTAAGCCTACGCGTAAGCACGTTATTCTGCTTAGTTGTGGATGTATTTAAAGTACAAGGTGGTGCACGCCTAGTTGGCGAGGTGACTGTCACCGGCGCTAAAAACAGCAGTCTCAAGCTGATGGCTGTTGCTTTGCTAGCGCCAGGTCGCACCACTATTCACGCTGTTCCTCACATTCTCGATGTGACCATCATGGCTGAGCTTCTGCGTCGGTTAGGTTGCGGAGTCCACTACGACCCAGAGAATGCAACGGCCGTGATTGATGTGCCTGAGCACATCGAGAATCGTGCAGATTATGACCTTGTGCGTCGCATGCGTGCATCAATTGCTGTTCTTGGCCCGCTCATCGCTCGCACAGGAAGTGCAGACGTCGCCCTGCCAGGTGGCGATGCCATTGGTTCACGTGGGTTAGACATGCACATCGCCGGGCTTGAACGCATGGGTGCGACTGCAACCAGCGAGCATGGTTACCTCGTTGTACATGCTCCAGCTTCTGGTCTTACCGGCACACATGTTTATTTAGATTTCCCGAGCGTGGGAGCTACCGAAACCTTACTTATGGCAGCAGTTACGGCACACGGTGTCACAGTGATTGATAATGCCGCCCGCGAGCCTGAGATTGTCGACATCTGCGAGATGCTCATCAAAATGGGTGCACAGATTGATGGTGTTGGTACTGCGCTACTAACCGTCAGTGGCGTTGAGTCCTTATCACCAACCGAGCACACTACGGTGGCTGATCGCATCGTCGCAGGTTCGTGGGCTGTTGCTGCAGCAATGACCCAGGGCGACATCACTATTCACAATGGCGAATCTTCGCATCTCGCTATCGCCCTTGAAAAACTTACGACTGCTGGCGCGCAAATTGAATCTTGGGATGGCGGGTTCCGAGTAACTATGGATCGGCGGCCCAAGGCCGTGGATATTGTGACATTGCCATATCCAGGATTCGCAACAGACTTGCAGCCACAGTTCATTGCGATGAATGCAATTGCTGAAGGTACTGCGATGGTGACCGAGAATCTATTTGAGGCCCGCTTTAGGTTTGTGCAAGAACTGAACCGATTGGGGGCTGAGGTACGCACCGATGGCCATCACGCACTAGTGCGAGGTAAGCAAATGCTTTCTGGTGCTCCGGTTGAAGCCACTGACATTCGTGCTGGCGTAGGACTGGTCCTGGCTGGCCTAGTGGCTCAAGGTGAGACCATCGTTCATTGTGTAGACCATATCGATCGTGGCTACGTTCGCTTTGAAGAGCAACTTACTGCTCTCGGAGCAGCTATCGTCCGCGAGACGATCCCGGACCTCGGCTAAGCGCCTGCCTGGCACGCTGCTCGTCGGCTGGCCACACCATAATTCGAGGACCCTGATCTGTAGTGGCTAAGGTGACGCGAATTCCAGCATCTTCCACGGTCTTGCGCAAAATTTCAGCCTCAATGTAGTTGTGTGCACCCGCGACAGATACCAATAGGCCATAGTCGGACGGATGACTCGGCGTGATAGGCCGTTCGACCAGCGAGCCGCCTCGGCGAAATGCCCAACGCAAGATGAGCACCATCGCTCCAAGTCCCAGAAACCCAACAATCGGGCCAAAGGCATATGAAAAAGCATTCCAACTCGGCATACACACATTGTGTGGGATTGCTTGCGTAGTCGCCACTCGGTGACTTTTTGGAGTGTTGTTCTTGAGGTTTAGAACAGACGCAAAGAGGGATCTTCAATGCCGCGCAGGACGTCATAGTCGACAACCACGCACTCAATATTCCGATCTAGCGCCAGTGTGCGCGCTTGAGGCTTGATTTCTTGCGCGGCAAAAATACCGCGTACCGGAGCGATGAGTGGGTCACGATTCATGAGGTCAAGGTAGCGAGTCAACTGCTCCACACCATCAATCTCTCCACGACGCTTAATCTCGATGGCCACAGTGGCGCCTTGTTCATCGCGCGCGACAATGTCGACCGGCCCAATCGGCGTAGGATATTCACGTCGTACCAGAGTCCAGTTGCTACCGAAAGTGTCGAGGTGTAGCGCAAGAAGTTCCTGCAAGTGCGCCTCCACGCCATCTTTCACTAAGCCTGGGTCGATACCGAGTTCGTGCGACGTGTCGTGAAGCAATTCATGAATCGTGATGATGAGTTTCTCGCCAGCCTTGTTGACTACAGTCCATGTTCCAAGACCTAAGTCATCAACATCGTGTGTAAGTGTGCATGGCGGGCTCATCCAGTTGAGTGGCTTATAGGCACGATCATCAGCATGGATAGAGACACTGCCATCAGCTTTAACAAGAAGTAGGCGAGTGGCCTGAGGCAGGTGGGAACTCAGGCGACCGGCATAGTCCACTGAACAGTTGGCAATTACTAAACGCACAGGAACACGCTATCGGGACACGGCATCCCCGCTTTGCATGGGTCGCATGCGCTGAACATGTGCGAAGGGTCCGCAATCTTTAGACTTAGAGATGTGGGTCGTAGAAATCGTCGCGAGGAGCAACCTGAGCCGAGTGAAATTCGGTTAGGTGGACTGCGTCGCAGTGAAACATTTGCCGATGGTGACTGGATTGTCCAACACATTACTGGCTCTGCTACAACCAAGACTTATCGCTGCCCTGGCTGCGACATGGAGATCAAGCCCGGAAGCCCACACATTGTCGCTTGGCCCGACTACCTTTCTGGCGGAGATGCCGCAGTAGAGGAGCGACGCCACTGGCACACTGCCTGTTGGAAGCGCCGCACTCCAAGTCGAGGCGGGCGTTGAGCATGACTGACATTGGAGCAAACAGTGTGCTTCCAGCTCATCGTGAACCCGTCACGCTGGTCACAAGTGACGGACTTAAGTTAGTCGGGGAGTTGGCACTTCCGGCTGACCGTGAGCCCGTTGCCACGATTCTGTGCCTGCATCCCAATCCCACCGCTGAGGGCATGATGGACAGTCATGTGTTTGCAAAGATGGCATGGCGGTTGCCAGCTTTGGCCGATGTCGCAGTCTTGCGTTGGAATACCCGTGGCACCTCAAGTTTGGCTGGCACGAGTGAAGGTCACTTTGAACAAGGCATTGGTGAAGGCAAGGATCTTGCGGCTGCCCTTGCCTTTGCCGAGGAGCGTGGCTTGCCGAACATCTGGCTCGTCGGCTGGTCATTCGGCACAGACGTGACACTCATGCATGGCAATGTTGATCCAGTTCAAGGGGCTATTTTGCTCAGCCCGCCTTTGAAATGGAGTGAGCCGTCCACTTTGGCAGACTGGGCCGCTAGTGGTCGGCCGCTCGTGGCATTAGTTCCTGAACTTGATGAATTTCTGAGTCCTGAAGAGGCCGCAGTTGCCTTTAGCGTCGTGCCTCAGTGTGAGGTGCACGCGATTGCCGACTGCAAGCACCTATGGATCGGTGAGAAATTTGTGCGTATTGCACTGGCTGAAATCCTCAAACGCGTTCGCCCGGATCTTCCTGAACCTACTTGGGAGTGGGACGGTCCATTTCGCAAATGGGACCCGCTGAAGCGTCAATTGGTTTAGCGTGGAAATGCAGGTGTTCATCTGCATTTCAGGTTGGGGGACTTGATGAGTGAAACAGTAGGGCTTACTTATCGAGATTACGGTTCCGCGAATCCTGACCAGCCGTGCGTCATATTGCTGCATCCCTTTCCATTCGATGGACGAATCTGGCAAGAAGTGGCACCATCTGTGGCGAGTGCTGGGTGGCACGTCATCGTGCCAGATTTGCGGGGTTGTGGCAACTCTGCACTTGGAGACGATGAACCGGACATGACGCCGTTAGCCGAAGATGTGTGGTCATTGCTTGACGATCAGCAGATCGCTGTGCCGCTAGTGCTCGGCATCTCCTTAGGTGGCTACGTGACAATGGCTATGTTGCGCCTGCGACCTCAGGGGTTATCTGGCATCGGGCTCATTGATACCAAAGCATCTGCTGATGACGCTGAAGCTCAAGTGCAAAGGCGCGCTGTCGCACATCACATGCGCACTGAGGCAGATGTGGCCGCATTCGCCATAGCGATGGTGCCTCGACTTATTTCCGAGGCTACAGTTCGAGATAATCCAGAAGTTGCCATCGACATTCATGAGTGGATTCTGCAGGCAGAGCCACTGACCATTGCATGGCTGCAAGAAGCTATGGCCAGTCGAGCAGACAGTGTGGAAATTCTTCGAGACTTTGCTGGTCCAGCACTGTTGTTGAGGGGAAGTGATGACGTGGTGTGTTCCGAGGCTGACTACAAAGTCATGCAGTCAGCCCTAAGAAATGGGACGTACGTAACGATTGATGATTGTGGTCACTTGCCGCCGGTTGAAGATGCGATGGCAACGAGTGCCGCCATCAACTCGTGGCTCAGTACGCTTTAGGCACCAGGAACAGCGGTGTGCATGTCTAGCGCATACTCAATTGCTGCACGACCCCGCGGCGCATCATCGTGAGCTGCCTTCGCTCCACCGTTAATACCAAAAAGATGCTTGCTCCAAACGAGCCAGATGACTGCACCCACGTTGACGAGTAAGGCACCGACTCGGAGTGCGGTCACTTTGCTGGCAATTTCATAGACCTCAAGTGGGATGAACAAACTTGTCGCAATCACCGTGAGGTATTCAGCCCAACGCTTCATGAGCCAGAGTCCTACCGCTTCGACGCACTGAAGGAGTCCGTAAGAGACAAGTGCAATGAAGACCCAAGTCAAGGTCTTGTGCGATGAAGTAACAGCATCGTTCAGCAAGTGGATGAGGTGTGAATCTTTGAGATTCCAATCCAACTGGTCAGCTAGCGGCTTAATTGCCGAGAGAGTCCGAGCGACTAAGGACACAAGCGACTCCAAAGATGAACGCATCTGCCAAACAATCCACGCCACGAACCACACAAGTAGGCCACGCAATCCACGTTCAACAGAAAGGAATCTAATGATGAGTCGATCGCGGATCTGACGATCATGCAGGACTTCAGGCGCTAGATCGGCCGGTCCATGTTCAAATGGTGCTCCTGGAATGAACGCGCCACAACGAAGGCACTTCCATGCTTCACCAACTGGGGTTTGGGCATGAAGGCCATCAACGAGCGCAACCTCAGTTGGTCGGTAAGTGACATGTCCATTTCGAGCACAGGCTCGCAGACTCCAATCCATGTGTGAAGTCTATGCCAGGCTTTACGGCACAATAGGGATGTGACACAACCACCTATGAACATGAATGGCGTCGTTGACCTAGCAGCTATGGCTGCTGCTCGAGAAGCACAAGAGCGTGCCCAGGCAGCGGCTGCGAAGCGAGCAGCTACGCCCGCGGCCGAGCAATTGAGCAACTTGCCAGTTGTCCTTGATGTCACACATGAGTCTTTTGAGGCAGACGTCGTTCTGCAATCCAAGACAGTTCCAGTCATTATCGATTTGTGGGCCACATGGTGTGAGCCGTGCAAGCAGTTGTCACCCATTCTGGAGTCCTTGGCGCACGAGTATGCAGGTAGGTGGGTGCTGGCCAAGATTGACGTCGATGCTCAGCAAAAGCTCGCAGCAGCATTCCAAGTGCAATCCATTCCAGCGGTCTTTGTCGCTGTTGCTGGACAGGTGGCGCCGTTGTTCCAAACTGTCTTGCCTGAAGTTCAGGTGCGCCAAGTTATCGAAGCCGTGTTGCAGCAGGCAGCAAGTATCGGTGTTACTGGCACAGTGACTAGCGGTGTCTCGTCAAACAACGAGGCGGAACAAGTAACCGAAGTGGTCAGCGACCCACGCTTTGATAATGCTGAAGCAGCGCTGGAGGAAGGCGACTGGGATGCAGCAGAAGTTGCCTACAAGGAAGTCCTGACTGCAACACCGGCTGATGTGATTGCCCAGATTGGTTTGCTCAATGTGCAGCTACTCAAACGCACTGATGGCATGGATTTTGATGCCGTCTTCGCCCACCGTGACGACCTGAGTTTTGAGAATCAGCTAGCGGTCGCTGATGCAGAGTTCATGTGCAATGAATACGACTCTGCGTTCAAGCGTCTCACTGAACTTGTTCGGGTAACTGCTGGTGCTGAGCGTGACATCGTGCGCACTCGACTACTCGATTACTTTGCAATAGTTGGCCCAGATGATTCAGCAGTCGTTCAGGGACGGCTCGCTCTTTCCAACGCGTTGTTCTAGGCAGCACAATACGGTCCGATTCATTCCGGGCCGATGACGAAGTCAAGTGGGCAATTGCTGTTGGCCATGCGGCTGAGGTTTGCCTCTGCTAACCAAAACTAATCGAGCACAAACCAACACGTTGCTAGTGGTGGCAAGGTCAATTCGAGATGACTTGGCTCTCCTGAAGCATCACGCGGATTCGTCTCGAGCGGTCCTTCATTAAGAATTCCGGAACCACCAAACTCTTCTGCATCAGTATTGAGCACTTCACGCCACTGCCCGGCTTGTGGCACACCAACTGCGTAGGAGTGACGCACAACAGGCGAGAGGTTCGTCACCGAAACTAGCGCACGACCTGAATGATCAATACGTGCCCAGGCAAAGACATTGTCGGCAGCACCATGAAGGATGATCCACTCAAAACCGGCTGGCTCGTTGTCACGTTCCCAAAGTTGCGGGCTAGTGCGGTACACCTTGTTGAGTTCCTGCACGCATCGTTGCACGCCTTGATGTGGTGCGTACTCAAGCAAGTGCCAATCGAGGGATTTACTCTCGGTCCATTCAGCAGGTTGAGCAAATTCGCTACCCATAAAGAGCAGTTGCTTACCTGGGTGTGCCCACATAAAACCCAGATAGGCACGCAAGTTAGCGAGCTTCTGCCAATGGTCACCTGGCATGCGTTCGTAAAGCGAACCCTTGCCATGAACAACTTCATCGTGACTCAGCGGAAGTATGAAATTTTCACTCCATGCGTAAGCCAGCGAGAATGTCATTTCGCCATGATGGTAGCGACGGTGAATTGGGTCATTCTTCATGTACTCCAACGAGTCATGCATCCAACCCATATTCCACTTGAAGCCGAAACCTAGACCGCCGACATCTGTGGAGCTAGTCACGCCGCCCCAGGCAGTTGACTCTTCCGCAATCATGACAACGCCAGGCACTTTGCGGTACACAGTTGCATTAGTTTCCTGCATGAAGGCAACTGCTTCAAGATTTTCACGACCGCCGAGATGGTTTGGCTCCCATTGGCCGACCTCGCGCGAGTAGTCGAGATAAATCATGGATGACACTGCATCTACCCGCAGCCCATCGATGTGGAATTCCTGCAACCAGTACAACGCATTGGCTACCAGGAAGTTGCGCACCTCATTGCGACCGTAGTCAAAGATGTATGTGCCCCAGTCTGGATGTTCTCCTCGTCGTGGATCAGCATGTTCATATAGGGGAGTTCCATCAAAACGAGCAAGAGCCCAGGCATCCTTGGGGAAGTGAGCTGGGACCCAGTCAACAATGACGCCGATGCCCGCTTGGTGAAGTGCATCCACTAAGAATCGGAAGTCATCCGGATTGCCAAAGCGTGATGAAGGTGCGTAGTAGGAAGTGACTTGATAGCCCCATGACGGAGCATAAGGGTGTTCGGCTACTGGCATGAATTCCACATGTGTGAATCCATTCTCCACTAGGTATTCAACGAGTTCCTTAGCCAACTCTCGGTAGCCAAGACCAGGACGCCATGAACCAATGTGCACTTCGTAGGTAGACATCGGACCATTGTGCGGATTGCTCGTAGCACGTTGCTGCATCCATGCGGTGTCAGACCACGAGTAGTTGGATTCAAAAACGACCGATGCATTTGCTGGCGGAACATCAGTATGGAAGGCCATGGGATCTGACTTGGTGTGCCAATTGCCATCACGACCAAGAATCTCAAACCGATAGTGCGTGCCCGCTTCGACATAAGGAATGAAGATTTCCCAAACGCCTGATTGACCCATAGAGCGCATTGGGTGAGTGACACTGTCCCACGCGTTGAAGTCACCAGCTACACGTACTCCCTGAGCATTGGGTGCCCATACTGTGAAGGACGTGCCATGAACGTAACCGTACGTACGCCGATGTGCACCCAGAATGTTCCAGAGATCTTCGTGCCTTCCAGCACTAAAGATGTCAAGATCAAAGTCGCTCACCGTCGGTAGGAAACGATAAGGGTCATCGGCGGGTAGTGAACCTTGACCGTAATCGACCGACAGCGTGTAGTCAGGAACTTGAGTCAGAGGCAATCGAACATTCCACACTCCGCGGTGCTCATGTTTCATAGTATGGTGCACATCATCAATGACTGCTGCAATGGTCTTGGCCCAAGGACGAAGCACTCGGATGACAACTTCGTTGCCGTCAACATGGCCACCGAGAATCGAGTGTGGTTGATGATGCCAACCCTCGACAAGGCTGTCGATTTGTGCTGTTGACTGTTCATGTGTCGGAGCGGTCAAGATTAGCCTCGCTTCACATGCATGATCATTGCGCAGGCAGTTTCAGGATGAATCACGATGTCGTTGTGTTCATGCCATAACCATGTCTTGCCATCTAGTTCATCAACGAGGGTGACCTTGTCATGCCAATTCACCCCGAGAGCTGGCATGTTCAGGTGAATAGTCGTGCGGAGTGCACGAGAGGGATCAAGTGTGACAATGCACAGCATGAGGTCCTCTCCAGATTGCTTTGAGTAGCAGATGACAGCGTCATCGTCTGCACGGTGGAATGTGATGTCGCGCAGTTGCTGAAGAGCAGGATGTTCCCGGCGAATCTGGTTGAGTTGCGTGATGAATGGCGCCAAGGTCTTACCTGACTTGGCTGCCGCATTCCAGTCGCGTGGTCGGTATTCGTATTTTTCAGAATCTAGATACTCTTCCGAACCTGGCCGCACTGGAGCATTCTCATAGAGCTCGTACCCTGCATAGACACCCCAGGTAGGACTCAAAGTTGCCGCGAGTGCGGCACGGATGGCAAATGCAGTTGGTCCGCCGTGTTGAAGATACTCAGGCAAGATGTCTGGGGTGTTCACAAAGAAGTTTGGTCGCATGTATGCAGATGCTGGCCCGGACAGTTCGCGTAGGTACTCTTCAAGTTCGTACTTTTCATTTCGCCATGTGAAGTATGTGTAACTCTGCTGGAATCCAACTTCACCTAGTGCGCGCATCATGGCTGGACGAGTGAATGCCTCAGCCAAGAAGAGAACATCTGGATCTGTTGTGTTCACTTCACCGATGAGACGTTCCCAGAAAGCCACTGGCTTGGTGTGCGGATTGTCTACGCGGAATATGCGTACTCCGTGCTTCATCCAGTGACGGACTACGCGCAGGACTTCTTGGTAGATGCCTTCGGGGTCATTGTCGAAATTAATCGGATAGATGTCCTGATACTTCTTTGGCGGGTTCTCGGCATAGGCGATGGTGCCATCGGCACGAGTAGTGAACCATTCAGGGTGAGCAGCAACCCATGGATGATCTGGACTTGCCTGCAGTGCAAGGTCGAGTGCAATTTCGATGCCCAACTTGTTGGCTGAAGCAACAAAAGCATCAAAGTCCTTCAGAGTGCCCAACTCAGGATGAATTGCATCGTGTCCACCTTCAGCGGCTCCAACTGCCCAAGGCGAACCTGGATCATGGGGACCAGGGGTCAAGGTGTTGTTCGGACCTTTGCGAAACGCAGTGCCGACTGGATGGATTGGTGGCAGGTACAAAACATCAAAGCCCATGTCGGCAACAGCTTGTAGGCGCATGGTTGCTGACTTAAACGTTCCGCTCGTGTAGGTCCCATCAGCCTTCTGTACAGCGCCTTCAGAGCGTGGGAAGAATTCATACCAACTGCCGAAGAGCGCGCGTTGGCGTTCTACATTGATCGGGAATGGACCATATGTCGATACAAGTTCACGTAGGGGATTGGCAGCTAGTGCATCCTGCAGGCCCTGTTCATCCACTATGGCTAGGCGTTGACCAGGTGTGAGCTTGGTATTGGTCAGCGCAGTTTGTGCCGCAGTTAGAACATTCACGTCACTCGGTCGTGCGCTTGCAATCACTCCATCAAGAAGAAGTGCACCTTCAGCAAATTCAAGCTCAACGTCAATGCCTGCTGGAATTTTTACGTGTAGTCGATGCAACCACGTTGAGATTGGATCGCTCCACGCTTCAATGCTGAAGTGCCAGAGCCCTTCGGAAGTAGCTTGCACATGAGCTTGGTAGCGGTCAGTGCCTTGCCCAATGAGGTACATGGAGGTACGCGAGACTGGCTGACCAGTTGGGTCAATCAGGAGGACATCCGCAGCAACTGCGTCGTGGCCCTCGCGAAAGACTGTGGCGCTCACTTTGAGTTGCTCACCAACGACTGCCTTTGTGGAGCGGATTCCACCACTCACAAGGGGTGTGATGTCCAGGACAGGGATGCGCCCAATGGTGGTCAGTGCAGGATCAGTAGATTTCGCCACGCTCTAACCGTACCGAACGTTTCATTTCTCAGGCGTTGCAATCGCCAAAAGTGTCACCATCCATAAAGCAGATGACCACGGTGCCAATGTGATGACTGTCTCCGCGTCGAGTACCTCTTGCTTTTCCCAGTCATTCTCATCCGCAGTGTTAAACATGAGTTGGTACTTCAGACCGAAGCTATCTGAGGGCAATGTGACCTCGAGTGGCTGATCGGATGAGTTCAAGAACCAGTAGAAAGCGTTGTCCACCACGTCATATTCATTCTTGCGATTAGTTACGCCACCGCCGAGATACATTCCAATTGACCGAGTGTCAAAGGATTCCCAGTCGGACTTGTCAACACGAGTACCATCCGCGCGCAACCAGGCGATATCTGGAACGTGAACAAAGTCTTGTGGCTCGCCGCGCAAATAGCCGGAGCGCTGGAACACCTTGTGCGCTTGTCGCAACCGAATCAAATATGCAGTGAAGTCCAGTAGGTCGTCTTGCCACTCGGTGCGGTGCCAGTTCTGCCAGTTAATTTCGTTGTCTTGGCAGTAGGCGTTGTTATTGCCTTTTTGGGTGCGACCCATCTCATCGCCAGCAACAAACATCGGAATGCCAGCACTCAAGATTGTTGTGCTCAAGTGATTGCGTAATTGGCGACGACGATGTGCTCGAATTACAGGATTAGTGGTTGCCCCCTCAACGCCGCAATTCCATGATCGGTTGTTGTCTGTGCCATCACGATTTTCCTCGCCATTGAGGTAGTTGTGTTTATCGTTGTAGCTCACCAAGTCGCGCAGCGTGAAACCATCATGTGCAGTGACAAAGTTGATTGACGCATGTGAGCCACTGATTTGATCCCAGTAGAGGTCACCCGAACCAGTTAGTCGCCAACCCAACTCGGCGACGCCTCCAGAGCGACCACGCCAAAAGTCGCGAACGGTATCGCGGAACTGGTCATTCCATTCGAGCCATGGTTCAGGGAAAGAACCCACTTGGTAGCCGTCTGTTCCAACATCCCAGGGCTCAGCAATCATCTTTGTGTCACGAAGTGCAGGGTCTTGACCGACTGCAGTGACTAGACCGCCTTCGAGATTTACTTGATGCCGCGAATTGCGGGCCAGAGCAGTCGTGAGATCAAAGCGGAAACCATCAACGTGCATTTCCTGAACCCAGTAGCGCAATGAGTCCATAATGAGGCGCAAAGTTTGCTGATGGAAAGCTGCAACTGTGTTGCCACAGCCTGTGGAATCCCAGTAATGACGCTTATCCGCATCGAGATGGTAGTACGCACGATTGTCGAAGCCACGCAAAGACAAGGTCGGACCAAACTCGTTGCCTTCTGGTGTGTGGTTGTAGACCACATCGAGCACAATCTCGATTCCCGCACGGTGGTAAGTCTTTACCATGTCTTTGAATTCACGAACTTGCTGACCCACGCTGCCACTCGACGAGTAAGGAGCATGCGGTGCAAAGAAGCCAAGCGTGTTGTAACCCCAGTAGTTCTTGGAGCCACGTGACAGTAAGAATGTTTCACTCACAAAGTGCTGACTCGGAAGCAACTCAACCGTTGTCACGCCCAAACTTTTGAGGTGAGTGATAATCGCAGGATGAGCCATTCCAGCAAAGGTTCCACGCTGGTGCTCTGGAACGTCTGGATGCAACTTAGTGAGACCAACGACATGCGTTTCGTAAATAACTGTGTTCTCACGAGGCACACGTGGAAATTGATCGTCCTCCCAGTCGTATGGATCGTCAACGACAACACTGTGGGGAACATGATGAGCACTGTCGCCGTCATTAAAGAGAGTGTCATCATGACCCAGATGTCCAAAGATGGATTCGTCTAACACGAGTTCGCCCGTGATGGCCTTTGCGTATGGGTCGATCAGCAACTTGGCTGGATTGAATCGGTAGCCCTCTTCAGGTTGCCACTGGCCATGTACCCGGTAGCCGTAGCGCTGGCCATGACCTACGCCAGAGATATGGCCATGGTAGACACCTTTGGTGTAGCCGGGTAAGTCGAAACTCCATTGGCTGCCATCATCATTAAAAAAGCACAGTTCTACTCGAATGGCATCGGGTGCCCATACAGCGAAATTGGTGCCACCATCTCGAGCTGTTGCACCGAGAGGTTCTGGAGTGCCAATGTGCAGTCCGGATTCCAACTGTGGCGCCTATCTATCGAGAATGAATGTCAATGGATGCATTTTGCTTGGCATCCATAGTTCTATATTGCCAAACCGTTTCACCTTTTTGGCATTGGGACACCTATTGACGAGGTATTTACCGTTTTTGTGTGTTAGTTCCGCTCAAGCAAGTTACTCGTTCTGACCACGAATGCCTATGACCTTTCTCATCTAGACTGAGCGTGTGGCGTATTTAGATCACGCTGCTACAACTCCGATGCTTTCCGAGGCTGTAGTAGCCATGACGGAGTTGCTGGCATCGCCGGGCAACCCCTCGTCTTTGCATTCCTCGGGTCGGCGTGCACGCCGTCACGTTGAAGAGTCGCGTGAAAAGGTAGCTCGAGCCCTAGGCTCTCGCCCCGCTGAGGTTGTATTCACTGCAGGTGGAACTGAAGCCAACAACATTGCCATTAAAGGCATCGCCTGGGATCAGCGCGACAAAGATGCAAAGCGCACTCGAATTGTCGCTAGCAGTGTTGAGCACCATGCCATCTTGGACCCCATCGAATGGCTAGTCGAAAGTGATGAATTCAGCATCACATGGGTTGAGGTCACTCCAACAGGGCTGGTCACTCCTGAGGCTTTGCGGCGGGCACTCGGTGATGATCCAAGCGATGTCGCTGTTGTGAGCATCATGATGGCCAACAATGAAGTCGGCACTATTAATGACATCGTTGCCTTGACGGCAATCACGGCCGAGTACGGCATTTGTTTTCATACTGACGCGGTTCAGGCTCCGGCTTGGTGCGAGGTGAATTTTGCCCAGCTTGGCGTCTGTGCCATGACGGTGTCAGCGCACAAGGTTGGTGGACCACATGGTGTTGGCGCGCTAGTTATCAGTCGCAGTTGCACTGTGACTCCACTCATCCATGGTGGAGGGCAAGAGCGCGATGTTCGCTCTGGCACGCTCGATACTGCGGGCATTGTGGGTTTTGCCACTGCACTTGAAGTGGCCACTCAGCGGCGTGAAGAAACCGTCGCACGAGTGAAAGCTTTGCGTGATGACATGATCGCCAAGGTCCAAAGTGTCGTTCCGGACGCTGTGCTTAATGGCTCGGTTGATTCGCGTCTGGTCAATAATGCACACTTCACTTTCCCTGGCTGCCTCGGTGATTCGCTCTTGATGCTGCTTGATGCCCAAGGGGTTGAGTGCTCTGTAGGTTCTGCTTGCAATGCCGGCGTGCCGCAACCATCACACGTGCTCTTGGCTATGGGCAGTGATGCTGACAGTGCGCGATGCACGCTGCGTTTTTCACTTGGTCATAACTCAACACAGGCTGATGTGGATGCGCTCATTGCTGTCCTCCCGGCCGCGGTAGAGCGGGCGAAACGTGCTGGTGTGCCGCGTACTCCTGCCGCCTTAGGTGTGAAGGGATGAAAGTTCTTGCCG
>Ga0209084_1001109_pt1 | contig 23473 bp, 40 predicted proteins | sample C_130820_MF_Meta_FD_187309 | JGI IMG/M metagenome (GOLD analysis project Ga0209084, IMG submission 187309) | Freshwater microbial communities from Lake Croche, Canada to study carbon cycling - C_130820_MF_MetaG (SPAdes) (version 2) | ecosystem: Environmental > Aquatic > Freshwater > Lake...
TCAGCATTGCTTAAGTTACTCCATCGTAAATTTACACCCCTTAGGTTTGCGTTTTCAAGTGTTGCTTCTTCAAGGTTTGCATCTTCAAGGTTTGCAAACCTAAGGGATGCGTGATATAGGTCTGCATTTCTTAGGTTTGTTTTAAATAGCGTCGCATCTTCAAGTGATGCATAACTTAAGTCTACATCCCTTAGGTTTGCATACCTTAAGTTTGCATCACTTAGGTTTGCATGACTTAAGTTTGCACCACTTAGATTTACATAATCTAAGTTTGCATTTTTTAAGTTTGCGCGGCTTAGGTCTATATCTTGTGCAATTGCCTCTTCAAGAGTCTTCACAATTGAATTGTCCTCACATTCAAAGGAAAATAACACTTTTTCTTCTATTGATTTAATTTCTATAATACTTATCATTTACTTTACTTTTAAACTATACATAAAGATAAGTAGATGGTTTCAATCTACCAAATCTTTTTTGAAGAATCTTTATATTTTGCAGTCAGAATAGGATTCGAACCTATGGTCATCGAGTTATTGGTACTAGGTTACCAACTCTCAGACTTTACCTAGGTAGCATTAAACCACTCTGCCATCTGACTGTTTTTACGCTCAGCTATTTTTCATTCTCTAAGTTTTCTAATTGCTTTAAGAGCTTTTCTCGCTGTGCTAGTTTAAACGCTTCTAATTTTTGCTTTTCAGCTTTTTCTATATCTTCAATTTCTTTGTCAGTTGCTTGTTCTATTAGATGTCCCATAAATTCATATTCGAAGTGGTCAGAGTTATAATCAATACTCACATAGTTAGCTCCTTTTGCTTTTAGTGCATTGAGGATAGTTTCCATGTATTCTATAGATATTTCATATTGATCACATTGGCACGTATCAATAATGTACTCTTCCGGATGACTTTCGTCATAAAGTCTATCCATCTCATCTACTCCGAAAAGGTTTATATACATCTCTGAACTTAGTTCTCTTGTTCTAATTGTATCAATAGGTTTTTTTATGAATTTTTTTGTCATATGGTTAATGTACTTTTACTAAACTTACTTGTTATTTTTTGTTAAATCTTCCAATATTGAATTCAAGCTTTTTGTTGTTTTTGATAAAATAACTTGCTCGTAGGAACGCTGAACACTTTCCAATTTAAAATTGAATTTGTCTATTAGACGCATTGTAGATTTTTCAGATATATCAACGTGATATGTATACGTGCCATTAATGACAGTTATTAATTTGTAAGTAATCTTAATAAATATATCTCCTGAGTGGATGTATCGAGTACTAGATATAGGAGATGCGAATAACACTGAATTTTTAGATGCTATTGCTTTTTGTACAATAGATATGGCTAATTTTTGTGTTTCAGTTAGATCATGATTTGGATTGAAAACGGAATTTTGGGTACGACAAAAATTTCTGTAATAAACTCTAATTCTTTTGGCGGAACGATTGACGTAATTTTTAACTATTCGCTTCATTTTAATAAATTTTTATAATACTTAAAGATAAGTAATATTTTACAAAGTACCAAATTTTTTATTGATTCTTTTGACGAAATTCAAATCCTAAAATCATCAATGACGCTGTGGAGTAATTTGTTGCTAACGGTACATTGTATACATTGCAAATCCTTAGCAACATGTTTACATCTACTTGATGAGCATGTGCTTCCATTGGATCAATGAAAAATACAACAGCATCAATTTTACCATCAATAATCATAGACGCTATTTGAGCATCTCCCCCTTTGGGCCCAGATTTCAAACAATTTACTTCTAAACCTGCATGTTTGATATGACTGCCAGTTGTACCTGTCGCAACTAAAGTAACTTCTTTTTGATGAAAAAATTCCAATCTTTTCATTACAAAAGCAACTATATCTGCTTTTTTACCATCATGTGCAATTACCGCTATATTCATATCAATATTAAATTTCTGTTAATTCATCCCAAACATACTGATGAGATAAAATATTTTTTGCATATCCATTAATGCAAGGTTTTCCAGTATTGTAAGCCCCAAATGCCAACCCCCAGTTGTTGTATTTAGAATATAAATTATGAAGTAATTTCATTGAAATCATAACATTCAAATTAATGTCTGAAATTAATTTAGTTTTTGAAACTGGCTTTCCATAAATTAATTTTGCTGTTGCTGTAGTAATTTGCATTGGCCCTAAAGCCCCTGCTGTTGAAATTTGTCTATGGTTGTAATTTAAATCTAAAGGACCTCCATATTTAGTTTCTTGATATGCTAAAGAAAAAGCATACGCTTCAGGGACTGAAAACTTTTTAGCATACTTTTTAATGTAAAAATACATTTGAATTGAAGGCGCTGAATTAACTATATTTTTATTAATTCGAGTTGAGTGATATCTATCTACTCTAGGCTTTGAAGCTGAAGTTAAAAATATTGCTCCAATACACATTAACATTAATATAGTAATAAATTTTAATTTTACCATAATTTTACTTATTTAATTTGACTAGACGTAATTTGATTTCCATAAGCTTTAAAAATTTCAATTCCCACTGACTCGTCATATACGTCATACATTCCATTTACTCGGTTTATAATCAACATTTCACCTCTGTCTGTTATCGACACTGAAACTTGATTTAACGATTTAGGCTGTATAAATTTACGAGCTTCTTTTTCATGATGTATTGACTTTTGAAGGTTTGGATAATAATAGCCAATGAAAAATGATGCGATAATTGCGCAAGTAAATAAAGACCAATTACCGACTGATTTTAATATTATTTTTATTTTTTCTATCATACAATTTAATTTTCAATTTTTATTTTTTACTTTTGTTAAATGAAATACAATTAATTAAAATTGATTATACTTGAATATAAGTTATTCATTTGTAATATCCAAAATTTCTTTATTATTTTTTATTAAATATTCTTTAGTATATAAATTAGCAAATTTTTCAGAGCCATTTACTCCTACATAAGGAATTATAATTCCGTCAACATCTCGAATTTTGTAAATCCATCGTTCAATGTGCATAGGATTTTTTTTCAATTCTAAAATTACTCCACGTCGCTTTCCTCCTAAAAAATCAAAGTCGACTATTTGGCCAACTTTCCATTTAGGTTTTTTCATTTCCCTTACTTCAATAGGTCTTCTAGGTCCTCCCATGTTATACTGTTCTTTTATTTCCGTGAATTACTTTTACTGTCGGGAATCGTAAGCTCCAAGATCCATTTTGATTTTGAGTTTCTTGAAAATACTTAACGGTAATAATTTTGTTGAGAATTTCATTGGGATTAGCTTTGAAATATTCTCTTTCAGCAATACTAAAACCTGAACCCACTGACACTCGATTTCCTTTATGTACAATTACTATATTAGAAAGAACTTCTTTAGTTACTTCTAAACCATTCTCAATCATTCTAAAAGGGCCAAATTCTAAATCAATTACTTCATATTCAGCGTCTTTAAACGACTTGCATTTCAGCATATTCTTACTTCTCTTACCTTCATATCCGACGTTTTTACGGAGGATTAGCCCTTCCCAACCATTATTATCAGCCTCATTCATTAAGTCGGCATAATGGCTTTCATCGTTAATTAAGTTTTGAGATACTACTGAAATATGTTTATAACTTTTAATTAAATCTACTAATTCAGCATATCTATTCAAGTATTTATTAGAACCTGCCTTACTTCTAAACTCAGCTCCAGTAATTATATCAAATACTAAATATTTAGGATTATCTATGGTATGATCTTTCTTACGAATTTGTTTCATTGTATCTTGAAAGCGCTCATTTCCAGACGCATCTATAAGGCAAATTTCTCCGTCTAACACCATATCTTTCAATCCTAAATTTTCAACTTCTACAATTACCTTACTTAAAGTCTCAAACTGATTACCTTGGCGACTCCATAATGTTGCTTTACCAAATTCATCAATGATTGCTAAACAACGAACTCCATCTAATTTACGAGACGAAATCCATTGGTCTTTTGTGAAGTTTACAGGAACTTTATCAAAGTCAGTAGCTAAAGCACAATCGAACGTTGGAATCAAATTTGGAATAACTTTGTTAATTAAGCTGTCTCCCATTCTGATTTCTAAGTCCTTACCAATTATCTTGTAAATAAGATCTTTGTATTCTTCATTTTGGAAACAAAAGTCATTTACTGAATTGATAGCTTTATGACCTGTCACTTCTCTTTTTCGAAGAATATCTAACATCTCAAACAAGTCTTGGAAACGATACAATGTACCTAAATCGTCATTGTAATTCTTTTCAAGATTGTCAGGAGTTACGTAATACTGAAATGTTGGATTATATGTATAAAACAACACTTTTTTAATAAATTCATTGTCTTTGTACTTTGACAAAATTTCTTTTTTTTCATTGATGCTGTTAGTCGAGTTCAACTCATTTATCAACATTCTTAACAGGTTATAATCTATCATAACTTTTAATTCTATACTTAAAGATAAGATACTTTTTTCAAAGTACCAAATCTTTTTCAAAGTATTTTTCTCTCGGGTGTCTTTCTCGTGCTGGACGAGGTGCCATGATCGCAGCGATTTCATTGATATGATACGGACGAAATTCAGGAGAACCGCACAATCCAACATCCATTCGACGACCATCTCCAAATCTCCATTCTCCTTTCAAATGCTGATGTCCATGAATCATAAAAGCTCCGTCACGCATATTATTCCAAGACACAATAGGGTAATGACACAATATCAATTTCAATTTATCAGGATTTTTAGTAAAACCTTTAGTAATGTTCATCTCTTCATAATGAGCAACATGAGTAAACAATTTACGAACATCATTCTTGTTATTTTGAATATGACAATCATGATTACCCAAAATTAAAACGATATTTTTACAATTGATTTGATCACGGAATTCTTGAATTTTGTCAAATCCTCTAAATGACCAATCTCCGCAGTGAATCAACCAATCTTCAGCTCCAACACAATCATTAATGTTAGTTACAATTGAGTTATTCATTACTTCAAGATCTGGGAAGTCTCGGGTTGCTTCATCGAGAACGGATTGATCTTCATGTTTCCAATTAGTGATAGCACGGCAAATGTTATCATGGTTGTAATGGGTATCTGAAGTGAACCAAATATTATTACTGACTAATTTCATAACTTAAATTTAAGTAGAAAGTTTCAATCTACCAAATTTAATTTGAAAAATTTAGTCAATCTTAGTACTTAAGAATTGCTTCAATTTTATCTACTAATCTATCATATAGATACATATAATCGCTACTTAAGTTAGACTTTTCAATAGCTAATTGGTTATGAAAAAACTTGATGCATTTTCTAGCCGTAAGTGCTTGCTGATACGTTGTGCAAGAATCAATTATTTCCTCAACCCAATTTGCAATATCCATATAATGGTTACTAATTGATCCCATATTTTTTTTATTTTTAATTTAGCTAAAGATAAGTAATTCTTTTGAAAGTACCACACATTATATGGATAGCAATTTACAGAAAAAAAATCTAATAGATTTACGTGAGATAAATTGTCGGGACATAACCCGATGATATGAAATAATGTATACATAACTTGTTTAGTTGATTTAATTATTTTATTTGATAACTTGCTAATTGGTAATCCATGTATTTGTTTGAATTAGGCTTAGTGTTTGGAAAGTAAAATTTAATTACTTTACCTGTTTTTTCTAAAACTATAATTTTGAAAAATCCGCTAGGAATTGCAGTACCAGATGGCAATTTAATTGAAAATTTATTAAGCACGCATTTAATAGTAACGTGAACTGGTTCTGACTGCGCCCATTTTCTTTCTTGGTCTTCTAACATTTTCCATACTCCTCTGTTTAAATATTGATTTTGCAATGCGCAATTTATATATGAAAATGTCAAATGTAACATTTCTTTTGTGCAATTAAAATCAGCAGCAGGAGCCATATGCCCTTTGTCATATTCATTATGAATGTAATCTTCATTAGTTGAAGTTGCAATGGAATCATTAGTGTAAAAATCTATTCCTGTTCGAGAAGCTTTACCATTGGGGCATTGAACTGTATATTTTACCCAAAGAGGTTCTTTATACACTTCACTATACATAGCTTCGTAAATTTGAGTTTTTACATAAACACTATCTCTTCGATTTTGAGAATAAGAAGTAGCCGATAAAAAGGCCAAAAATAAACATAAACATAATTTTAACGCGTTTGATTTTTTCATATTTTTAATTTAGTTTAAACGATTTATACAGTATGGTCAATTTGCACTCGTATACTATCTTGAGGCAACCTATTCACGTGCTTATAATTATTGATGAGCCCCATAATATTAGACGCCCCAATTGCATTAGCAGAGTGAGTGTATACTGGCACTACTGTAGCACCTTCCATCCATTGATTAACTAACCATTTCGCACAATCATATCCTGTTTTCTCAGTGATATTATCATAATTTAATTTGTAATTGGTATAGACGTTTGTATGCCATTCTTTCATTGCAGAAAGGCCTAAATCATGATCAAGAGAGATAATGTCAATATTATCTAAACCAATTTCAATAACTTTTTCAACAAACTCTTCGTAATTGCGAACAACTACCCACTCATCTTTTAGTACTGGTGTTCGTATATCATCTAAATAAATTCTTTTTTTCATAACTTTTAATTCTATACTTAAAGATAAGACACTTTTTTCAAAGTACCAAATCTTTTTCAAAGTATTTTTCTATCTAATTAGAAAGTGGTATTTTTATAGAAGTATGGCTTGTATAATTTTCAATTTGAAAATCATCTATATTCATTTCTTTGATTAGAAAATCAACATTATCCGTTAACTTTCCAATACCACATTCTCCAGTTTCTGTAGGCCAAAATTCAGTATTAATTCTTAATGTAGGTAAATCAAAAGGAATTCGAGTTAATTGCTCTTTCACGCTATCAATTTGATTTTGATAAATGTGAGTATCTCCTAAATTAGCAATTAATTCATCTGGTACCATATTAACTATTTCTCCTAGAATTGAAAGTAACAATCCATACGATGCTAAATTAAAAGGAAGGCCGAGAGGAACATCAGTGCTTCTCATATTGAATATTAAAGAGATTGCTCGTTTTGGAGTATTGTATGTATCTAAAACACCGTACCCTAAACTTCTAATAAAAGACTGGCCTAGTATATTTTTAACAAAATACTTTTCTCTTTCTTCTAAACTCAACTCTCTTGTATAAACTTGAAATGAGTAATGACAGGGTGGAAGCACCATCTCGTCTAACTCACTAACGTTCCATGAATTAACCATTAATCGTCTTGAGTCTGGATTAGTTTTAAGGTCTTTGATAAGGTTTGCAATTTGATCTATATTTTCTTTTTCAACCCAACTAGCAACTACATATTCATCAGATAATTGCTCATCTTTATAATTAACTTCATTACTCCACCTTCTCCATTGCTTACCGTATACTGGGCCTAACTTACCCCACTTTTTAGCAAACTCATCATCAGTTTTGATTTTGTTGATGAATTCTTCTTGAGTTAATATTCTAGGTGGCATCGCATCTATTACAGGGTCATTCGATAATCTATCAAAGGATTCTAAAATACTTTGTTTATAAGATTTGTAGCAGTCACCATCCCAAATATGACAATTATTATCAACTAAGAATCTAATATTCGTATCACCTTTGAGGAACCACAGTAATTCTGTTACTATTCCTTTGAAGTACATTTTCTTTGTGGTTAGCAACGGAAATCCATCGCTCATTTTGTGACGAATCTGTCTTCCAAATACACTTAACACATTACCATTGCGAGTGGTTTTCTCTACCCCATTGTCAAGAATGTCTTGGAGTAGGTCTGTGTATGCTTTATCTAAATTATTCATTTTCTTTTTTAATTCCAACGTTAATTAATGCAGGCAAACTTCCATCTTCATTTAATTCTGCCAATTTCAAATAGGTTTCGTCTCCAATTATTCCATCAATACTCCATTCTGTTTTAATTCCATTTTCATAAATTGGAACTGAATACGTTGAAGGCACTGGCTTGCCAATATTTGTGGTATTTAATTCAATCATAAATTTTTATTTGATGTTAATAATAAATGTATTTAGGCAGTATTTAAATTTAAATTATTCTGCCTAAATACATAAGTAATTACTTTCTTGATATACTATCAGATTTTACTACATGATACAGTTTTGCTACAATTGAATCATTTAAATGAATTGAAGAATCTGGGACAGTGTCTAATATGCTTGCTGAATCAAATTCTGTTGGTTTTTTAAGTTTAGAAGAATCGTTAGCACAGGAAGTAAAAATAATTACAGTTGCCATAATGGCCATTACAAAAATTGTCTTTTTCATTTTTATTTTGTTAATATATAGATTATTCTATATTAGTGGAGCTGGAGGGATTCGAACCCTCGTCTTATTCAGCTAACTCTATAGATTTTTTCACAGGCTTAGATTATTTTTTTTAAACAATCAAAATATCAAGTTTATATTGCTACTTAAACTTGCAAATGGTAGGCTATTTAGCTTCCGGCGTAAATTGCAAAAACCGTAACTCACATTTTTCTGTTTCTAGGTAAATGCAACCCAATGCTTATGCAGCTACTGCTACTTCAGCGCCTACGAACGTCATAGCGTCTTCGAAGGTCCAAGTTGATAATTCAGTGTCGATTATCTTTTTGCATAGGTTATTAAAGTGTTTCCAATGCTAACACTGCCCGAATTATCGTAATGAATTATTGACTGCTAATCAATTCCATTCAGCCCCAAAATTAAAGGATGATTAAGGCTCATCCTTAAACGCCTGGCTATTATAAATATAAGTAATTTTTTTAAATTACCAATTTAAATCTACGTCGTCTTCTTCAAATAAAATTTCTTCTTCGTCAATGATAACTTCTTCTTCAATTTCTTCTTCTTCAATTTCTTCTACAGAATTGAAAACTTTTTTAACGTTAATTAATGGAGAATCTTCATCTTCAATTACTGGAATTCCATTTTCATCAATTTCATATTTTTTATAAAACAGTCTTGTTAGATAGGTATCAATACATTGATTCATTTCAGTGTCAACATGCAATTCCTCATATATCTTCCCATCTTCACACATTACATCATAAAGGAATTTTTTACCTACAGGTCTTATTAGACAAATTTTGCCTAATAATTTACGATCACAAAATCGAAATACTACAATTTGATTATTTGAAAACTTTTTCTTTGGCTTAGGCATTTTTTATTTTTTAATTTTTATGAATTATGCTGAATAAACATCTATGATTCGAGCTTGCGATACTGATTTAACTTCAAACTCTTGAGGATAATCTTTAAATTTTTCATGTACAATTGCTTCCGCGTCTGTAACTGATTCTGCTTTAACTAAATAAGCTTCTGTTTTTTTCTTAATATGACCTTTGTCAGTTTCAAATTCTAATTTTACTGTTGCTGTGTAATACATAATATACTTTTAATTTTAAATTGTTACTATTTGAATAAATTTTTAATTCCAATTACAATACCACTAATTGTTAAAATGCTAATGGATAATATAACTACTATTGCAAAAGGTAACCAAAGTGGGCTGGTTACCCACCACCATGACCAATCAGCTACTTCACTAACTCCAATTAATTTCAATACTAAAAACACTGTAAAAATTAACATACCTAACACACTAATTCCACTACTTACTTCTTTTTGATTCTCACTCATTTTGCTATTATTTAATTTCTATACTTAAAGATAAGGAGTATTTTTCAATTTACCAAATCTTTTTTGAAGTTTTTTTAGAAGATTGTACCATATAGGATTGCGCCTCCTAGGTTTGCATTTTTTAAGTTTGCACCATTTAGGATTGCGCGATTTAAGTCTGCATCACTTAGGTCTGCATAAGTTAGATTTGCACCACTTAAGTCTGCACCACTTAAGTCTGCATCACTTAAGTTTGCATGATATAGGTTTGCATCTCTTAAATCTGCACCACTTAGTAGTGCACCATCTAAGTTTGCATTTTTTAAGTTTGCGCGGCTTAGGTCTAGACCTTGAGCAACTGCTTCTTCAAGAGTTTTTGCAATTGTGTTGTCTTCACTCTCAAAAGCAAATAACACTTGGTCTTCTATTGATTTGATTTCTATAATACTTATCATTTACTTTACTTTTAAACTATACTTAAATTTAAGGAGCATTTTGCAATCTACCAAATCTTTTTTGAAGTTTTTTTAGAAGATTGCACCACTTAGATTTGCACCACCTAGGTTTGTATTGAATAGGTCTGCGCTTCTTAAGGCCGCATTATTTAAGTCTGTGCCTCCTAGGTTTGCACCACTTAAGTGTGCACTTCTTAAGTCCGCATTAATTAAGTTTGCATCTCTTAAATCTGCACCACTTAGATTTGCGCCTCCTAGGTTTGTATTGACTAGGTATGCTCTTCTTAAGTCTGCATCACTTAGGTTTGCATAACTTAAGTCTGTACGATATAGGTTTGCGCCACTTAATTCTGCACCACTTAGGTTTGCATCTCTTAAATCTGCGCCACTTAAGTCTGCACCTCTTAAGTCTAGACCTTGAGCAACTGCTTCTTCAAGAGTTTTTGCAATTGTGTTGTCTTCACTCTCAAAAGCAAATAACACTTTCCCTTCTGTCGATTTGATTTCTATAACACTTATCATTTACTTTACTTTTAAACTATACTTAAATTTAAGATATTCTTTTGAATTTACCAAATTATACTGAAAATTTTTGTTGAAAACATTTAATTAATTTAGTATAAATTGCATTAATAACTTTTGCAACATCTTTTTGAATTCCAAGAAAATTTCCAATACGACCGTCTTTCCTAGACATCCTATCTTGACTATAAACTTCGCTAATTACAGATTTAATAAATTTAATTAGCATTTCAATGATTTTTAAATTTTCAACTTCTACATTGTAAGACTGATATAAATATTCTAGCAAATTTTGTACCATTTTCAATTTACAAATAATTTTTTCTTTTTTTGAAAGATTAACTGGCCATGCTATTTCTGGTCGATTTTCTCTTTCTTTAAGTCGCTGATCATAATACCAATCTACAGATAGCATAGATGTTTGAAATTCAGTTACATGATCTGGAATTTCAAATTCAATTGAATCAAGATACATGAAAAATTGTTCTTGTTCTGAATTTGAAAATTCTCTGTATTGGTCTGCTGTCATTATCTTAAACTTGACACTACATACAATAAATTAACTAATTGAATTGGATCCACATATCCTAAACTAAATTCTTCTCCAAATTTGGAGCTGATGTTTGCCCTGTCAGGAGCAAATACTTCACATTCTACATCAGGCCCACTCGATCCTCCAAACCTTGAAGCCATTAAAAGTGATGCAGCGTCATCGACATTTTTAGTTTGAGTACATTTCGCGCCTAAACCGTTTTTTATAATTACTGTATATTGATTTGGAAATGTAATTTGAAACCCATTTGCAAATGATTTAATTGTTGGTTCATGATTTACTAGTTGCATTTTAATTTTTTTCTGTTACTCGGTATTTAATTTGTCCATCAGAGAACACTGATTCTACCAATCCTTTTTCTTTAAGATTATTTATGTAATATTGTGCAATTGCCGTGTTTAGACATCTTTCAATTTGCGTAATGCTAAGTAGCGGATCTTTACTAATATTGAAATTTTCCAAAGATTCTATTGTAAGTTCATATTCTAATGACTCTAACAGCAATTTAAAATCTTCAATTCCATATTCAATGAAAAGATCTTTTTGAAATACCAAATCTTCATTTAAAGCATTTAATACTTTTTTTAAATATACATCAACTTTTTCTGGATACATAATATTTTTAAAATTTAATAATGTTTTTATATACTTGCACAAACCTAGTGCAGGCTCCTGTATTAACTCGCTTAACATACGCTAACTGTCGTTCATATCCAGGAATATATTTCATGTAATTTGCAATTCGGTTAAAATCATGCAACTGATATTGAAAATTTGAATCATGTCCGCATAAGTATACATACCTATTGTAACTTACTTTTAAAGGATGCTCCGGCTCTAAACCTTTAACCCAAAGTTTAATTTCGCGTGACGTTAGTATTGAACCTGGAGAAGCTATTGAAGCTAGAAATTTTCGAAACTCAGATATAAATTTATCTAACGCTTGCGTTTTAGTTACCATAAATTAAAATGCGGCATACAACTCCAATTACAGAGCCTATTAAAAATAATGTTAAATATGCAATGACAATAATTGTTATATTTTTCAAATAATTTAAAATTGTTTTCATTCTATTTCTCCTTTGTCATTTACATCATCGTTTGTAAAATTTTCAAATAACACCATTAGCATTACTATAATTGCTAAAGTTAGCCATATTGCAATTCCTTGATAAATTGGATTCATTTTTTAATTTCTATACTTAAATTTAAGAAGATTTTTTCAATTTACCAAATTTTTCTTTAAATTTTTAAAATTGATTTTTTTTCTTCTAATAAGATTTCACTGTCTGATAAATTTTTGCTCATTATAAGTTGGCGATGCATTTGATCATCCATTCCAATCTGTTCAAGAATATACTGCATTCGTTCCCCATCAATATCAATGCTTTTCAATTTATCAATGATTTTATCTATTATTTTGAAGTTTTCAAAATCTTTAAAATCTCCAATCATATGACATGTTATATCTACATTTTTATATTGAGTCAATCCTGTTAATTCACATTTTCGAAATAATATTTCATATGAACCTCCTAGAGTAGAACTAAATTTTATATGGTCCCATTTGGTCCATTTGCGTCTGGTAAAAAATTGTATCACGTTTCTCATTAATTAAATTTATTTTATTACGCAACTAATAGTTTTAATCTGTCCCCAAAATGTTCCCTAAGTTCTGAATCGGCTTCCAAGCAAAAATAGTATTGTGTTGGTAAATGTTGTCCATAATGAACAAAAATTTTAAGTGAACCATTTTCAAATATGTAATTAGCTTTGCGTTGGTTATGGTCATTCCAATCTGCCACCCATTCGTACTTTTTGTTTAATTCCCTGACTTTGGCAAAATACTCTTGTAAGAATAAACGTTTGTCTAATTCATTTTGGCAAGATTTTTGGTCGTAAAATAAAGTGCCAATTAATCTTTGTTGATTTGCAAAATCATACCGATAGTCATTATTAATTTCATATTTACTAACAATTAAAGATTTAATACAATAATCTATCATATAATAGACATCGCCAAACCCTAAACGTTCTGTAACCACTCCTTGTCTTTCAGGAATTTTATTAATTTTTGTTTCAATTTCTTGTAATTGCTTTTTTAACAACTCACGTTCTTTGATTAATTCTGCTTTGTTCTCCATTATATTAAATTAAATTTTAAAAGTCTGTCGTAAAATAGGTTTCCAAATTCTTCTGCGTGGTCTTGACCAAAAAAACGGTATGCGTGTTTTGTCGAAAACAACGTTCCAATAAACTTTTCATTGTTAATAGAAAAAACCGACCAATATGTTCTTATGGCGTCATACGGTTCTTTACCCTCATTAGCTTTGTGAATGTAGTCTTTGACTTCTTTAAGTAGTTTCATTTCTTCTACTTTGTTAAGTGCTTCTTGCTTGGTGTGAAACGCTAAACCCATTTTGTCGTATGAGTTTATAGTTGACAAAACTTCCGAGTTCGCAATTACACCATCCCCACGAACGCACCATTCCTTAGGCTCTTCTGTTTTTTCAAGTTCTTCAATGATTTCTTTAAGAACTTTAATTTTTTCTGCAGCTGGAGCGATTTGCTCAAATACAATGTAATTAATATCAGTGTTTTTCATTTTATTATATTATACTTAAAGATAAGATATTCTTTTGAATTTACCAAATTTATTTTAGAGATTTTATATAATTGATAAACCCATTATATTCTTTCAAAAATTGCTCATTGTTTTGATGAGTTTTTTGCACTTTCATTTCAAACTCTTGCAATGTTCCTTTGAAGCAACCACACCAAATTATATCATCGTCAAAGCAGTAAGTTGTCATACGTTTTGCAGAACCAATGCAACTAACTTGGATATAACGCTTGTCAAAGTCTGCATAACTTAAGTCTGCATCACTTAAGTTTGCATTTCTTAAATCTGCATAATATAAGGCTGCATTACTTAAGTCTGCATAACTTAAGTTTGCATCTCTTAAGTTTGCACTTCTTAAGTCTGCATAACTTAAGTTTGCATCTCTTAAGTTTGCACTTCTTAAGTCTGCATCTTGTAGGTCTGCATCTCTTAAGTCTGCATGACTTAAGTCTGCACCAATTAGGTTTGCATAATATAGGTCTGCACCACTTAGTAGTGCACCACTTAAGTTTGCACTTTTTAAGTTTGCATGACTTAAGTCTGCATCTCTTAAGTTTGCACCACTTAGGTTTGCATGTTGTTTTACGGCTTTTTCAAGAGTCTTTGCAATTGTATTTTTTTCGCATTCATAAGCGAATTGGACATCTCCGAAAATTGATTTTATTTCTATTTTTATCATCATTTTTGATTTGGTTAAACAGGTTTAGTACATCATACACTCTTGAATATCTTCCACTTTTTTTGCGTTGTAAGTTTCTTCTATGAATTTAAGGAAAGTATTGTCTTTTAAAATTTGTTTGTGTTGGTTCTTCAATTCTTGAGAAGGAGTCTTACCTTCTGGCTGCAGCGATGAATGCATGATAGTATCTGGCCAATGAGGATTAACAACTAAGCCAATGTTTTGACACAATTTAGTTATGTGTGCATTGTAAGCACTTTGAATTTGAGACTCTGTCAAACTTTTTCGATTTATTTGATACACTGAATGAATTATTTCGCGATAATCTTCCCATTGCTCTCCATTACCTGTCTTAACGATTAAAATCATAATAATTTTTACTTTACTTTTAAACTATACATAAAGATAAGTAGATGTTTTCAATTTACCAAATTTATTTTTCTAGCTATGTACATCTTTCTTCATTTGTTCGAATTGCTCATCTGAAATTTCATCTGCTAAAATACCTGCGCAATTCTTCAGCGCTTCAAACGAATTGTTAATTTCTTTATGCAATGGCATTGAGCTTTTATTTGATTTTGAAAAATCTTCAATACATTTCAACTTGGTTTGAGCTATTGCGTAAAGCACTCGCACTTCAGCGTAATGCGGTCCGCCTAGAGCCAATTCAGCCAACTTCGTCATTTCTGTCGCGAAAATCGCCGACAATTGCTCGCGCGTCTCGGCTTGATTGATGAGAGTTGCTACGCTGTCAGCACACTCCCAGAACTTTCGAGATTTTCGAGTTCGATCAATTACCATTACAAACGCCATGGCGCAAGGCACTGCACATGCAGCACTACATTTCACGTAAACAAGCACAGGCGTAAACGTCGTGAAAATTGCAAAAGTCGCTAACGAGCAGCTTGCAGCTAGAGCCCATCCAAAAGCAAATGTCACGACCCAATGAGCTTTTTCGAAAAAATAATCTAGAACTTTCATTTTACTTAATTTCCCTTTCATTTTACTTAATTTCTTAACTTAAAGATAAGAAGAAATTTTCAATTAACCAAATAGATTTTATCTATCGGTTTAATTTACTCTTACACATTGCACAACTTCGTCACCTTCTAAACGAATTTGCGTAACTTCTGTGACCGTTACTTTTATAGATTTGCCTTTAGTCCTTTGAGCTTTTCCGTTGATTATAGGCATTACGTATGGATACATCCCACCCACGCATTTGCCATACAATTCAATACATACCTTATTATTGTCCTCTATGTAAGCGTTGGCCCAACAACTGTTATCACCTTCGTATATGTCAAAATTATACCCATTAGTAACAAATTGAAGTTCTGCAACTTCGCCAACTTTCAAAAGTCTTGCTCTTGATAGCTTAGCGTTCCTCTCGTTTTCTATATCTTGTAAATACTGAATGTATTTAGGGTGGTTTGTTATGTGGTTGAAGGTGTCGCCTTTGTAATTTTCAATTGACCACAAACAATAATTGAAGTCGCAATTGATAATATCGTCGATTAGCTTTCCTGCGTATTTGCCACTCCAAAAATACCCTTTAGGGCGATCAATTTGCGATTGAAGTTCAAAACTTCTAGAACCTCGCAATTGCAAATCAATTGTCGTGCTAGGGTAAAGACTTTCAACTTTACTTAAGTTCGTTGATATATTCTTAATGTAAGTGTAAATGAGAATCTCGCGAATAGGATGTGATGTTCCGTACGCGTCTGTTACGTACTGAGTTGATTTGGAATATTCCCAAAGTGTGTAAAACTGATTTGCAAATCCGATAATTTTTTTCGACATTACTCTTAATTTCTATACTTAAAGATAAGAAGAAATTTTCAATTAACCAAATAGATTTTGAAAAACTTTCACGCGCGTGACGATCGTAAATCGTCTGAGCCGGTGAATTGGATACTCGAATTAATGTGTGCGTACATTGACGTTGTATGGTGGTGTTTTGAAGGTTAGTTGATGGATTGATGTGCGAGTTCGAGCCGGCGCTTGCGAAATTAGGTAGACACTAGCATTGCGATTTAGCTGCTAGCAGGTATAGCGATTAGGATCTATAGAACTTAAATGATTTGTGTAGCTAGAAGATTTGCGTGGTTAGAAGATTAAAGTGGTTAGAAGATTAAGATGGTTAGAAGATTAAGATGGTTAGAAGATTAAGGTGGTTAGAAGATTAAAGTAAGGCTCGGCCTTAACCACCCCAAACCAGGTCTATATGAAAAAATCTATTGTCTCAATAAAAACGCGATATAGGCCCCTGCCCACCAAATATTTTCTTTGGTTTTCAGTGAAATTCAACCCTAGATTTGCACGCTCTTTCCACTAAGCAAATCTAGGGTTTTTTCACGTAAATGTATCATCTAGGGTAGAGCTTTTACAATTTCCACTTGCTAAATGGCGAAGTGTCATTTCGCTAGGGGAAAGTCTTGATGCATATATCCTGCTAGCAAATCTGCATGCAGCGTTTCTTCCGCGTGTAATTCGCGTATATACGACATCCACCATTTCATCCAACAGCGAATGTATGCGGAATGAAGAGTTGTCGAGTCAATTGACAATTCGCGCGCTATTTGCCATCCTTTAACCCATGCGCAATACTCTTGCTCTATTATAATAGCTTGATTGCGTTGTTTAGAGAATCGAACGCTAGAGAATGTAGATTTAGGTTGATGTATATGTCCTGCTTCATGCAATAGACCTATTATCTGTGAAATAGTGTTTAACGCTTTAATAGGAGAGCGAATTACATTCAATTCAGGATAGTATCCGTAAGTGTTAGATTTTAAATTTACTGTACAGCCCCGCGATTCACAGTACTTAATTATTTTGCTTAAAGCTTCTGCAATTTGCAATTTATTCATTATTTTCTTATAAATAGCTTGTTTAACGATTGAGATAATTGAGTTAAGTTGTTAACGTCGATAAACTCAGCGGAATTTCCATACATTCTTCGAAATGCATCTTTAGAGTGATCGTATATCTTATATCCATACACAAAATAAGCTAGCGTTTTAATTCCCGCCGCTTGCATTTTTTTAACTTGACTTGCGGTATGAGCAATAGCTGCCTCTCCCCCATACGATATTGATCGATCGGAATATCCAGGTTCTCCATCGCAAATATTAATGAAAAAAGATTCTTTTCCGTTTGACGATTTAATGATGTCTTTCATTACCGCTTCGTAACACAATCCTTCAGGAGTTGATCCTGTAGGAGCAATCATTTTAAAGTGATTTTGCGCTTTCGCGAAAGACGTAACTCGAGAATCGTAAATGACCCACATTAAAGGAGTTTGCTTTTCATACAGACCAAATGAACCTCTGACTGAAATAATGCAATCTAAACTGGAAACCATTGAAGCCGCTTTTGCAATTGCAATTGCAGTTTTCATTGCTGCTGCCCATTTTGCTCCTTCCATTGAACCTGAAGCGTCGACGCTAATGTGAACTATCGATGGAGTTACAGTGTTATGAATTACTTGATTGAATACTCTGTCATTTCCAAAGCCTAATTCTGCAATAAGCCTTCTGTCAATAGCTCCTGTTTCCATTCTTGTTGTTTTTAAAGATCGATCTTCATCACGCGTCTTAAGTTTTTTACCTAGCGTTCGTCCTAAATTAATTCCTTCCTGTACGTAATCAATTGCATTATTCCATTTGCTTTCTAAAATTTGCTGATAGCAGTCAACACTTTGCATTTGTGTTCCTAGCAAATTTGAATCGTACATTGACTGCTTAACTCCTTTAACTACCATGCAATTGGTTTTCTTTGCGTTTGAATATCTGCCATTGAAATCAGCTGCTACCGATACATATTCCATATTAGACTCAGCTGCTGCATTAATTTTATCAGAATCTTGTTTTGACAATTTAGACTTTTTAATTTTACCATCTAAAAAGTCTTTTTGCTTTTTAATAGCTTCTTCTAGCTTTTTTTGCGATTGACGCTCTTTAGCTTCTTGCTTAGCGTCTTTTGAACTAGCTCCTTGACTCGAAACATCTAAATCCAGATCCGAATCATCTATTTTGTCGACGTCGTCTTCACTTACATCAATTTGATTTTTATTTACTTGATTGACAGGATCGCCATGACTTGGACTATTTACATTTGAATCTCCCCATCCAGCATGCTGCAAAATTATTTTAAATACTTCTTCTGCTACAACAAACACATGCGCCGTGGATTTCAATCTGCTAATGTTAGCAATGTCAATTACATTCCAAATTTCTCTCAACCCAGGAAGAAGATCTAAAGTTCTATTTGGATTAACGAAATTGCAAATGTGAAATTCATAATCTTCCCAAGTTAAGTTATTGAATTTTCTTGACTTAAGAGCTTCGTCGATTTCTTTGGCATTGAAGTACGTGTCGTAAAGTGATTGATAATAACCTTGATATCCTGGAGCCGAGTCGTAAACAAATCTATCAATTCTTCTGTCTTCAATGATGTTAACTAGCGTTTTCAATCTTTGAATTAAGTCGTTATCGCGAGCTCCACCTCTAACGGTAAACCCTTTCAATATCATATACTCAACTAAAGTTTGAAGAGTGGAATCGTGATTATTGAAAATTCTTGAAGTCAATGCGAAATCGGTTAAGGCAATGTGACTTCCTTCATGAAGTGCTAATCCTACCGTACTGTCAAATTCTGTTTCGTTTAATTTAGATGAAATGACTACTGACTTACCGTTTGTGTAAGAATCTTTACCTGAAGAATACAATACTGAAATATCATCTTTGCCAGTTACAATTCGTACGAAATTTGTAATCGCTCTTTTATACCCTGCCAACTTCATGATGTCAATTGACTTGTCTTTGCTGGAATCTCGAGTAAGGAAATCGTCATCCATCCAAAATGAAGAGTTTCCAAATGAACGCGAGCTAGATTTGTAACCTGAGCTAGCTCCACTCCATTTGTCATATTTTTTAGTTAACGCTTTAGTGCTGAATTTAGCCATATCTAATATTTAATTTCTATACTTAAAGTTAAGGGTCTTTTGTCAATCTACCAAATTTTTCTTTGAAAATTTTTGCTTGATGTTTTAATCAAAAGTAAAGGGTACATGCATCATGCACCCTTCACCAACCCATTAAATATTAGAATGCAGGATCTGCGATCATATCTTCGGCTTGAAATAAGTCTTCCGGGGCAGAGTCTGGATTTACACAGAATTTCTGAACTATTTGCTTCATGTAAGTTCTCTCTGAATCTACTCCGCCATCCTCTGAGAAGAAAGGATATATAGCTACCTCAGCGGCTTCTGCTAAATTGAATCCATCGTATATTAAAGAAGTCAGCTCCACTGCTGCTCTAGTTGAAATTGCACTTGTCAATTTTGGATTGGCTGCTTTCAACTCTTTACGCGTCATTGAAGTGATTTCAGCAATTGCTTTAACGCTAGCGTCTGGGGCTGCAGGATACTTCATTTTCAATAGTTTATATTCCATTCGCTCGTCTAGCGGATCCATTTCAATGGTGATAAATCTATCCATTAAAGCTCGGTCCATTACACGCGTCGAGGTATATTCATTACCTACGTTTGCTGTTGCAATAAATGAAACTCCTGCAGCCACTTTAATGGTTGGGGCGCCATCTTTCTCATCTAGACGCAAATATCTTTGATTTAAATCTAAAACTGTCATTAAGATGTTCCACGCTTCTGGATGAGCTCGAGACAACTCATCTAACAGAATAACTGCGTTTTCCGTTTGAATAGCTTTAACGAATAGCGACTCGGAAAAGTAAGTTCCGCTTTCTTTTGAAAAGTGAGTGTTACCAATAAGTGTAGCTCTAGGATCTTGAGTTGCTCCTAAGTTGAAATAAAAGTCTGGGCGATTTAAAGCGTTAACTAAATACTTAGCTGCTACTGTTTTACCGGTACCGGCGGGCCCTGTCATCATGATGTTTTTACCTCGCATAGCGGAGCGTACTAAATACTTCCACTTCAAATCACTCATTATCAATTGATGAGGCTTAAGCTGCACGGATCCATGAATGAAAGCTTTAACTTCTTCATGGCCCGCGTCATTGGACACTAACTCTATTACAGGCTCTATTTGAGTTGAAGCTACTGGATTGCTAGAGCGAGTCGCTAACATCCACATTCCAGTTACTGGGTCCTGGGTTACTTGCACATTTTGATCCACTGCTGCTTTTCGAATTCCGCGATCTATTTGATTTGAGACGTCGAGACCTTCGCTTGTAATTGCTTTAAAAAACCTGCCTTCTTGCGTAACGGTTGCTATTATAACTTTGTTCATTTGCTAATTTTTAATGGGTTAATAATTAATTTCTATACTTAAATTTAAGGAGCATTTTGCAATTTACCAAATCTTTTTTGAAGAATTTTTTAAAAGCTTGCACCTCTTAAGTATGTATATCTTAAGTCTGCACCTCTTAGTAGTGCACCTTCTAGGTATGCACCTCTTAAGTTTGCATACCTTAATTTTGCATCTCTTAGTAGTGCACCTTCTAGGTCTGCACCTTCTAGGTCTGCATTACTTAGGTCTGCATTACTTAGTAGTGCACCTTCTAGGTCTGCACCTCTTAAGACTGCACCTCTTAAGTCTGCATAATTTAAGTTTGCATCTCTTAAGTTTGCATCACTTAAGTATGCATTACTTAGATCTGCACATTCTAGGTCTGCATTACTTAAGTTTACACCTTGATCAACTGCTTCTTCAAGAGTCTTTTTAATTGTGTTGTCTTCACTCTCAAAAGCAAATAACACTTTCCCTTCTGTCGATTTGATTTCTATAACACTCATCATTTACTTTATCTTTTAAACTATACTTAAATTTAAGGAGCATTTTGCAATTTACCAAATCTTTTTTGAAGAACTTTTACCATTGGATCCAATTCATTAACAGTACTGGCTAGCGGCATACGCCAATTGCAATTGCAATTCGCGGTTGACTTGTATATACAGTATATACAGTCATTTCAAATTTGATATAGATCTTGCGCTAGCGCGAGAGACTGAACATTGAAATTGACGCGTGACTATTGGATTGTCGAGTTGATCAATGATCATTTATTGCAATGTATTTCGCAAATGACGAGTATTTGTGCAATTACTTGATGTGCGTGTGAGGTTTAATTAATTAAATTGAGTTGGATAATTAATTTTTATTCTCTTGTTAATTAATTCATAGATGCTGTTTAATTAATTTTAAATTTTTCGCAAAGGAATGAATAAACGTAATTGAATTAGACTGTACATGAAGGCGGCACATAGGTTTTTATATAGAAAAACGGTATTAATCAATATGTTTATCTGTCTACCTATCAGCCACACTTCAGCGATTGACTTCTCGCTTCGTCGATCGGTATTAATCAATTCAATTTCTGCAATTTGCTAATAGAGCTAACTTCTCAACTCAATCGCAATCTAGTTGTTTTCGATCTATTAGCATCACAAATCTTGAGTAATTACTTCACTTTACTGGCTATTTGTAATTGAACGCGATAGCAGTGTATTTACTGAGCAAGTACATGTAAATTCAATTGCGCGTAATTTACCATCAGTTAGTTTTCAATTACTTGCAGTTTAATTGCAATATGTATTCAGTGTAAATAAAGTATTTGATGTAGCTAGGTCTGCCAGACCTGTCCCTACGGTTCTGGTCAATTAAATTACTTGCACTTTCCAATTGGAAAATTCATCAATGTCATGCTGTACAAAATAAGTTGAGTTGATATTAAACATTTTTCTACTAAATGTTATTACTTTGCTTATTTTATTCTGTCGCTAGCTCAATGAGCTTAGCATGCATTTCATCGCTAATTTCTATCGTTTTCATTTGGTCTAATTTCGTTCCAGAATTTTTGAGGTAGGTGTACGTTCTCAATCGATTCGGCCTCCTTAAATAGTGGAGCTATTTGTTCAGGTTCGTACCCGGCTAGCCCACACCCAATTTCAGTGACCAAAAAGGTAAGGTCGGGTCTTGACCTTGCGAATTCAATGAATCTGTCAACGTAATGTTTAATTTCATCGACTGTTAGGACTCGCCAGACTGATTCGTCCTTGGTCGGTATTCCGTAAGTTCTACCCTGTAGACCCTCAGCAATACCCCATACCGCTCCCCAGCTTAATGCGTCCCTTGCCGCCCCAGCTCCATGTCGACCGGCCTCATTTGAACCGAATACGAACACCTGGTTTTCCGACGGATTGGTGATTTTATCGTTAGTTACTCGGGTTTTCAAACTCTTGCTTTAATTTTAGGTAAGTTTTCTTACGAAGTTGTTTGTCCCACTTAGCTTGAACCTCTATGTCCGATTGTCTTTTCTCAAACTGCCCGTCAGTTTCCTCAACGTTTCTGTTTATTCGGTCTGATTTATTTGCTTTAAATTCGAATTCTTGTACTGGTAACTCGCCTATGAAAACCGGCAGATTCTCCTCAGCATCAGGTTCAATGATATAAGCAACTCCAGGTTCAGTAACATGAATATGGCACCATAATTTTTGTACGCCAAATCTAACCCATCCTGATAATACTACAGGAAATCTTGTACCCTGGTCTACTTTTTCATCAATGATTACTCTCATATTTTTGATTCATTTATTTTGTCGTTATGGGTTCTCAATCAATAATAGTTCTAATTTTGTGTTTCATCAGCCGCAACCGAATGAAATTTCTTTGCAATGCCTTATCCATTGTTGTTGTGTTTAGCGTCATATTCCTTTACAAACTCGGCAATTGCTTTGGCTCTTTTGTTTTCGTATTCAAAAGTTTCTAACGCTTTTTTTAACTCCGCACTCGTTACAGATGAATCAAAACGATTCAATATAAACTGATGCAATAAATCTAAGCTGTATAGCTTTTCTTGTTTAATTTTTTCTGATGGCATAAATTATTTGTTTTTATTAAGTTCTTTTAACAATTCAATTTTTGCGTTCTGCTCCTTGATTACTTGCGTGAAGCTGTCAATAGTATGT
>Ga0209084_1001111_pt1 | contig 23464 bp, 29 predicted proteins | sample C_130820_MF_Meta_FD_187309 | JGI IMG/M metagenome (GOLD analysis project Ga0209084, IMG submission 187309) | Freshwater microbial communities from Lake Croche, Canada to study carbon cycling - C_130820_MF_MetaG (SPAdes) (version 2) | ecosystem: Environmental > Aquatic > Freshwater > Lake...
CTAATGATTTTATAAAAAAATTAAGAGAACAAAATTCTTGGGTTAAATGGGTTGCACAAAAATTAGAAGTATCATTTGTTAATATGGGTATATGTGGATACGGTAATGAATATATTTTTAAAGATTTAATTTTAAATAAAGAAAATAATCATTTTGAGGAAGACGACATTATAATTGTTATGTTTTCATATCCATATCGATATAAATCAAAAGATATGTATGATGTACCAAGATTATTTTGGAAAATGGAAAATGAATTGAAAGAATATAAACATTTTTATTTTAATTCATTTTATCCCACATTTAAAGACGAAGAATTTGATATTAACGTACTTCCAAATAATTTTATTAATCCTAACGGATGTGTTGCAGATATATTAAAAGAATATGAAATAAAAAATGATATATCAGTATGGGAATATGGTAGTAGAAGTGTTTGGAATGACGAAAAGAATTATTGGGAAGGAGATTATCACCCTAATGAATTAGGATATAAAATTATTGGAGAATACATTTATGACGAAATCAAACGAAGAATCTAAAAAGATTTGGAAACAATTTTTATTGGATGAATATGTAAAACATGTTGATTATATTCCTTACATATCAAATGAAACAGATTATTACGCGGTTATTATTGAACCTAGAATCCATCCTGATCTATTAACCGTCATCAAGTCAACAATGTTTCATTTAAATAAAACAAATTCACCAATAAAATGGGGATTACAAATATTTCACGGAAATCAAAATAAAAAATTGGTTGAAAATATACAGTTAAGTTTGGGTAACGTTATTCTTACCGATATGGGTATAGATAATTTTACACATGAAGAACATAGTAGATATATGGAAAGTACCGATTTTTGGAAACAAGTAAAAGGGACTAAGGCTTTAATCTTCCAAACAGATTCCTTATTATTAAGGAGCGGAATAGATGATTTTTTAGAATATGATTATGTAGGTGCACCGTGGAGAAAACCCAAAGAAAATCAATGGGTTGGAAACGGTGGATTATCATTAAGAACAGTTAGTAAAATGATTGAAATTTGTGAAAATAATCCAGTTACTGAAGATATTTTAGAAGATATTTATTTTATGAAGTATATGGAGGGGAACGGAGTTGCCGATATTGAAACCGCAATGAAGTTTAGTATGGAGGATGTATTTTCACCAAACCCTTTAGGAGTTCATAACCCAATAAGACACATAGGACCCGAACAATTAAAAAGGGTTTTATATAAAAAGTAAGCAATGTATATAATAGGTATATCAGCATTTTATCATGACTCCTCTGTTAGTTTATTCAGAGATAATCAATTAATATTTGCATGTGAAGAAGAAAAGTTCACAGGCATTAAACATGACGATTCGTTTCCTAAAATGGCTTTGGATTACATTTATAAACATTATAAAATTAATGATAAGAATTTACAGGCTGTTTGTTATTACGAAGATCCTAAATTAAAATACCAAAGAGTAATTAAAAATATTAAACCTCAATGGTTTAGTAATCCATTGTATTCAATAAAGTCATATTTAAAAATTAAGAATAATATTAAAGATATTGATAAAAAACTAAAAGAGATTTGTCCTACTGTTTTTTATTCAACACATCACGAAGCTCATCAATATTATTCACATTACACATCTAATTTTGAAGAATCAACTTGTTTATCTATAGATGGTGTGGGTGAGATTGATACGGTTTCTTTGGGTGTTGCCGATTACAATGGTATTAAGTATAGTTCTATTGCAACTTATCCACATTCCTTAGGTCTTTATTACTCTGCATTGACCTCATATTTGGGGTTTAGACCAAATGAAGGGGAATATAAGGTAATGGGATTAGCATCCTATGGTGACCCTAAAAAGTACATTAAAGAGGTAAAAAATCTAATATCGTTCAAGGCAGGTAAGTTAGAATGTAATATGGATGTATTTTGTTGGAATAAAACCGATAAATCCATGTTTAATGAGAAACTTGCGGAACAATTGAGTGTTTCACAAAGATTACCTGAAGAAACATTAGAACAAACACATAAGGATTTAGCTGCTGCCGTTCAATTAAGATATGAGGAGGTGTTGTTTGATATTATTAAATCAATTAGACCAGTAACTAAAAGTAACAATCTAACATTAAGTGGTGGTTGTGCTTATAATGGTACAGCTAATGGTAAAATCACTGATAAAACATATTTTAATCATTTATGGATACCACCAGCACCTTCTGACGCAGGGTCGGCAATCGGATCGGTGGTCCATTATTTGGTTAAAGAAAGAAAAATTAAAAGTAAAATTACAAGAAATCCATTTTTAGGACCACAATATTACTTTGATGACATCAAAAAAGCAATAAATGGATATAAGTTTAAAAAATTTGAATCTGAAAATAAATTAAGAACACATATTGCACAAAAGATATTTGAAGGTAAAGTAATTGGGTGGTTTAATGGACATATTGAATTTGGATCTAGAGCACTTGGAAATAGATCAATATTGGCTAACCCAACTTTTCCTGACATGAAAGATAGAATTAATAAAGTCATTAAGAAAAGAGAAGGATTTAGACCATTCGCACCTATGGTTACTAAAGAGAAACAACATCAATTTTTTGATATGACTGACGATGTTCCATATATGAATCAAGTTGTTAAAGTTAAAGAAGAATATAGAGACAAATTACCGGCGGTAACGCATGTGGACGGTAGTGCAAGAGTTCAGACGGTTTATAAGTATACTGTCATCCACGACTTATTAACAGAATTTGAAAAATTAAGCGGTTATCCAATTTTACTGAATACTTCATTCAATGTTAAAGATAAAACAATGGTTCTTACACCAAAAGATGCCGTTGATACATTCTTTGATACCGATATGGATATTTTAGTAATGGGTAATTATGTTATGTATAAAAATTAAAATATGAAAAAATTAATCAATTTGGTAAAGAAATACTTTGCCGACAAGAAAAGGAAGAAAGAATTTAAAAAGAAATTAGAGGAGTTACGTAAAAGAGACCCATTTATATATAACCATTAATTTGGTTTTATAATATTTTTTAATTATATTATAATATGATATATTGGCTTACAGGACAACCTGGTTCAGGTAAAACTACATTAGGAAATTGGATAATGGCTTCATTCCCAACGAAATCTATACACATAGATGGGGACGATATGAGAGAATGCTTTCAAGATAAAGACTATTCTGAAACAGGAAGAAGACGGAATGTGGAAAGAGCTCAGAATATTACTAAATTCATGCACCATAAGGGAAATACCGTAGTAGTTTCATTTGTCTCACCATATAGAGATCAGAGAGAATATTTTAAAAATTTAATGGGAGAAAATTTGGTAGAAATATATGTTCATACATCTGATGACAGAGGTAGGACTAATTATTTTGTTGCCGATTACCAAGAACCATTAGAAAATTTTATAGATTGTGATACAACTAATAGTCGTGAGTATCAATCATTTTTAAACTTAAGAAGAAAATTAGAAATATGAGTAAAAAATATGCAATGTATGTGGGACGCTGGCAGAATTGGCACAAAGGTCACGAGTGGTTACTTAACCAACAGTTAGAAAAAGGTAAAGATGTGTGGGTAGCAATTAGAAATGTCCCAACAGATGAAAATAACCCTAAAACAGCTCAAGAGGTAATGATGGAACTTGCCGATGAACCATTCTTTAAAGATAATTCACATAAGATACAAATATCAATAATACCTGATATTGAAAGTATTAACTATGGTAGAGGTGTTGGTTACGATGTTATTTATCACGAACCACCGGCAGATATTGAAGTAATAAGTGGAACTAAAATCCGTAACGGAGAAATGAATTCAGATGGTAGTCGAGCGTAAACGACACATAGCTAAAACAGTTAGTTATAGAATTATAAGTACCACAATTGGATTTTTAACAATGTGGGCAGTTACTGGATCCGTAAAATGGGGTGCAGCCTTTGGTGTTGCAGAATTAATTTGGAAACCAATTCAGTACTATATACACGAAAGAGTATGGTATAAATGGATTAAGTATGGGTTAAAAAAATAACTACAATAATTGTTTAGTTATTTTTGAATAATTTGGGTACCCCCCAACCCAACCTAAAAAATTAGACAATCTTTTGGCATATTCAATATGACCAAAGTAACCAGGATGATCGTCAATATATCCATCATCAAATTGACCAACCTCATGAAAAATTGTTAATTTATTTACATAACACCAATCAGATATTGAACCATCGGGAATAATATCATTTGGATCAATTAAATCTTTAAACAAAAAATAATTATTTCTCATAACAATTATTTTAATATTGTTTAATTTACAGAAAGAGTATAACCCAATAAAATCTTTTTCATCTTCAATTATTTTTCTTTCCATATTAAAGTGATTATCAACCCAATTTTTAAAGAAATTTTGATATTCACTATCGTTATCTTTTATTTTTTTATTTACACTCCAATATTCTCGTATTGCATATTGTAATTCTTCCGTTTTAGGGTAGGTATTTACAATAAAATAAGAATCTAATGGTTTATAATAAACATCACATCTACTTGAATCTGGATATTCTAATATTATAAAGAATTTATCTTTATCCTCCCAATTTTTATGTATAAAATCATAAGTCATTCTAACACTTCTATTTGGACTCCCACCACAACTTGATTCATTTATGCATTTGACATTAATAATTTCAGATAATCTAGCTGCCCAATTAACTTCACCTCTATTTTTCCAAGTTACATTGTGTTTTTCTTTATACAGTTTTGTTGCACCAATTGGTCTTAGTTTAAGTTCTTCTAACCCCCCTCCCTGTGTGTATGAACTACCATTTACATAGAAATAATTATATTTAGATAAATTCATTTTTTTGATTATTTATATAATATACATATAATGTCAATTAGTATAAAGTTTATTTGATTTTATTGGTTTTTTATGTTATATTAAGGTAGGAATAATATAGTAAAATGATAAAAAATATTAATATAAATGTGGGTTATGATGAGATATTGGAAAATGACCCCTCAGAAAATTGGGTATTACCTAAAGCAAATCTATCCGAATTAGATATTGATCCACCATGGTTAAATTGGTATAAAGACAATCAAGCTATTACAGTTCGTAAATGGAAGAAACTTGCGGAATTTTTAGACAACACATATTCTAACTTTACTGAAAATACGGTCGATTATTTTATTGAGAATGACTTAAACTTTATATACCCTATATTAATCTACGATAATTCAATATTCACAAAATACGATACAATAGATTTAAGGGAAGATTTGATTAAATGTGTAAAAAACAAAAAAGCTAGAATTGTATTTTTTCAATTAACAGAAACATATTTTGGTACTGAAGAAAGTGACTTTGAATGGATGGAAAGACTCTCAATTAAATATAATTTTGAAGTCGATGATTTATTAATGGTGACGGCTAACTTAGCCGCTCCCGATTATTATAAGGGTAATAGGTTTACAATATATCCATATTCATATTGTAGTAATCAAATTACTATTTTAAATATGAAAACATTAAATAATGTCGCTAACAACAAATATAAAACTGACTACATTAAACATATTGCTAATAACAAACAAAATAAAAAGGAATTACATTTTCTTTGTTTTAATGGTATTGCTAGATTAAATAGAATTGCAATGTTTGGTGAGATACAAACCAATTCAAATATAAAAGACAAAACAATAACATCATTAAGAGGTACACAATGGTATGATCGTAATTATTTTTATGATACTATTAAAAATAACATAAATGAAGATTATAAGTTTAATAAACAAAAATTATTAAATTTTTATAAAAATTACGATTCAAAAGTAAATTCGGTTTATGATGTGGATGATTTAGATAAATTAGATGGTAAAGGTGGAACTGACATAAATAAAGAAGCACATAATAAAAGATTTGTTAATATTGTTACTGAAACAATGTATGTTGAAAGAAGTATATTTTTAACTGAAAAAACATTTAAACCAATTTACATGTGCCAACCTTTTATTATTTTTGGTAGTCCAAATCATCTTAAAAAATTAAAAGACTTAGGATTTAAATCATTTGATAAGTGGTGGGATGAAAGTTATGATACTGAATTAGATTTTACTAAACGAATGGAAAAAGTGGTATCAGTAATTGAAGAGATTTCAAATTGGAGTTTAGACAAATGTTATGAAATCACACAAGAAATGGAGGAAGTACTAATACATAATTTTAAAAGACTATGTAATAATAATTCTGATGTACATAAATTATACGATATTTTAAAAACGAACATAATAAATAGAAAATTATATTAAAATGGATTACAAAATACATAACATATCAATAGATGATATTGAAATTTTAAAAAAAGTTTATAATAAAGGAGTTGAAGGTAGAGGAGATGATCCCAATAATAAATTTAACAAAAGAACAAGAGTGGGCGATTATAATAATTCATTAATCTCATCTGAAAAGTTTTTTTGTGATTTATATAATACAGAATTAATGGATATAATTAAAAAAAATATACCGGTTAATTCGGATGAATATATTTCAAATGTTCATTATATAAATTATAAAGAAGGTGAAGGTGCTATTGGTCATGTTGATACCGGTGCATCCGAAAAAACATTTTCTATTTTATTATCAGACGAATTTGAAGGTGGAGAGTTTTTATTAAAAAGAGAACATATACCTTTTAAAATGGGTGAAATCCTACAATTTAATGGAAATCATTTTCATGAAATTAAATCAGTTACCAAAGGTAGTAGAGAAGTTTTGATAGTATGGTTAAAATGGAATAATAAAAATCAAAAAAGTTTGGTATAATTTATGAAAAATACTTTATGGACATTTGGTGATAGTTTAACTGATGGGTTTAGATCGACAGATACTTGGGCAAAAGAGTATAATGAATGGAAAGGTTATGTATCTAAAACATATGGAGAAATTATATCGGATAAATTAAAAATGAATTTGGTTAATTTAGGTAAAGGTGGTTCAGATAATAATACCATATTTGAAACATTTTGTAAAAACATAAAGAATATAAAAAAAGATGATATTGTAATAATTGGGTGGTCATCAGTTGTAAGATTTAGATTGGCCGAAAATGAAAGCAGATGGAAAATGTTTGTACCTGCTTATGGTGGGGATGACCAAAAGAAAAAATGGATGGATAAACAAATTAAAGACATAAACAATATTTCAATTAAAACCATAGATGAAATATTAGTCAATAGAATGTCACATTTATATATTAATGAAATTAACATATTAATAAATTTTTTAGAATATATAGTTAAAGATTTTAAAATAATAAATTGGTCAGCATATGAAAACGGTAAAATAAATACGAATTATGCTGCCTTTTGTGAAAGAATAACTACGGAAACAAAAGAAGAAATACAAGATGGACATTTTAGTGAAAAAGGTCATTTACAATTATCCGAATTTTTAATTGATATATTAAATAACAATCAAAAGTTATTATAAGACATGAAAAATAAAGTAATTGTTTCAGGTTGTTCTTATTCGGCTTTTATCGCTGGTAATGCGGAAATATACCCCATCATATTAAAAAGAAAATATAATTATGATGTTTTTAATATGGCATGGAGCGGACAAAGTAATGAATCTATAATTAAAAAAATATATGATTGTATTGTAAATGAAAATGTGAAAGATTCTTTAATAATTTGTCAATTAACTTGGTTACATAGAATGGGTTGGTACCATAGTATTGTTAATAGATGGGTGGACTACCAACCGAAGTTTATAAAGACAATACCAAAATATGATACAGATACTGATTTAGTCTCTTTTAAGATATCTATGGATGAAACATTTATGGAAGGAGGAGAAGAAGGAAAACCAAAAGATTTTAATAAGGAAGATTATAGAACTTTAACAAATATGTATAAAACATGGTTAGAATATGTTTATGATGAAGATGCCATGTTTGATTACCTAATGTATAAAATTGATTTATTAAAAACATTTGTTGAAAGTAAGGGAAATAAAATTAAATTTATATATTGGCCTGATTTAACGGATAACATAAAATTACAAAAATTAAAAAATAGAGAATTTTTTAATTTAGAAAATGAGTATTCGATGCTTCGTTGGTCAACCAAAAATAATTTAGTTGATGAGACTTCACATTTATCTGATAAAGGACATGAATTATTTTCAGGTTTAATCAATTCAAACATAGAAAATGAATTTAATTATTTAAAAAATATAAATAACAGTTTAATATGAAACAGACTGAAATAATACGATTTGGGACACAAATTGTAAAATATAGTGTTGATAAGGAATTGATTAATGAAATGTTAGAATCAAGTAAAAAACAAACATTACCATATAATGATAAACTTGTTGCAAATATTAAAAATGAATATGGTTTTGGTTTTGAAGAACAGAAATATTTTCACCCAAAAATTTATCCATATTTGAAAGATTATGTTGAAAAGTTTATCGCACCAAATGATACCGATATAAATTTTGATGTCAGAATAATTGATATGTGGGTTAATTTTCAAAAATCGGGAGAATATAACCCGACTCACAATCATCCAGGTCACTTATCATTTGTTTTTTATTTACAAATACCCGAAGAAATAAGAATGGAACAAAGAGATTCATTTGCAGATCCTGCAGGATCCATTACATTTACTAATCAACAATTTCCAAAAATATATGGAATTAAAGATAATTTGGAATATAGAATAGATAATGCAGTTTTACCTCAAATTACATATAATAGTTTACCAAATACAGGAGATTTATTTATTTTCCCATCACACATAAATCATGAGGTACAATCATTTAGTACACCCAATATAGAAAGAGTATCTTTAGCTGGAAATTCAATAGTAACAGGTAAATATAAAGTAAGAAGATTAGTATAATGAATCCATTACTTACCATAGCGATACCAACAATTGAACAAAGAAAAGAAATTTTCAATGAATTATACAATGAATTAAAACGACAAATTACACCATATGGTGAACAAATTGAAATAATTTACATATGTGATAATAAAGAAATAACAATAGGTCAGAAACGACAGTTACTTAATGAATTGGCAAAAGGTAAATATATTGTACAATGGGATGATGACGATTGGATTCACCCACAAGGTATCAAATTAATAATGGAACATATAAATGAAGAGTACGATGTTATTTCATATGATTATTCTTGTAATATTCCATTAAATCATGTAACATCATACCCAAGAAAAGTATCAATTAAATATAATAATAAACTTGATAAAGAGAATAAGATATTTTATGTTACCCCTGATCCAAAAAATCCAATCAGAAGGGATATTTTAAATAAAATTAAATTCCAAGATACAAGTTGGAGCGAAGAATATTTTTTTAAATTGGAATTAATTAAACATATTAAATCAGAATATAAAATTAACGAGGACATTTATCAAATATTAAATAGAAGTAATGAAAAATATGATTTTAATACTCGTTATAATTTAAAACCAAATAAATTGTTATGATATTACATGCTTACGGAGATAGTTGGACCGAAGGTGAGGGCACAAATAGGGATATTGAAACGTCACTTAAAAATCAAGATCTAATAATTTATAGGAATAATCATTCTTGGGTTAAATTATTATCAGATAAATTGGAGGTTAATTCAATTAATAATGGAAAAAGTGGTAATCCAAATTCCGTTATTTTTAATTCTATTATTGATGATATTACAAACCAAAGAATAAAAAAAGATGATTTGGTAATTATTATGTGGAGTTCATCTTTACGAGATTACGCCGCTTATTTACCAAGACAACAATGGGTTAGTTGGTCATTAAAACATTTAATTAATAGACCGGATAAATTCATTAATTCGTACAAAAGTGATAATGAGAAATATGACGGTTTTTTGAAAGAGTATAAAAATTTCTTTTTAGATAATATGTTTAATCAAAATTATTATAATATAGTTAATCAAAATTATATTATATTTTTACAAAAATTAATGGATTTTTATAATATAAAACATATAATGGTTGATGCCTTTGATAGAATGGTTGATACATTAAAATTAAATGATAGTGACAATTATTTACATCTAATTAATACGGATAAATATTGGAATTTTAATGTTAAAACTATGAGAGATTTTTTAGAAGATACAAAATCCAATTGTTTTGAAAATACAAATGAACCAGGTAAACATCCTAATGAATATGGTTATAAAATAATAAGTGAAGAGATATATTCGTTCATCAAACTTAATAATTTTATATAATGGAATTTTTATTGGAAAATATTACAGTTTATTATGATGAAAGATTAGACGGCGGAGGGACTGTATTTGGTGTTAATGCACTTAAAAGTGAAAAAATTAAATCTTTTTTTAAAAGTGGAGAGGTGATGGAAATGTGTTCGGGACCTGGATTTATGGGATTCTATCTAAACAATATTAATTTATGTGAAAATTTATATTTGGTTGATATCAACGAGGAAAATAAAAACAATATATTAACAACTATTAATAAAAATAATTTAAATAATATATCATATATACAATCAAATTGTTTTGATAATGTAACTGAAAAATTAAAAAATAATTTAGATATGATTGTATCCAATCCACCACATTTTAAAACACAAAGACCCGATGGATACAAATCAGATACCCAAAAATTAATATCTTTAGATGAAGATATGATGTTTCATATTAAATTTTTTAAACAGTCTTTACAATTTATCAAAGAGGACGGTATAATTATTTTAGTAGAAAATAGCGAAGGTGTTACAGAATTAGATATAAGAAATATAACTAAGAATGAATTTAATGTTTTATATGTGGAATATGACAAATATGGATGGAAAGGTAAATCAAATTTCTACACTATAATATTACAAAAAATTAATAATGGGTAATATGAATAAAATATTAATTATATATGATCTTTATTTTGAAGAGTGGTATCGTAAATCATTCATTACCTCAACACAATATGAAATAAAAAATATTTTTTTAGAAAATATAGATTATGATTTAATTTTAAAAGAGATTGAACAATTTGAAAATATTGTACTGATTTTACAAAATGGACATATGTCCACAAAATTTTCATTGGATATTATGATGGAAAAATTAAATGAGAACAATATAAAACCAAAAAATATAGTAAAAGTATGTTTTAGTAATGAATTAAATTTATATACATTTCACAATCTATCAGATAAACATCAAAAACATGTTAGAACTGCGGAAATAGATTTAGATTTACAACTTAAATATAAAAATGATTATAACATTAGACAACTATCTTGTTTAATTAACAATGAAGTGACCATTTTTGATCCATCAATATGGCCAACTTCTTTTACACATTTAGTTGGAAACATAGAAAATTTATTTGATAATGAAAATAGAGATTTTTTAAAAAGTAAAAATAGATTTGGAATTAATATAAATAGAAAGACATTTGAAAGGTTAGCGTTAGTAAAAATGATTTTAAATGAGGAATTAGTAAACCCTGAATTAATTACCATCACTAATTCAAAGTCATATATCGGCCAAACGCCTTGTTTTTTTAATCAAAAACAATTAGATATATTACTAAAAAATGAAAAAGATTATATAAACATTTACGCTTATACTATGAATGATTATAACGGAGTACCAACATATGAAACAACACACACAATAAAATTTTGGCAAGATGGTTATAGAATATTTTGTGAATCAAAAATTGATATTGTAATGGAAACATTTAATCATTTACCCGACATGCAAGATTGGCAAATGATGTTTACTGAAAAAACATTAAAACCTGTATGGGCCGCAAAACCAATGTTAGTTAGTGATCCAATGACGTTTAAATTGTTTGAAAAATGGGGATTTGAGATAGATGAAAAATTATACGGAGAACAATTATTAAATGAGTTTAGAAGTTTTGAAAAAGATGATGAATTTAAGACTGTAGATTCACCAACCAAAGGATTAACTACATTTGGAAATAACAATATGAATCATAAGTATAAAAATAATGTACAAAGATGGTTAACTTCATTTGCTAATAGATTAATTGAGATAGACAGAATGGAAGAAAAAGAATTTAATGAATTATATGAAAATTCATTAATTATCTCACTTAATAACAGACAAAAATTAAAAAATTGGGATAAGTGGTATAATAATATAGAAAAATGGTTTTTAAATTAAAATAATATGGAAAAAATAGAATTATTTAACAATAGCATTTATAAAACAAGTTATAATTTTGATTTTAAAATGTTGCAACCTATTTTTGAAAAAATGGTTGATTTAAAAAAACAAGATCATTTAGAAGAGGGAAATACACTTACATCTTGGTATAGTAAAGTAACACCAATAGATTTAGATGAACTAAATAATTTTTATGAATTTATAACCCCAATATTCAATGATGTTTTAATAAATAAATGGGGGTACCCAAAAGAAAATGACTATTTAATATCAAATGCTTGGGTATCTAAATATGGAAAAGGAGGGTACATAAAACCACACGCTCATGACGATATTACTGCTGTTATTTGTGCATATATTAAAATTCCAAAAGATACTTCCAATACTATGTTTAGAGACCCTTATTATGAGACGAAACAACATATGTCAACTAAAGATGATAGATGGTTATGGAATGAAATAAAATGTACAGATAATGATGTGTTGATTTTTCAAGGTGGAATTGTCCATAAAACAGAACCTAACCAAAGTAATGAAAATAGATGGATTATGACAACGAATATTATTACTAAAAAGAAAAATATTAATTTAATATAAATGAATACAATACATCATTTTGGGGACAGTTACGGTACGATATATAATGATAAGTATGTATTTGGTAGTGGACAAAATTATGCCGTTCATTTTGTTGAAATGTGTTCACATGAATTAAAAAAAAATTATTTCAATTATTCAATACCCGGAGTTTCAAATGAAATAATATTAAAAATATTAATAGAAAATATTTCTAAATTCAAATATAATGATATAGTATTTATACAATTTTCGTATTTTTCAAGAGGAACATATTATGATGAAGATACAAAAAAGATAAGAAGTACAAATTATTTATATAGTGAAACTGAAAATGTGAAGGCATTTGAAAGAGCCAATAATAATGAAAAATTATTATCACTTGTTAAATATTATCTTACACATACGGAAGATTATAATAGACGTATTTTTGAAATATTCGATGTTTTAATAAATCAATTATGTAATATGGGAATTTTTGTTTATTTTATACATATTGATGATTCAAATTATACCGATTCTCTTTTAAATAATGGGTTTAATATTAAATTTGAAAAAGGATTTGGTAAGTGGCTTCAATATAATAATTTTCATAATGAAGAAGAAGGTCATTACTCAAAACATATTCAAACAATGTTATCTAAAATGATTATAGATGTTACAAATAATTTTAATATTAGAGAAAACGGTATTAGTGACATTATTAAATTTTCAGATTTTGATAAGACTTTAATTGGTAAAAATAAAAAAACTATAATATGATGAATATAGAAAAAATTAATTTTGGACCCACTTTAGGTAAATGTAAAGTTGATGATGTTTTAGTAAATGAATTATTGGAAACAGGTTTACAACAGACCACAAAAAATAATAAATATTTGGCGGGTAAAATCGAACATGAATTTACTTACGATGAAAAATTAAAAAATTATTTTGAACCATTAATAATACCTTATTTAAAAAATTATTTGATTCAATTGGAGTATAGTGTAAATGGTTATAATGATATTGAATTTAAATTATCATTAGATTCTTTATGGATTAATAGACAAAAAAATTTCGAATACAATCCACCACATAGTCATAATAAACATTTGTCTTTTGTGATTTATTTACAAATACCTGAAGAAATAAAGAAAGAAAAAAATATAACGTCAAGTAATCAACCAGGGTCTATTGAATTTAATTATGGTGATAATAATAATTTTTCAGGTATATATGGTGATTATAAAGATAATATCGTTTCAATATTATCACCAATTACCGCATATACGTATTTTCCAAATGTGGGAGATATGTTTATATTTCCATCATATTTAAGACATCATGTCGATGCATTTAAAACATCTAATGTTGAAAGAATATCAGTATCAGGTAATTTAATTGTGGTAGATAAAAAAATGAAAGGAATAATTTAAATGGAAATATTATTAACCATAGCAATACCAACAGTTATAAGCAGAGAGAAAGTTTTTAATGAATTGTACAATGAATTAATAAGACAATCTAAACCATATGGAAACCAAATTGAAATTATATCAATATGTGATAATAACGAATTAACCATCGGAGAAAAAAGAAATAAATTAAATGAAATGGCCAATGGGAAATATACGGTTCAGTGGGATGATGATGATTGGATATGTGACTTAGGAATTGAATTGATAATGAAAGGAATTCAAAGTGATTGTGATGTTATATCATATAATCACTACACCGATATTGAAGAATGGGGACATAATAGATATTTTCACAAATACTATTCAATAAAATATGCTCCACCATTTGAAGTAATAGATTATGAAAACAATATTATTAAAATAGTACCCGATCAAAAATGTGTATTTAAAAGTGAAATATGTAAAAAAGTAAAATTTTTACATATGAATTATCAAGAAGATATGTTTTTTGGTAAACACATCTTACCATTTTTAAAAACCGAACATTACATTGATGAGTTTATATATCAATATTTAAACAGAAATAATGAATCGATGGATATACATAATAGATATAAAATAAAAAAATCTAGTAAATTAATATAAAATGTTTTATAAATTTATTGAAAATGTATTTTTAAAAGAAAAATGTAATGATATTATTGAATATTGTAAGGAAAACTATAGTCTAAACAATATTGGAACTTATGATACAGTTTCAAATACATCAAATTTAAATTTAAATTTTAATAAAAGAAAAGGAATTAAATTCAAAGATAGATATTTTATTGATTTAGAAAATAAAATATTGGAAATTTTAAATAATGATAAAATATTTTTAGATATATTTTTTGATAAAATTGAAAATATCTTATTTAATCAATATAACGAATCTGATTTTTTAAATTACCATATTGATGCTGAGGAAATTAAATATGGGGCAACTTTAACTGTGGTAATTCAATTAAACGATGACTACGAAGGAGGAGAATTTGTTTATCAAATTGATGGTATTGAAAATATATTACCAAAAATTAAAGGGAGCATTTTTATATTTGAATCATCTATTCTACATAAAATTAACCCAATAACTAAAGGAATTAGATATTCTTTAAATTTGTGGCCAAAATATAGTAAAATAAAAATTAATATAATATAGTGGAAAAAGTTAAAAAATATAATGATTTTTTTTCTGAAGAATTATATTCAGAAATAAAAACATATGTGGATAAAATAATGAAGGATAAAAAAACCTCATTTACAACCAGTTTATCTTGGCAAAAAGAATTACAAAGTACAAGTACATTAATTGCAAGATATGATTTTGAAAAAGACGACATCGAAATCTTCAAAAAAATAAGAAGAGAAATTGAAAAAAAAATACCCTATTATGTAACACAAGGGGTTTTACATGTATTCCCAAACCTAAGTTATATAACTTGGCATCCCGATATGCACTGCAAGGCGGCATTTACGGTTTATTTAAACGAAGAATGGGATTCAAATTGGGGTGGTTATTTAATGTACGAAGAAAACAATGAGATTAAATCAATAAAACCCAAAAAAAATTTAGGAGTATTACAGGTAACGCCCGTAAATCATTGTGTCACTACTGTTAATATTGGGGCGGATTATAGGATAAGCCTTCAGTTTTTTTTAACTAACGAGAAAAAGAACTTTGTATAATATATGTATATATGTATATATTAAAAAATATATACTAAAAGTTTATATTTTAAATTAAATTTCGTATATTTATAGTAAAGAAACAAACAAATAATATGAGAACAGTCTTAATAGGTGCGGATTTTATGTATGATCAAAACGGTAATTTAAAACCAATTGAAATAAATACAAATTCAACTTTAAACCAAGGTGATTTAGTTGAAGACATATCAGATGTCTTTGATTTTACTGAATTAGAGACATTTATTACAACCAATAATTTTACAAATTTGGTGTATATTGGGTCAATAAATGAGTTAGATAATGAATTAAAATCATTTTCAGAATCTAAATCATTATCATACACATACTACAATATTGGTGGTAGTTCTTTAACTGTACCTTATATTGAAGATAATGATACAACTTTGATCATTAGAAGTGCATTTGATACAACCGCAATTATTGATGATACATATTGTGCCGATAAATTCAACTTTGTTGAGTTAGTTGGTAACAGTTCATTTGGAATTGAATATGCGTTAATTAATACAGATGGTAATTTAGTTAATACAATAACAAATATACCAAATAACGGAGATCATCCTAATTTTATATTAAAATCTAAATATCCAGGGTACGATTTAAACATATTTCCTAAATTATTTAAAGTTTCAACACAAGAACAATTAGACCAAGTTATTAGTCAAAATGTGACTAATGAGTATCTTTTAGAAACATTCTTATTTAATGAAAGTAAATTACACAATGGTTCACATATTCCTGTAATTCGTTCATATAATTTATTATACCCACCAACATTACAATCTATCTCATTAGGTCAAAATACTTTAATACCACCAAATTCAGTTTTAATTTCATCATCTTATAATGAGACAACATATGAATTAAATTCTGCGGATAGAAACAAATATATTACAAGTCAAATGACATTTGGGGGTTATCCAAGATTAAGAGATACCGATAGAGTCTTGATGGCTGATGGAACATGGAAAGCACCAAATGAGTTGGTTGTTGGTGATTATGTTAAATCTATTTCAATTCCGAATCCTGACAATGTTGATACATCAGATGAAACAGCCGATTATGGTATTAATATTGATACATTTAATTCTGGATCTTCATATGTGTCAAATAAAATTACCTCAGTTAATTTTATTAATACATTGGATAGAATTGCAACCATTACATTTACAGATGGTTCAGTGTGGTCTGATGGTAGACACGTATCATTTTTAACTTACAATAACAATGACGTTATGTGGAAATTAGTAACGCAATTGGTTGCTGGTGACCAATTAGTCACAGTTGACACAAACAATGAAACATCATTATTCACAGAACTAAAAACAGTACAATCAGTAGAACTTACAAAAGAATTTTTCGTTGGATGGGTAATGTCAGTAGAAGATAGTCATCTATACATTGTAAAAGACACAACTCATAATAATGTATTTGCATTATTCGAACATAACTTATCATGTCAAGCGTGTGGACAACTTCAAATTAACCAATGTAGTGTGTGTACAAATAAAACACAACCTGCATGTGCTCAAAGAACAGCACCGTCAGCAATTTGTGTGGCTCAAACTTAATATAAAAACAAAATATATGGCAAAAATTATATCAGATACGGACATTCAAGCTATGAATACAATTACAACGGAGATTGGTAATTTAATTGTAACAACACATTCTTAGTTTTAAAAAACAAAGGTCATGAAATTGAAATTAAATTTCAAGCAAATTATTGAAGCTTGGATCATTGCCGGACACCCAACTCCTGGTCAAAAAGAATTGGCTGAAAAAAGAGGTAAAATTTGTGATGAATGCCCTTCTAAACAAGTTCTAACTGAAAAGATTAAAATAGGTACATATTGTGGTGAATGTGGATGTCCAATTGGTAAAAAAATATTTACTAACGAATTTAATCCCTGTCCATTAGAAAAATGGAAAGAAGTGGATCGACCTTATTTTCCCGAATCAAAAAGTACTAAAACTTTATTTTAAATTTTATGGATAATAATATTGTTATCATAGATGACATATTAAATCCGACAGAATATCAAAAACTATCGGAAATAATGTACCAAAATCCTGCTTGGATGTGGGGTGCAAAAACAGATTTTGATAATGAAAATAGCGCAAGATTATGGCAAATCAATTTTAAAAATGGAGAAGGTGTAGTTGATTCGTTTATTTTGGAATTATGGGAAACTATTAAGAAAAAAGTTAAATTAACTAATTCTTATGAAATATTTAGAGTTTACGCAAATGGACAAACTTACGGTATGGATGGAGATTGGCATACCGATAGTGATGATACTGGAATGTATACTTTTCTTTATTATTTTACTGAGGGAGATGAAAATATAATAGGGGATACGGAATTCATAATAGAAGAAAAATTATTATCTTTTAAACCTAAAACCAACACAGGTATTTTATTTTCATCCAATTTAAAACATAGAGGATGTGGACCAAAAAGAGAATTTAAAGATTTAAGAATAACGGTTGCATTTAAATTAATTAAAAAAGGTAATACTTTATTATAACACATTTTATGTCGGATATATATAAGAATAGAGTATATTTTGAAGAGTATCTTCCAAATGAAACATATAAGTGGATTCATGGAGATACCGAAAAAGAATTTAATGAAGCATTAACAAAATACCCAAAAGACCCTAATTTATTATATTATATTGAAAATCCAATTGAATATAAATTAAACAATTATGGATTTAGGACCCCAGATGATTTCAATTCAATCGATGAGGGTAATATATTTTTAGGATGTTCACATACATTTGGTATCGGTCATCATTTAGAAAATACATGGAGTTACAAATTGAATAAAATAGTCGGTGGTAAATTTTGGAATTTAGGAATTAGTGGAACTGGAGTAATGACTCATTATAGATTGTTGTTAGGGTTTTGTAAAGAATTAAAAATTAAAAATATTTTTCATTTTGCACCAAAATATGCGAGATATGAGTTTATACTAAATGGAAGACCTGAAAATTTTTTAATAAAAGGTTATACAAAAGAATGGGATAAAATATTTGGAAATTTATTAAAAGATAGTTTAATAAACGAAGATCAACTTGATTTTACATATAAATCATATATATATGCCATAAAAGGTATGGCATCAGAATTAGGTATTAATTATTATTTTTGTGATTGGAAACCTACAATAGAACAATATCATACATTAGATGGATCATTAAGGGCAAGAGATCTGTATCATTTTTCAGTTAAAATACAACATCTTATTTTTGAGGAATTTTTAAAAATTTATGATATGAAATTATATGATTCGGAAAACATATATGAAAATCTAATAAAAACTGATAATAATAAAATCTATAAAAATTTTACAGACTCAAAAATAAATAAAACACTTTTATAATGTTATATATTATTGAAAATTTATTAGATGTCGATACAAATAAGTTTTTACAAAATTTTTGTAATGACTTTGATAATAAAAATGTTGATAAAACTTCAATCGGAAAAGATCAAAGTAATTTCTATAATAGAGTTTTTATTGAAGATAATAATTTAAAAACATATTATGAAAATTTAAATAATTTTTTAAAAAACTCAATAAAAGAAACTAAATTCAAAATATTAGATTTTCCAAAACCAAATAGTTGGATTAACAAGGTTGTAACAGAAACAAATAAAAATGATGATTTTCATTATGATAAATCATTTTTAACTGCGGTAACATACCTAAATAATAATTTTGAAGGTGGAAGTTTTCAATATAAAGATGAAAATAATAAAACAAAATCAATTACACCAAAACCAAATATGACATTAATAATGGATGAAAAATTATTCCATAGAGTGCAACCGGTAAAATCGGGGGTAAGATTTAGTTTAGTAACATTTTTTCAATTCACAGAAAAAGAAGTGAAAACATTATTGTAATATGAGAGAAACATATACTATAACAATCGCATTAAATTTTTATGATATATTTTTAAGTCCATCTAAAATAAATATAAATATTTTTGAAGAATTAGTACCTAAGAATACACTATCAAAAATACAAAATGGAGAAATGGATTTAGTTGTTAAATGTATTAATGAGGGTGATATTGGTGTATGGGAAATTAAATATTTAGAAGAATTAGTAGAAAAAACTAATATACCTTTAGATAATTTTTTATTAATACATGATCAATTTATATTAAACACAAAACTTAAAAACATATATAACCAAACTCATTTATATAGGAAAGCAAATGAAACTAGATTTTTAAAAAATAAAAATAAATTAAATATACCATTAAATAAAAATAAATCTCATAAATTTCATTTACCAATAAGAAGATTAAGACATAGTAGAGCTACTTTATTGGAAAAATTATTTTTATATGATAATAATTTTATTGATAATAATTTAATTTCATTTGATTTAACAATATTGGAAAATACTGAAGATTTTAAAGTATTTTGTGAATATTTGGATACTAACTTTATAAATTATATGTTAAACAAAAAACAAAAATTTATAGACATTACTCATATTGAAAAAATACATGGATATGGGTCTGAATTTCCTGAAGTTTATATAAATTCATATTTTACAATAGTAAGTGAAACACTTTTTCGTGCAAATTGTAATTATATTACGGAAAAAACATTTAAACCAATTGCACATGGTCACCCATTTATAATGTATGGTAGACCCTATACATTGAAATATCTAAAAGAAATTGGATTTAAAACTTTTGATCCATATATTAACGAATCTTATGATTTAATTGAGGACAATGAAATTAGATTTGAAATGATTGTTAATGAAATAAAGAGATTAAACGAATTATCAATAATAGAATTAGATAAAATGATTGAAGATGTTACTGACATATTAATTCACAATCAAAATCATTTAATTAGTTTTTCAAAAGAAGAAAAAATTTCTTTATTTTAATGAAACATTTAATTTACATATATTGTTTTCATGTAGATTTATTAGATGAATTTATTGAAAATTGTTATCCATTGGTAGAAAAGTATGATTGGGTTGATTTACATATTGATTTTTGTAAAGAAACAATCGATGAATTAACATTAGATAAAATAAAATCAAAAAGAATAACTTATGGAATTGTTAATAATAAAGGAGTTGATGTTTTACCTTTTATTAAATTTTTATATGATAATGTTTTAAATAATGAAAAATATGATGTTATAACAAAAATACATTCAAAAAGATCAAATCAAGGACAGAGAAAATTAATGTATATCCCCATGGTTAATAATTTTGAAAATTGTCATAATGTAATTAAAAATAGTAACATACCAATTATGTTAAATAATAATTTCATATTATCAAAAACAAATCCAAATGATAATCAAAGATGGGAAAAAAATATTATTAATAAAATTAAAATACTCAACAAAGAATTAAATTTAAGTACTGAATATGGTTATTTTTTTTATGGGACAATGTTTATGACATCAGTTGTTTTTTTAGAAAGATTATTTAATGTTGATTTTTTTGTAATTGAAAATTTATTTGAAAATAATAACCCAAGATTTGGTATGGCACATGCGTTTGAAAAAGTATTTGGTTATGCAATTACCGAATTCGGAGGAAAACATAAGACATTTGAATGTAAAAACATTTATGTGAAATTAAACCCAAGTTTAATATAATGTTAGATAAAAAAAATTACTTATGTACTAAACCATTTAAAGAGTTACAACTATTCACAACTCAAAATTATATATGTTGTCCTGGTTGGTTAAATACACCTGTGGGTAATGAAGGTACAATTAAAGAAATATTCTTTTCAGAAACTGCTAATAACATAAGAAATAGTATAATTGACGGATCATATCAATATTGTAATGAAATACAATGTCCAAGTTTATCGGAATTAAAAATAGATAAAATACACGATTGGTTCATACCAAAAACAAATGAAAACATTAATTTTTTAAAAAACACAACTAACCCTAAAGAAATTAATTTTAATTTTGACGAGAGTTGTAATTTTAAATGTCCATCTTGTAGAAAAGATTATGTTAACTATAAAGATGATAAAAAAGAAACTGTCGATAGAAAATTAAAAGAAATAGATGAAGAACTATCTGAAAACATTGAAAAAATGTATATAAGTGGTAATTCGGATCCTTTTTTTAGTGGTTCTTTTAGAAAGTTTTTATTAAATTTTGATAATAAAAAATACCCCAATCTTGAAAATCTACATATTCACACAAATGGATCGTTATGGAATGAAAAATTATGGAGTAAATTAAGTAAGGTTAATTTATTTATTAAGACTTGCGAAATTAGTATCGATGCGGGTACAAAAGATACATATGAAAATAAAACAAGACTAGGTGGAGATTGGGATATATTGATGGATAATTTAGATTTTATTTCACATATTGAAACAATTAGACACATATCGTTTTCTTTTGTTGTACAAGACACAAATTACACTGAGATGTATGAATTTTATAAAATAATAGAAAATAAAGTCAAACATAGAAAACCCGGTACATGGTGTTGTTATTTTCTGGCCATACTAAATTGGGGAACATACACGGAAGGTGAATTCACATTAAAAGATGTGAGTAACCCAAATCATCCTGAACATAATAATCTAAAAGAAGAATTAAATAAGATTCATAAATTACCAAATGTTTTTACAAATATGAATCATTTATATGTTTAAATAATTGATTTTTTCATTAGATTTTATTATATTATATCTAATGAAAATACTTGCACATACTTGTTTTATAGGAGTCACGGGATACGCTAATCATGCAAAATCCTTTTTTTGTGCTCTTAACAAATACCACACAGTAAAGTTAGAAATTCAACCATAGGTAGTGGTTGGAAGGGAATGAATCAAACACCTCACGACGATGAACCATATATCACCAATGAGATGAAGGATATGTTAATTCTACAGACACTAGTCAACGGTGATGGTAGTAGGTCTCATTTACCAATGTACGGTTATAAGAATGATTTTAAACCTGACGTTCATATTGTTTTAGTAGATATGAACAATTATTATTTCCACGAGAATTATGAAGGTTATAAGATTGCATTTAATGTATGGGAATCAACAAGATACCCACAAGATTTCTTTAAAAGGTTAATGTACTTTGATGAAGTATGGGTACCAACACAATGGCAATTAGATTGTTTGGTTGAACAAGGATATCCAGCATCTAAAATATCGGTAGTTCCTGAGGGAGTTGATGTGGAGACATTTAAACCATTAAATAACATACCAAAGAAGGACAAATTTAGGTTCTTACATTTTGGTAGATGGGATTATAGAAAGGGAACTACGGAGGTTTTAAGGTCATTTGGTGAGGTTTTTAAAGGTAGAACAGATGTTGAGCTAATCGCATCAGTTGAAAATCCATATGCATACGATGGAATGAAAACCACAGAGGAAAGGGTTAAGTTTCATAAGATTAACGATGAGAATATTAAATTTATTAAGTTCACACCAAGAGAGGAATATG
>Ga0209084_1001114_pt1 | contig 23451 bp, 32 predicted proteins | sample C_130820_MF_Meta_FD_187309 | JGI IMG/M metagenome (GOLD analysis project Ga0209084, IMG submission 187309) | Freshwater microbial communities from Lake Croche, Canada to study carbon cycling - C_130820_MF_MetaG (SPAdes) (version 2) | ecosystem: Environmental > Aquatic > Freshwater > Lake...
TCCCCTGCCTGCGAACGAAATCGTGACCCGATTTTGGAGGTTTTGAGGGTTTATTTCAGGCATCAACAGCGCGTTCTTGAAGTCGGCAGCGGCACCGGCCAGCACGCGGTGTACTTTGGTCAAGGGTTGCCCCACCTCTTATGGCAAGCTTCAGATCGAGAAGAGAACCTTCCTGGGATTCGTCTCTGGCTCGATGAAGCAAACCTTCAGAATACACCCGCCCCGATGGCCCTCGATGTGAAGGCCCTTTGGCCGACCATAAGCTTTGACGGCCTTTTTACGGCCAATACCCTTCATATCATGGCCTGGCCCGAGATTGAGGCCTTTTTTGAGGGGATGAACCAGGCGCTGACGGAAGATGCCGTAGGGATCATCTATGGCCCTTTTCATCGCAAAGGGAGATTGACGAGTCCAAGCAATGCTCAATTTGATGCCTGGCTTAAAAGCCAAGCGCCCCATCAGGGAATCCGTGATCTTGAGGCCGTCATCGCCCTGGCTCAGGAGCACCGCTTCGACCTGATTGAAGCGATCGATATGCCCGCCCATAACCAATCCCTCATTTTTCAACGCCGCCGTTCCTATGTCAGCTGAAAGCATGAACAGCCCCACCATCTGGGTCGATGCCGATGCCTGCCCTAAAGCCATCAAAGACATTCTGTTTCGCGCCGCAGAAAGAACCCAAATTCAGCTCACCCTCATTGCCAATCAGGAGATCGCCATCCCACCCTCCCGCTTTATCTCCATGCAACGGGTCGCCAAAGGTTTTGATGTCGCTGACAACGAAATCATTAAGCGGCTGATTCCTGGCGATTTGGTCATCACCGGTGACATTCCTTTAGCCGCAGAAGTCATTGCAAAAGGGGGTGAGGCCTTGAATCCAAGGGGAGAGGCCTATAGCAAGGACAATATCAGGGCCCGACTGAACATGAGGGACTTCATGGAAACGCTTCGCGCCAGTGGCGTTCAAACCGGGGGGCCACCGCCACTGGGCGCATCAGACAAACAAGCCTTCGCCAATCAGCTGGATCGATATATCGGCCGGATACAACGAGCGGTCCAAGACGTTGTCACACCAAAGACACAATAAATGGTTATGTTCATTCCTTTGCATAACCCATCTGAGTCGCTCCATGCCTCCCTCTATCAATCGTTTCCTCACCCTCATTGTCTCAGCCTTACTATTACCCTCGGTCACCTTCGCCGTCCCCGAGGCATCCCATCTCGCACCACGAACGGTCACCACTAAAACCCCCATCAAACATGTCATTGTGGTGGTGGGTGAAAATGTGACGTTCGACACCCTTTATGGGACCTACCTTCCGAGGAAAGGACAAAAGGTGAATAACCTCCTATCGCAACGTATCGTGACCGCGGATGGGCATCCAGGGGCGCGTTATAAGAAGGCGGTTCAAAGTAAGGTCAGCAACTCCTTAGGGCTTTACGATCTTGATCCCTATCGAACCGGCGCCCTCGAGAAGCTTCCTCAGCCGACTCTGATTGGGGCCTATGACCCCAAGACGCTTCAGCTCTATGGGCCCATTCAAGACCCGAGATTTCAGAATCTAACGACCAACGGCCCCTTCCAGATCACCCAATATTCAAGCTACAGCAGTGGTATCGGTGACCCGGCCCATCGATTCTTCCAGATGTGGCAGCAAACGGGTGGGACTAATCAAAAGTTGGATCTCTATTCGTGGGTTGCCAGCACCATCGGCACCGGAAGCGCTACCCCTGGGGTCAAGTCGGGCGCAACAGGTCAAGGCGGCGAATTAATGGGCTTTTTCAACATGAACGCCGGCGATGCCCCCGTTTTCAAGAAATTAGCGGATACCTGGGCGATCAGTGACAACTATCATCAGTCCATCATGGGCGGCACCGGGGCTAATTTCTTTGCGCTGGCGACAGGTGATGTCGCGGTCTACAACCAAAATAATCAACAAGCAGTCCCGCCGACCAATCAGATCGAAAACCCGAACCCCATGGTTGGCACCGACAACTTCTACACCAATGATGGTTATGCCGGGGGCTCCTATGTGAACTGCTCAGACGCCAGTCAGCCAGGGGTTGCACCCATTCTTTCGGTCCTTGAGAAGAAGCACCGGCAGAGCCGCTGTGATAATGGCGCCTACTACCTCGTTAATAACTACGATCCACCCTATAGCTTTGATGGCAAGCTGCAGCCTCTGGGAGCCGACAAATTCGTGCTGCCGCCACAGGTCGTCCCCACGATCGGCGAGTTATTGAGCAAGAACGGTGTGAGCTGGCGCTGGTATACCGGCGGTCGAGATGATGCCGATATAACCGGGGATCCACTTTACCAGGGCGCGATTTATCCCCAGGTCTTTGCGGCCTTAAAAAAGCTCTACCCACCAGGGACCCCTGACAGCATGATTGCTCCCGTTGCCACGGCGCAGGCAATCAAAACGGCAAGGCCCTACCTCTATAACAGCATCGGCGACCCCATGAATGCCTCGGCCTTGGTCAATGCGGACCCCAACATCAAGACCAACCTCAAGGGTCTTTCAAGCTTCATGGCCGACGTTGCGAGTGGCAGTCTTCCTGAAGTCTCCTTTGTAGTCCCCAAAAACATGGATAGCGGTCATCCCGGATACTCGGCGCCCGCCCTCTATGAGGCCTTTTTGTCAGACCTCATCGCCAAGGTTCAGGCTTCCAAGAGCTGGGGTGATACCGCGATTGTGATCACCACGGATGAAGGGGGTGGCTACTTCGATACCGGCGCCATCCAGAATATCGACTTCTTCGGTGACGGGACCAGAATCCCGCTGATCGTCGTGTCTCCTTATGCGAAGCAAGGGGTCGTTGACCATACCTACCAGGATCACGCCTCTATTTTGAAGTTCATCGAGCATAACTGGAGCCTCCCTGCCCTTTCAGAAAGAAGCCGTGACACCTTACCCAACCCCAGAGGGAAGGCTTACATACCGGCCAATGGGCCAGCCATCGGTGATCTGACCTCGTTGTTTGATTTTAAGGAAAAACCGAGACCGGTCAGATAAGCTGTGGCGATCCTTCTATAACATCCCGCGGGGATCATCCCCGCGGGATTTTTTGTGCGCAATCGATCGCCTCAAAGGGCGCCCGTGTTATATGCTAGGGATGGAACCTCATCACTCGACATCAGTAAAGCGATCTGGCCTTTATCCCATTCAAGCGGCTATGTTGGCACTATGAGCGCAAGGTCTTGATGGCCGAGGGCGCAGACCGGAAAACCATGTTCCCCATCAAGGTGAGTCCGACGATATCGAGCAGCAAATAGAGGCGATCAACTCAGCAGGCGAGACATCGACCCTCGTTACCTCTGCCAAAACCCAGCCTACCCGTTCATATGGGCCCCAACAAGAGTAGCACCCCATGATTCACCGCCACCTCCTCACCCTCCTTACAGGTCTTTCGTTCGTCATGACGCCGGCCTATGCCAAGGATCCCGCCTGCTCCAACAAAACCCTCAAAGGAACCTATACCTACAGCATCCAAGGCCTTGATGCGGGAAAACCTTATGCTGAAAGCGGTATGGAGACCTTTTTCGGTGATGGGACTCTTTTAAGTCGTTACACAGAAAACCAAACGGGGACTCCCGCCACCAGTCACGCGACCTATCACGTCGAGGCCGACTGTCATGGCACCATTCACTATGACTATGGGAGCATCTATCAAATTTACGTGAGCCCAGATGGCAAAAGTTACACCTACGTCAGAACCCAGCCAGCCGGCGCCATATCGGGCATTGAAACCCGAGTCAGCCAACGACTGATCCAATAGAAAGGGGGATTGCAGCCCAAGAAAGTGCCGCGGGAAGAATGGATGGGGCTTTTTAAGAGAGGGCCAGAAGGACGTCCCCCTTTTCTGGGGCTATCCTTCTGTCTCCTGGTGAGGATCGAATCAGCGTTTCAGCTTCATCATGAAAAATGGCAGGCTAACTTATAAGGTGTTGAGAAAGTTCATGAGCTGCTGATTGTCTTGCGGCGCTAGCCTCTTGAAGGCAGCGGCCACATCAGATGCTTCTCCGGAATGCCGACCAATGGCATCACTCAGGCTATTGGCGCTGCCATCGTGAAGGAACATACGGCGTTTACTTAAACCCCAAAGCGGCATGGTCCTGATTTTATTGCGCGTCGATTGACCCCCATTCTGGACGATTCCATCACCCGTGCCGACGTCATGCAGCAGGAAATCACCATAGGGGTGGAAGGTCACGCTCCCAAGGGCTTGAGGAACCGTATAGCTCCCCCCGTTGATCGGAGTCCCAGCTGGAGCCGTCACAAACGTCGTCGTATGACAAATGGCGCAGCCCGTACTCACAAACAGCTGTTCACCCTGACTAATCGTCGCCTGGTGTGGTGTGGGTGGCGGGCCTTGTCTTGGTTGCTTTTGTCCTTGATCAGGAGATCCCGGGGTCCGATCTGGCGCCTTGGTGGAGCGTATAAAGTTGGCTGCAAGGAAAATGCCTTCATTAGTATCATTCGGCTTACCGCCCTGATCAAAACGATCCACTGATCGCCCATTCGATGTCGCTTCGGTCGGAAATAGGGGGGTGGTAATACCCATCTCATTGCGATAGGCATCCGCAGAAAACGACACCAAGCTCGCATGCTGGGCTTTCCAGCCAAACTTCCCCAATCCTTGCTTGCCAGGCGCTTCCAACAGGTCAACCATAATGGATTGGCCTTTGATCAAACCTTTAGAGAGCTTCGGTTGGTCTAATGCGATCTGGAGAATGGCGCTATCAGGGATAGCTTCGATATAACCATCGCCGAGGGTGCTGAGGGAGACACGGAATGTTTTGACATTTGCGTCCTTCGGAACGCGGGCTTGAATCGAGGGATCAATCGCCTTGAGGGGAATCAGCGAGCCGCCGGGAGGATCGATAAAGTTCACACCATCAAAGTAACCCGCACGCTGGACTTTGACCTGGCCGGAACCCCCATCGATAGGCCCCTTATGACACGCTTGGCAGGAGACATCATTGAACACAGGACCCAGTCCATCAGGAAGGGTCTGTACCTTATTGAATTCATCTAGACCAAGATTGTAATCTGCCTGCGTCAGATAGCCGTTGGTGAGGCCGTCATAGCCCGTTGGCGCTTCAATGCTCTCGGCCGCCACGGAAACCAAACCCAGCGCCCCAACCAAAACCGCTCTGAAGAGCGGTAAAGGAGCAAAGACGTCATGGATCATGGTCGAAACTTTTGATTCAACGATCATATCGAACCCTGATGAGTGGTTGAGAATTCAGTAACTAAAGCCAATAGCCCCACCCCTTTGAATCACTTAGTGCACACCAAGTTAAGGCAAGCCTGACTTATTACCTATCGATTCTCACAGATATAGAGCCACTTTTCAATACTAAAAACCTCATGTATTGCCTTGACATCATTATCGCCGCCTCCCCCTTGAACGGCGGGGGTTAATGGCGAAACAGATAAACCCGTCCGCCCGCACTTTACCCAATGATGACTCTACTCTCAGAGCACAAACCCGAGCACAGGGGCTGAGAGAGCGACTGGGGCTTAAGCCAAAGATCAGGGACCTGAAGACGGCTTCGTCCCTAAAAATTAATTCTGACCCCGGCATAACCCGTTGCCGGCGCGCCCGGCCCCCAAAACTGGCTGGCTTGGCCATTCTGGAAAAAGTTCTGCCCAAGTTGGGCATAGCTTTTGTAATGCTGATCAAAGATATTGCGTCCAAATGCAAAAAGTTCGATGTTCTTGGTGAGCGTATAGCGCGTGTTGAGGTTCACCACCGTATAAGAAGGCAGCTGGGGAGTCTGATTGGCGTTATCACCCCGAGCATACTGGCTCGAGGCATACTGGAGGTCTCCGCCAAAGAACCACCCCTCGAATATCTGGTACTCACTACCAAACTTGACCGTATTTTCAGGAATCGAGGGGATCTTATCTCCCGGCTGGACCGTCTGGGCACCCAGCGCATTACCAAGAACTGCCGTGGTCTGGAACGTCGCATCCACCAGGCCATAGCTCAAATACCAGTTCAGTGACTGAAGAACAATGCCTGAGAGACCAAACTCGACCCCTTGTCGCCGGGTGGCGCCCACATTACTGAAATAGCCATTAACCACGCTCCCTGGGCTATTGAGGAACAAGATATCGTTCTGGCTATTGGTCTGATAAAAGGCCATATTCCATTTGAGCGACTGCCCAATGTGCGTTCGTGCGCCCACCTCAAGGGTTTCGGCGACGACCGCCTTGAGGGGGGGGTCTGAAACAAAACTGTTCGGCAGCGTACATGGGGCGCTCGGGTCTGCACAACTGAGTTCGACAGCGGTGGGCGCACGCATCCCTTCGTTGTAGTTAAAATAGGTCGTGAAATCCTCAAAGGGGGAGTCAACCTTTAGCGCATCCAGTGGATTGAAGGTTATGCCCGCCGAGGGATTAACCCGTGAATAGAGATTCTGACCATTCAACGCGGTTCCCATCTGATCTTTCGTCTGGATCTCAGCCTGCTGCCAATTCATGGCGGCATTGGCATGCAGCCAGTCATAGATCGAGAAGGTATCGGCTGCAAAGAGACTGCTGTAGGCATTCTGGCCGTTGATCTTAACCGTGGTATCTAAGGGGGTGATGGCATACTCATATCGGGTTGGCGCGAAAATCGCGTCCTGGAATCCCACTTTGAAGTTGGTGCTGCCATAGTTGTACCCGCCTCCGACCAGAAACTGATTGTCATGATCGAAGATCTTGGGGGTGGCGGTCAACTGAAGGTTAACGCCAGTGCCATTTTGCCGCGTGGTCGTTGAACCAAAATTCGCGGGGGGGACAATCTGTCCCTGGTTATTGATGCACTCGGTCCCGCTGATGAGTTGGGCGCAGTCTTCATTGGTATTACTGTTGTAGTTGTCACTGTAGCTATTTCGGTTGTAGACGTTACCGCTCAGCTGCAGGTCATCGGTCAACTGGTGGCTCCCCTTCAAAGTGACGAAGTACATCGTGTTTTGGGTGACGTCGGGGGCGGTATAGATAGAATTCCAGTCCTTGGCCAGCCAGTTAAATGGGGTTGGGCCAACCCCCTGCATGTTGTTATCGGCAAAGGTGAAAGAAAGATCAAGATCGGTCTTTTCGTCCTCATAACCGACTTTGCCGAACGACTGGGCGACGGCCGTTGGCGAGAAGGAACGCCAACCACCATCACCAAAATAATTCCCCGCGAAATACCAGTCGACATTCCCGCTGTTGCCGCCATACTCCGCCTGATAGTTTTGGCGGCCGTAAGATCCCCCGTAAGACTGGGCATGAAAGCCGGAATGAGTAAATCCACTTTTCGTTCGGACCTCGAGTGCGCCCCCTAGGGTATTGAGTCCGAAGAGGGGATTCGAACCTGGCACCATTTCCATGTTGGCAATCGCGATCTGAGGGATCAAATCCCAATTGACCGTATCACCGAAAGGTTCATTGACCCTCACCCCGTCCTGATAGACCGAAATGCCAATCGGGGTCCCAAGGATCGGCGAAGCCTCGAAGCCTCGGTAGGTAATATCTGGTTGATAGGGATTGTTCTGAACGTCATTGATGTTGACGCTTTCAAGTCGTCGATTGAGAAAGTCAGGAAATAGAATCGAGTCATGCCGATTAATTTCTTCGTCCTCATAGTTCTGGACATTCCCGGATATCTTATTTTGGCTAAGTCCGATGGTTCCGATCGGCGTATTTCCGACCACATTGACTTCTTCGAGTTCGAAGGCATCAATCGAGACGTGCTTGAGTGACTCTTTCGGGGCGTCCGTCGCCTGAGGAGATGCGTCTGGGACGTCAAGTTTATCCTGATCTTTCGGCGGGGTATTCGCTTCATCTCCCCCCTGAGCCCTCATGGGTGAGATGAAGATCATGAGGAAAAAAAACGACAGCGGAGTCATTTTCATCATGGTTTCATAGTCATTCAACAAGGGTTCGCTGCATGACCCTTATTATATCGTTCGCCGCCCGCTCAAAGGTCAAGGACCGAACCCTGACCCATGCATGGAGTCCAGTGAGCATCAGACCGCGGTGGACGTTGATGGAGACCGTGCGCCTGAAGGGAGCTGCCTGCCCACTTCACCTCGTCAGAAGGGGTGACAGCCAAGACCAAAGTCGGCCACCCCCTGACATCAACCGTGCAGTGACTTTAGCCTGGGTGGGGTGAGCGCAAAGACCATACCCAAAATAAAGCCGTGATCGGCAATAAAATCCAGGTCCCATAAACGCCTGGGGGTGGAGCCGCAACCATCAGGGGTTTCATAAAACCCACGCCCAGTCGCAATGCCAACTCCATTAATTGGATCCCTAGCATAAAGCTTACAAGCTGACGGTAACGGAGGACGACCGCGAGCCCCATCATGGCCACCACCAGCTGACTGGCCCCCCATTGACCAATGATGGCCACAAGGTTCACCCCCGCCTCCCCCTCAATAGGGATTCCGGCGATGCTCATAGCACCACTATCGGAAGCAAACATGTGAATCAGACTTCGGATGGTCCCCATCACCGTGAGAAGAATGAGGTAGTAATACGGTGCTTTCTTTAGGGTCAACGTTGCGGCAATGTGGTTAGCCATCAAGACCTCCTCCTTATCAATCAATAGACATCAGCGGTTTGACTCAAAACAAAAGGACGCCCCCCCACTAACGCGGGATGGTCCTTGAAATATGGCCACCATTGAGAGCATCACCCCCCCAAAGGGCACGCTCTCATCTCACCAAAGATCAAGATGCGAAGCGACATGGACCGAGAGGACTTTTCAACCTTGATGAGAAACCCAACACCCATGCCGTCATCGTCTAGCCATGATCGAGGCTCACTTTAGCGTCACTTGGCTGCCATCCAGGTTTTGCAAAAAGTGCTTTAAACTTATCAACCGGGCCGTTCATGGCGATAAATTTCAAAAAGAGCTTCCTCCAGACATGGAACACGACGCGAATTGGGTTATGGGTATCAATGGGGTTAATGAGGCCATAAACCAGCGGAATATCGCGCTCCTCTGGTTGATACGTGCCGAAAATTCGGTCAAAGATCATCAAAATCCCACCATAGTTTTTGTCGAGATAGACATCGTTACTCGCATGATGAACGCGGTGGGCGGACGGGGTATTCAATAGTCCTTCGATCAATGAAAGCCTAGGTACCAGCCTTGTGTGTAGCCAAAACTGGTAGATCAGACTGAGATTAAGGAGGCCAAAAACCAATATCGGATGGAAGCCTAACCAGACCAACGGCAGGAAAAAAAGCCAAGACAGCGAAAGAAAAGGGGTCCAACCGAGTCGAATGGAGGCCGAGAGGGTGAGCTCATTAGGCGTGTGATGTGAGCTATGGGTTGCCCACATGAGATGAATTTCATGGGCTGCACGGTGATACCAGTAATAGACAAACTCCAAGCCGAAGAACAAGGCCACGTAAACCCAGCCATTGTCTTCAGGCAAGGTCAACGCGCGATGCTCCCAAACGAAGCCTCCCATCACACCCACGACAAAAATCTGGTTGGCAAGCCCCGTGAGCTGATGGCCAACACCCACGCCAAGGGAGGTCAAACTATCTACCCAAGGGTAGGCGCGCTTAAATTTTTTTCGGTAGGCGTAAGACTCGAGGAAAACCGCAATGACGACGATCAAAATGAAAATGGGGCTTGACGGTTGAAAGGGGATAAATTGTTCCATTCTTATCTATCGCTCCTCAGTCGTTAAAGCGAGGAGATTTTTTCTCCTCTACGATCCATTTTGAACGCACGCCAGGCCTCTTGACGAGGCCAAGTCCACAGCAACCTATTTTTGGGGGAGTTCCATACTTTCAATACCAATTTGTTGGCATTGTTTGCGTTTCATGATGGCCCCTGGAATTCCAATCGGGTACTTGTCCCGACAGCTGATGTCAATCTTCTTGATGGCCAATTGAATTTGTTCCTTCTGCATCTGCTCTTGCGCCGCCTTGTCGGCAGCGGAAGTGCAACCCGAGAGGGCGAGGAACGTAAAGGCTAAGATAATGATTTTCATAGAAATAAAGTTAGTTTCTGATCTGCTTCTGGTCGAATGAGATAGAAAGCCTCGCAACGTCGACATTCATAGGGCGTTGCTGAAGCCCCCAGAAATACCCTAGCGCCTTCCCGTCCGATTGACGCCACCATTAACATTTGCAGGCCCTTGGCCCGCTGGCCTGCCCGCCTTGCCATAGCCTGCGCCTGGTTGAACACCTGCACCGGATGCGGGTCCACCTCTTTCAAATCTAGGTCCAGCACCTGCCCCGGGGGCCCCAACGCCAACGCCAGGCATAACACCTGCGCCAGGCGCACCTGCGCCGACTCCGGGTACGGCGCCCATTCCGGGTGCACCCACGCCCAATGCACGCTCAGGAGGCGCCGCATTGACGGCATGTAATGAAGCCATGAGTCCCAAAACGACCATGCTGACGATAGGTTTTTTTCTCATTGGAGCCCTCGAAGAATAGGGTGAAAGAAGCTGAGATCTGCGTAAAAAAATACGCCCCCCGAGGGAGGCTTTGTAAGAACCAATCGCCCCGTGTTCCCTTAGGAGGATTATAAGCTTAGCAGACTCATCCTCGCCGAATATCAACGCTGATACCAAAAAAAGCGGAAGGAGGGACGCTTTTTTTAAAAAAAAGGGGGGCGCCTTTTGGCGCCCACAGAGCTCATCGGATGAAAACCCGGTTATTTAAGGGGTAAGGTCATGGTCTTTTCAAGCTTGACGGCCTTTAGTGCTGAAGGATTCAGACTGAGCAACTTAAGAATCGGAGGCGCCACCTGTTGGGTCGGCACAGGAGAAGTGACGACATGACCAGCCTTTTTCGACGAGGCATCACAAACCACAATCGGAACGTGACGGTTGTTCACTGCGTTACCGCCATGTTCTGCAGCCTTCGAGAGCTTGCCACCGGCATAAACGACACCCCTCTTCACCACACCGAGCACATCAGGATAACCACCATCTTCTGTTTTAACGTTCATGAAACCCGCGGCGGCGGACCCTGACATAGACAGTCTGAAGGCCCGCTCGGGTAAAGTTCTTGGTGATCTTTCAACCACAAAAGGACACCGTCATCATCCATCGCATGATCAACGAGTCCCGCAGTCACGTTTTTAGACTTTTTCCAGGCTGCACCGAGTGCATCTGTCATCGTGCCATCATTAATGATGGTTAAATCCGCCCGGTTTTGCGGCGACTGGCCATGCTTTGCTGCTTCCTCTAAATGGAATAGACGTGGGTTCATTGCAGGGCGTTTCGCCTGAGGCTTCTGCCCAAGGGCCCAAGAGAGAAAAGAGCGATCCTTACTGGAGCCATTGAGGAACACTCCCACAATACTCCATCCTAGCGTGGATGAAGGCATTCGATTTAACCTCAAAGCGATGACGGCCGTGATTTGTTCGCTGGTTTAGCGCTATCATGCCCTCAATATGAGGTGCGGCCATTCCATTTTTTAGCGCGAGTCAAGTCGTTGACGTTATGAGTCAGAAGAGTGACTGGATTGTGGTCACCGACATTGATCGAACGCTCATCCTCGGACAAAAGGATGTGGGCGAGGCGGGTCGGGTTATCAGAAAGATCAGGAACGATGGTTTCAGGACCGTTTTGGCCTCAAGCAAGACGTTTTCTGAAATGATCCTGTTTTATCGGGTTGCAAAGCTCAGCCCCTCCCCCTTTATCTTCGAGAACGGCTGCGGCATTGGCTGGCCTCTTGAAGATATGCCGCCACATCTTCAGCACCGGGTCGAGATCGAAGCCGATGATCATGGGGCCATATTGCTCGATTCAGCTTGCGATCGCGCCCACCAGACCCTCTTAAGACTCAGACAACAGGCGTCATACCATTTTTCGCTTCTGGAAGAAATGGACCTCATGGAGCTGGCTGCCCTGACCGGTCTGGACCTTGAGGCATCCATGCGTGCCCGACAGCGACTAGGGACGACCCCCCTATTATGGCGTGATAGCCCGTCAAATTTAGATGCCTTGGTGAAGGAGCTTGGAGAACAGGGCCTTATCGTGGTCTCAGGGGGTATTTTTTTGCATGTTTCACCGCCTTGCGACAAATATTCGGCGCTGATTCAAATGCTGGATTGGCTCCATTGGCAGGATTCACGCTTGAAAATACTGGCCTGTGGCGACAGCGAAAACGATTTCCCCTTACTTATAAATGCCGATATGGCCCTTCTTTTTTCTAGTGCTCCCGGCAGCCATCAGAGGCTAGAGGGTCATGGCTATTCTGATACTCCTCATGGGTCGCAGTCTCCTGAGGCCTTTACACAGCCACCCATATTGGTATCGGGTGCTGGACCTTCAATCTGGTTACAAGCGGTTGAGGCTGCGCTTCAAGGAAGGGCTATTAGGAATCCACCCCCATGAGCGACTTTTTTCAAAACGGTATTATCACCACGCTCCATGATGTTGGTGGGCGTTTGGGCCCTGACCTTGAACAGGAAGTCGCCCGCCATGCAGAGCATTGCCCTATTACGCTGGTTCTGCCCTGCCTCTTTTCAGAACTGGAAGGGGTTGCCTTAAACCGGATCATCGATACCCTCAGCAGGGTTTCATACATCAAGCGAATCATCATAGGACTGGATCGTGCTGATGCCTCTTCATTCAAAATGGCTCTCAGCTATTTTGGACGGTTGCCGCAGCCGCATCAGGTCATCTGGAATGATGGGCCACGAGTCAATAGTCTTCTGGGAGATCTTCATAGCCTGGGATTGGCGCCAAGAGAAAAGGGCAAGGGTCATAATCTTTGGATTTGCTTTGGGCTTCTTCAGGCGACCCGATTAGAGGGGGTTGTCGCCATTCATGATTGCGACATTGTTAATTACAACTCTCGCCTATTAGCCCGGCTGGTCTATCCTCTGATACAGCCTTCTTCCAACTACGTTTTAGCCAAGGCTTATTATGCTAGGGTCAGTGAAAACAAGCTCTACGGCAGGGTCAGTCGACTGTTTGTGACGCCCTTGCTCAGAGCGCTTAAACGATCTTTGCCCCCAAGCCGCTATCTCGACTTTCTTGACAGCTTTCGTTACCCCCTAGCGGGCGAGTGTGCCATGCATGTCGATGTGATCCGTCGTCTGCATCTCACGACCCATTGGGGCCTTGAAATTGGGATACTGTCGGAGGTGTTTAGGGACTATTCGACTCGGCAAATTTGTCAGGTCGATATCGCCGACACCTACGACCATAAACACCAACCTGTTGGACATTCGTCGCACCTCACCGGCCTCAACCGCATGTGCAGGGACATTTCGGTCAGTGTCTTGCAAGGCCTTGCCGCCCAGGGTCAAATTTTGGATCTTGGCCACGTCCGAACGATCGTGACAGCCTATCAGCGAATCGTACTCGATCTCATGGATTCCTATGCCGATGTCGCTGCAATCAATGGACTGACGATTGATCGTGGCAGCGAGGCGATGGCTGCTAAAATCTTTGCTGAAAGCCTTTATGAAGCAGGCAAGCGGTTTGTTGAAGAGGACTGCTCCAGCCCCCTCACCCCGACCTGGGATGAAGTGACCCGCAGTCATCCAGAGATACTAGAGCGACTGCAATCTGCTGTAGCCCTTGATCGGGCTGAATACAACTCAAATTGAACCCTCATGAGATTTTGATGCCATCGATCAACCCCCCAAAATTAATGGGTGTTATTAATTTATCACCCGAATCCATGGTGGCCGACTCCATTGCCTTGTCCGAGCTCGACATTTTGGCCCGGGCAGCCTGGCTTCAGGCACAAGGTTGCAGCATCATCGATCTTGGTGCCCGCTCCATTACGCCCACTGCCCCTAAGATCAGCGACGCAGAGGAACAGCGGCGGTTTACCAATCCTCTTCGTCTCCTCACCCAGCATGGCTACAAGGTTTCTATCGATACATGGAGTTCGAACACGGTTCTGGCTGCCTTAGCGGGTGGCGCGGCCACCATCAATTTCACCGGGAGCCAGCTATCTATTGAGGCTCTGAACGCTACCGCTTCCGCAAAGGCCCGTCTTATACTCACTTATATGCCCTATGGCGATGCTTATTTAATGCGTGGCGCTGATCCCATTCCTTACCGGATGACGAACATTCTTGAGCACCTGGAGCCACGCGTGAGGGAAGCCCGCGCTGCCGGCATCAAGGATGTGGTGATTGATCCCAACCTTGGGATCATTCATCCCACAACAGAAGACCATGCCAAGATCCAGCTGCAGAACAGAGTGCTCTGGAACCTTGATCGTTTGCGGGCGCTTGGCTGTCCCATTTTGCTGTATGCGGCTCGCAAACCTGAACCTTTGGCTCGCATTTTGTTTGCGTCCAATGTCCTTCATGCACGCCCCGACTATATTCGTACCCACCATCCCGACATTCTTAATCAACTGATGGCGATCGACCTTCATGACGCTCAGGGTTGATCGCCCCCTCAGTGGCTGCGTAGCGCTTGTCACGGGGGCAGCTCGCAGGACCGGCCGGAGCATTGCTCTAGCATTAGCTAGGGCCGGAGCCGATATTGCTGTGCATTATTACCGGAGCGAAGAAGAGGCACTGCAGCTTGTTGAGGAGATTTCAAGGGGGGGGCAGCGCGCTCAAGCCATCGGCGTAGACCTCAATGATGCAGATGCTACCGCCAAGGCGTTTGCAAAAGTGGCCAGCGAATTAGGCGGCTTGGATATTCTCGTTAACAACGCGTCGGGCATCATCTGGAAGAGCCTTTCACAGATGAGTATTGCAGAGTGGCACCAAGGAGTGAGTGAAACCCTTCACATTACCTACCACGCCTGTCAGGCCGCGCTTCCCTTTCTAAGGCAAAGTGGTCAGGGCCGTATCATCAACCTGATTGACGTGGATGCCGATGCCATTGTTGCTGTTCCAAAGCTGACACCCTACAAGATTGGCAAAACCGGTGTTTTGATGCTGACGCGGACCCTCGCGGTTTCCGAAGCACCCTTCGGCATCACAGTGAATGGGTTGTCGCCTGGAACTTTGAATAATTCGGAGCGTAAACCCTCTCTCGATCAAATACCTGCGGGGCGCTATGGCACCCCTGAGGAGGTGGCCAGAGCCGCCGTTTTTCTGGCTCACCCAGACTCGAGTTACATTACTGGTAGTAATTTAAAGATTTCTGGAGGCTATTTGATCTGAAGATCAAAGCGCACTTAGCGAGTGCCGAATGAACGATGACCCCGCTTACACTCCGCCGATTTTGCACCCTTGATAGAGGGAGAACGGTGAAAAAACGACAAGCGCTCAAAGGTCCATTTTGGATCATCCAAAATCTCACGTTTAGCTCAATCCTCCAGCGGCCACAACACCCTAGATGCCGTTAGGGGGCACACGTAAATTATTTTTACATGTGAAGAGGCTCGCTTTTCATTATTCAGGGGCATTCGCCCGATAATGGTGACTGGGCTAAGAGGCGATTGCCATTGCTGCAGCGGCCAAACACCCCGCTGAATGAACGGCCTGCTCTATGGCCTAGGCGCTCTCATACGCTGGCACTTGAACGACCCAAAGAAGCCATTCGCGATCTCGCCCTATCAACTTTTTGCTGGATACTTACGCGATCCTTGCTCTCGTCAAAAGCCGGTCAATCCCATTTCATACCGCAGAAAGCGGGGACTGTTAGAATCCGAACTCTACCAAAGACATACGAATACATGAAACAACATCAGGATGTCCCAAGCTTTGTAGTGGTCATAACACTCCTCTTGGGTTGTTACGATCTTTTGCGTGGCGTCATGCACACGATTTTTTTGAATTATTCAGCCCTGCATATAGCGGGTCTTGATTTGTCTTCGGCAACGGCCAGTGATCAGTTACGACTTCTAGGTGCCTTCGGGATATCAAATTATGAGACGGGGATCGCCCTAATCCTCATGGGGCTATACGCACAACGACTTGCCCTGGCGATGCTGGGCGTGATCCCTCTGTTGTATCTGCTGGGATATTTCACCATTAAGATCAACATCGCGGGCTACGAACCGTCGAATGCACATTGGGGCGGTGTCATGCCCTTGATGGTGTATATGGGCATCAGCGTCATCACTTTCCTGCTCGGTATGAGGTCTCTATTAAAGAGCGGGGGCTAAGCCTTTAAGCCTAACCCTCTGCTCTATATGGTGGGCCCCCTCGGGCTCCCGAAGTTTCGCGTGCGCGGAACCTAGGGAGAAAATATTCTACAAACGCCAAACAATACCGTGTGAGGCCCCAGCTTGGGCCAGCGTCGCCTCTGGTATCGCCTCTCCCGGGCACGATCTCCGGCGGCGGCCGCCGCCTCATCTTTCTGCCCATCGGGACAGTTCTTTTTCAATTCTCTGCTGATCGTGCTTGAGGCTCGACTCAAGGTTCTCGCAACAGATCTCACCGTCGCCCCTTATCCCGCATCATGAGCATGACAAGTTCGCTCCACGATCATTACGAGCCAATGACCGGTTAGTCATTGGCATGACTCCTTGGGGGATTCAACGATTGCTGATGCGATCTTGGATCGACTTGTACATCATGCTCACCATCTCAATTTGGCCGGCGAATCACTGAGGAAATTAAAGCCAAAATTGACGGAAGAGCTTGATCCCGAGTGAAAAGAGAACTTCCTAACGTCGATTCGCTCCGAGTGTCCAGTTTTAAATGGAATGACTGTCCACATTCAGTGGAATACGCAATCACGTATGCGAATTTCCTTCACGCCCTGGCCAACCGTGTGCATAGGCTTCCAGTCCATGTGGGTCGCGTCCATTTTGCACCTGATCAATCTGGAACCCAGTCGCTCGTTTAGCTTCGAGCGGAAAGGTTCGAAGGTCATCAAGCGAGTTTTCCCGAAACCATCATAGACCTGGAGAGTAGGGCCTACCGGGAGTCCAGCTTTTCCTGAAGCCATACCTTGATCAGTGATTGGTAAGGAACATCACGGGAATTGGCAGCGGCCTTGATTGAATCCAGAAGGTGCTGGGGCAAACGGATAGAGATCGTCTTGGTCGTCGGTTTTAAATTGGGTAACGTGACGCTTCTGGCGAGGCTCCAGTCCAAAAAATCAGCCGAGTCGTGGGATTCCCAGAATTTGCGTTCGTCGGCTTCGTTCTCGAATCGCGGAATTTCCTTAGTTGGCTTTGTCATAAAAGACCCTCTCTTTCTTATGCATATCCCGCGCTGAAATAACGCGGATCAAACGGCCACCCTGTCGAAGCGTGAATGTGATGTGCAGACACCGTGAAGCATCGATTTTACCCAGAGCGTGCAGCCGAATTTCCTGCTGACTGTGCTTGATGTCCTCTACGACGAGGAGGGGGGCATTGAAAAACACTTGCTCGGCCTCGGCCACAGAGACGCCATGCTTGCTGTTCTTTCTAATGCTCCCATCGTCCCAGTCAAAGCCCTGGAGACCTGATAAATCAATCATGTCCGTATATTACGTCAATATACCAAATGAGGTGAGATACCCTCATATGGTTTTCTTTCGTCTATAGAAAGTAGCCTTAGTGAACCATTCGACTCCCTTTCCCCCAGGCGGCCACCCAAAATCCCCCAGTAGCTGACCCTCATTCAGGCCCGACTTTGTTCAGGTGAGGCGAAAGGACATCATCAAGCCTTCGATCTAACTGCGTATTCCACGGCAAAGCGGACACCCATTCCACGCGAAACTGGACAGCAAGGCTGGGGACGTCGGAAGAGCGCCTGATGGAGTCACACGATGAGTCACATGCGCAATATCCACTCTTTTTGTTTTCGATAATCGTTGAGCCCCCAGCATTCGAGTTCTCCATTCGTCTTTATGGCCACTAAAAAGAAGCGAAAAGATCCACATGTCGACCGGTACGCTCAAATCGCACAGTCCCACCCTCAATCTTGTAGATGAGTAGCCAATCTGGCTCGATATGAGCATCCCGAAACCCTTTCCATTCCCCCTTCAACGGATGGTCAAAATAAGCAATGGGTAACGGCGCTTCTTCAATCAGCAACGTCAACAGGACTTTCAGCTTTTCCATGTCCTTGCCGCGCTTCTGGGCTTGCTTCAAATCTCGTCTGAACTGTCAGGAATATTCAGGCTGTCTCATTAGATACCTAACTGGCCGAATAGGTCATCAGCATCCTTGGCCTTGTGCACGTCATCTCCGCGCTCGCTCTTGGCCAGCGTTTCAGCCGTCAAGGCGTTCGGAATTCGCATATCGAACGGAAGCTGCTTCTCCTTGGCGATTTTGGTCAACGCGATTCGAACAACGTCCGAAACGGTAAGACCCATGCCGGCCAGAACGGCGGCAGCTTCATTCTTGAGGTCTTCATCGACCCGCGCGCGAACAAACGTCGTGTGTGTAGCCATAATAATTCTCCGATATAGGAGATTTACTTGTAGCTCATTTGAGCAACATTTACAAGAAGATAAATTGCAACCGGAAGATTAGAAGAACCATTGGCGACATCCTACTTTCATAGATGCCGTACCCCCATGATTGTCATAGGCACTATGACACTGCCCGCGGAAGACACCGAAACCGCAGAACCAGAATCGTTAATTGATATCTTGAGGTAAGCATCGCCTCTCTTCTGTGCGCATAGCCGTGCAGGATGCGCGCGTTTCCCTCTATTGACATTAACGCTGTGCGTTATATGCTTGGCGTATGAGCATTCAATCTTTTCGGTGTTCGGACACAGAGTTGCTTTATCGAGGTGGACCGCCTAAACGGTTTCGCAATATTGAGTCTGTTGCGCAGAGAAAATTGCAGATGCTAGATGCTGCGCATGAGTTATTCGACTTGGCGCGCCACCAGGGAACCCGGTTGGAAGCCTTATCCGGAAATCGTGCGGGGCAGCACAGCATTAGGGTTAACGCCCAATGGCAAATCTGCTTTTCATGGAGTCCAAGTGGTCCCAGTCATGTAGAGATTGTTGATTACCATTGAAGGAAAGTACCATGATAAAAAATGGGTTACGCCCCATCCACCCAGGCGAAATTTTGCGTGAAGAATTTCTTGAACCTCTGGCAATGTCGGCTAATGCGCTGTCATTGGAGTTACACGTTCCTGCGCCCCGCATAAACGATATCGTAAGGGAGCGTCGAGCCATTTCAACTGATACGGCGATGCGGCTGGCGCGTTATTTCGGAACGACGCCACAATTCTGGCTAAATCTGCAAACGGCTTTTGACCTGAAGCAAACCGAGGCTAAAGTGGGTGAGCAAATTCTCCGTGAGGTTCCGCAGCGGAAGCCTGTAGCAGCTTGAACATTCATTTCTAAACCAGAACCCACACAACCCGATGAATTTGGTTTTGCCCAACCCTTAAAGTCGAGGGTGTCCGATACAGCAATCCAATAACTAGCGTGGCAACTGGCACCGCGTATTCCACATTGATCTCAGTTCCCGTTTATCCTTTAAGTTCGTATAGCCATCTTCATTCAAATCCCATCAAGTTGAAGTTCTTTTTGTCTTGGCGATCCAGATGGCTTGTTCTGCAGTGAGCTTCCCCCTGTTTTTCGACCAACAAGGGCGGTTATTTAGGCTGCCAGTTTCCCTGGATCCGGATTCTTCGCCCATTGGCTCAGTACACTGGGTGTGTTCTGTTGCCCGCAGTTGGCGCCCGGAGCCTTTCGAACGCCGTTGGGTGGCCGGTCAAATCCTCGAGCCATTAAAGCCAATCGGTTCGACTTGCTGCCACCAGTGCGGCCCAGTCATCAGGCGGATGGCCCCGTTCAAGCATGCGCTGAAACACCGTGTACGGATCACTCTTGCTGCCTGAAGATCGCAATGTGTTTTCATCATTGACCCAGGCAAAGATGATGATCCGGGTCTTGGAGTCAAACCGAAAAAAAAGACGAAACCGCCGCCCGATCTTTGCGCGTCGCCAGTGCCGAAACGCAGCCCCCATCGTGTTGCCTTGCCTGTACTCCTCCCGGTTCGGATCGCTGGGCACCACATCAAAGATCAGTTTAGAGAGCGCCGCAAACAGCCGGACGTTGGCGTTGGACTCAAACCCTTGTGGGTCTTGCTGCCGCGCCCGCTGGTCAGCGGCATGCAGTTTTTGCAGTTGCTCGGACAGACATTCGTGGAAGAGCAGATTCCAGCCGTGACGCTGGATCACAGCGCCACATCGCCTTCAATGTCGGCGTCCAGATCAACGGGCAGCGTCGTTGCGGCCTGCATGGCCTGCACCAGCCCGTCCGGCAGGTTGCACAAGTGCTGACCCGTGCGGATGTCTTTTTCGAGCAAGGCCAAAAACGAAGCAATGGCCGGATCCTCGTGAGATGCTTCATCTGCACGGGTGACGATGACTTCTGATCCCCGCAGGTCAAACGCAACCTTGCCACCGTAGTCCACGCCCAGTGCCTGACGGATAGGCTTGGGCAAAGTGATCTGACCTTTGGAAGTGATGGTGGCAACCTCGTGAATGGCGGGCATAGCTGATCTCCTCAATTTGGGCTCATGGTAAGGACATTTCCTTACCATGTCAATCACCATGTGGCTCAGTCAGTCGACCGGCAAGGGTCTGAAAGCAGCCTTGCGGACGTCGATGGCTTTTTTCAGTTCCCAATGCAGTTGGCTGTTGAAAAGCGCGTCATTCTGGCGGTTAGACGCGCAAAAGCACAGAGGTCCCTAGTGGGGCCTTTTTTGGCGCTCTTCCGTTTTGTGTGGAAAGTATGTCATATTGAGGATTCAACTCCTCAGTTCCTGATGGGATGTGCTAGTCAGTTCCTCTGATCGTGCTTGGGGCTAGACTCAAGGTTCTCGCAACGGATCTCACCGTTGCCCCGTCCCGCATCATGAGCATGACAAGTTCGCTCCACGATCATTACTAGCCAATTACCGGTCAGTCATTGGCATGACCCCTTGGGGGATTCAACGATTGCTGATTCGATCTTGGATAGACTTGTACACCATGCTCACCATCTCAATTTGGCCGGCGAATCACTGAGGAAATTAAAGCCAAAATTGACGGAAGAGCTTGATCCCGAGTAAAAAGAGAACTCCCTAGCGTCGCTTCGCTCCGACTGCCCAGTTTGCCGTGGACTGAGTGTCCAGTTTCAAATGGAATGACTGTCCAAATTCAGTGGAATACGCAAGGCTCCTGTTTGAGCGTCAAAAGGTGTTGAGAAAGGGTGACGATCTGGGGGACAATCCGGGACATAGGCTGGGCTGGTCTTGATATGGTGGATCTGTGAGAAGTCCCACGATAACAGAGGAGCACCAGCCTTTCTTATGCCTGTCGTTGTCTCGCGATAGTTAAGGGAGGGTGGCGGAAAACACCCTAGAAGATCCCGAAATCAAATGGCTGGGGAAGTCTCAGATAGTTTGGTACGTAACATTTATGTCGAGCAGAACCACAATTTTGGTGAAATACGGCCCAGATCCTTTGGTTGGCAACTGGCCCTGCAGAGCATAAAATCAAGGCAAAACGAGCTAGATTTGAAAAAAATCATCATCATTGCAGGACCCAACGGCGCAGGCAAAACAACCCTTTGCCCGTGACTTTTTGCCTGCCGAAGCTCAAACGCCCAGGTTTATCAACGCAGACTTGATAGCTGCGGGCTTGGCTCCGTTCAATCCAGAGTCAGCTTCGATCAAAGCTGGCCGCCTGATGCTAGAAGAGATTGATGAATGCGTGGATGCTGGACACAGCTTTGCATTTGAAACCACGCTGTCAGGCTTGGCCTATTTAAAAAAGATTGCCGTCTGGCAAGCCAATGGCTATCAAGTCAAGTTGTGGTTCTTGTCATTACCCAATGAAGAGATTGCTGTATCACGAGTTGCACGTCGTGTTCTGCAAGGTGGTCACAACATTACTGAAGACGTTATTCGCAGGCGCTTCAAGGCAGGCTTGGCTAACTTTCATGAGCGTTACAGCAAGGTAGTTGACTCATGGGCGTTTTATGACAGTTCTGGAATGAACCCTAAGCTCATTGACTGGAGTAACAAATGAATAAAAAAGACATTCGCACCTCCACTGATCCAGATTTGGCAGGCTCATATGCGGCCATGGAGCGAGCAGCACGTGCAGCCCAAGATCTAGCTATCAAAACCAACACGGGTATTATTGTTACAGTTGATGGAAAGAACGTTGAATTGACAGCGGCTGATTTGATCAAGCTTCGTGACCAAGCAGAGCAGCAGTCACAACACTGAGCTGATAGACCTCTCACCCACTGGCCTGGCCAGCTTCGCGCTGGCTTTTTTGTGCGCCCTACTTTCACACTCGTGATAAATATTGGATGCACACCTACCAACATACGTTCTTCATGACTTTTACTCTGTAAGTCTCTCTACTTGGTCTAGCGGTTGCCTGCTGCTCGGTAGACCGCGTTGCGGTCACGCCTTCCTACGGCTACGACAAGAACTACAAGTTGCGAATCATGTACCTCATAGACAAGGCGATACCCGACTTTACGAAGCTTGATCTTGTAGCGACTCGGATGGCCAAACAATTTGGCTGATGGAACTCTGGGTTCCTTCATGCGCTCAGCGAGCTTTTTCTTGAACTGTTCCCGAATGGATCCATCCAAACTTTTCCATTCAGCAAGTGCCTCTTCCAAGAATTCTAGATCAAAGCTCATCAAGGGTGACCTTCACCCGCTTTTGACCGACACGCTCGTCGGCGATCACGATCAATTCAAGGTCGTCAAGACGCTCCATCATGGCTTCGAATGCTTTTGCTGGGACGCAATAGAACGCGGGTTCGTTATGGTTGAGTATGGCCACAGGGAAGCCATCGCCTGCAGCGACCGTCCCCATTGGGTTGCGCTTCAATTCTGAAATACTTGCGGCAGTTTCCGACAAGATCTGATGAGCCATGAAAAACTCCAGCACTAAAATTGGTTCTAATCTTAGCACGATCTATGATGCTCATAACACCTCCTCATTGCCTTACATTTTAAGACATGGAAGTGTCTACAAAAAACCCGGGGCGATTCAGTATTTGAATTTGTCGTTACTGACTTGCCCCTGTGAGGCGGAAGACGCTATCCCTTAAAGGTCATTAGAACGCCCTTTGACCTCGATTTCGCCCAATATTTGAAGTCCCATAACGGATCAGGACCATGGCATGAGCCAAACACAGGAAAAAGTTTGAAAGCAATAATCACCATAGCCCTCGTATTTTTATCCGCAGCTGCATCAGCGCTCGAGGGACGGGTTGTTGGTGTCACCGACGGGGATACCATCAAGGTACTCGATGGTTGGTTTGTTGAACACAAGATCAGGCTTCAGTGCATCGACGCACCTGAGAAGTCCATGGCATTCGGGCAGCGCGCAAAGCAAGCACTAGCTTCGCTTGTTGCAGGTAAAAACGTCAGCGTAAAGGTTCTGGATACAGATCGTTATGGCCGTGAGGTTGGCGAGGTTTCTGTCGATGGTCAGTCCGCGAATCTTGGAATGGTTAGCATGACAGGCGGTGCGAAGGGGAACGATGGGTGGCCTTGATTCCACTATTGTGATCATGTCCGGCTCTCCAGGTCGAAGGCGTCGATCAAGGACAAAGCTTTTTTTTGGAGTTCAAGACAGTGATC
>Ga0209084_1001115_pt1 | contig 23422 bp, 20 predicted proteins | sample C_130820_MF_Meta_FD_187309 | JGI IMG/M metagenome (GOLD analysis project Ga0209084, IMG submission 187309) | Freshwater microbial communities from Lake Croche, Canada to study carbon cycling - C_130820_MF_MetaG (SPAdes) (version 2) | ecosystem: Environmental > Aquatic > Freshwater > Lake...
TTCAGTTGGAATCGTTGCAAACCAACCAATGAATTTAGCTGGCACACTTGATATTGATGCTAGCGAGAAGGCGGCGCGGTTCGTGCGCACATGTGATGCTTTTGGAATTCCAGTAATCACACTTGTAGATGTCCCAGGCTTCTTGCCCGGTACTGAACAAGAGTGGAACGGCATTATCCGTCGCGGTGCAAAATTGCTTTATGCATATGGCGAAGCAACCGTTCCGCTGATAACGGTTATCACCCGCAAGGCTTACGGTGGCGCTTATATTGTTATGGGATCAAAGCATTTAGGCGCCGACGTGAACTTAGCCTGGCCGACTGCTCAGATCGCAGTAATGGGCGCACAAGGTGCAGTTAATATCCTGCATCGAAAAGAACTTGCCGATGCGAAAGATGCAGATGCCAAGCGAAGTGAGCTCATATCTGATTATGAAGACACTCTCTTAAATCCCTATATTGCGGCCGATCGTGGCTTTATCGATGCCGTAATCGAACCACAGGAGACCCGAAATCAAATTGGAAAGGCGTTAGCTGCGCTTCGTAATAAGCGCGTGAATTTACCGCCACGCAAGCACGGAAATATTCCGCTCTAATGCCGAAAAAAATAACGAAAAAATTTACTATTACATCTGGAACGCCTTCTGATGCTGAACTTGCCGCCCTCCTAAAAGCGGTACCTACTCCAGTAGCGAAGAAGGTGGAGAGTTCTAGCCTTTGGCGTAAATCTCAAGTTCGCCAACCGCTGCCTAGAAAATGGGGGCAGAGCTTCTAATGTCACAGACCAGAGAAGTGGTTCTTGCTTCCGCTTCACCATCACGAAAAAGATTGTTGGATTCGGTAGGCATTCGCGCACAAGTAATAGTTAGCGGCGTTGATGAAGAGGATCCAAAACTAAACACCTTGGCACCAGCAGAGCTAGTTGTAGCTCTTGCGATTTTAAAGGCTCATACAGTTAAGAGCCAGGTTGGCGATAACCATCTGATAATCGGTTGTGATTCAACCTTTGAATTTAACGGCAAATCACTTGGTAAACCAGGCACCCCAGACGTTGCGATAGCTCGCTGTAAAGAGCTGCGGGGAAACTTTGGACTTCTGCATACCGGTCACTGCATTATTGATACCAAGCAAGGTATTGAAATATCTGACCTTTCAACATCCAAGGTTTACTTCGCAGAGATGACTGATAGCGAGATTGAATTTTATGTAAAGACTGGTGAACCACTACAGGTTGCTGGTGGCTTCACATTAGATGGCCTCAGTGCACCATTTATCTCCCGAATTGAAGGTGACCCGTCCGGAATCATCGGACTATCACTCCCGCTTCTAAGACGCGCCGTTAACTCACTCGGACTTCGCTGGGAAGAATTCGCTAGCGAATCGGTGTCAGCATGAAAGCCGTTTTAATTGCCAACCGCGGTGAAATTGCGGTTCGTGTTGCACGTGCAGCCCGCGATCATGGCATTAAATCCATAGCAATCTATTCTGATGAAGATCGCACCTCGCTTCACGTTGCAACCGCAGATGAGGCATATGCGCTAAATGGTTTATCCGCTGCTGAAACTTATTTGGATCAAGTAAAAATTATTGCAATCGCAAAGAAATCTGGGGCGGATGCAATTCACCCTGGTTATGGCTTCCTTTCAGAGAATGCAGATTTTGCCGATAAAGTAATTGCGGCGGGCTTAATTTGGATCGGTCCCCCACCTGCAGCCATTCGATTACTAGGCGATAAAGTTTCAGCACGAAAGATTGCCGCTGAAGTTGGCGCCCCACTTGTGGCCGGAACGATAGATCCAGTTGATACTGCAGATGAAATTGTTGCCTTCGCAAAAGAGCATGGTTTGCCAGTTGCGATCAAAGCAGCACATGGTGGTGGCGGACGTGGCTTAAAGGTTGCTCGAACTATTGAAGAGATTCCAGAACTATTTGCATCCGCGGTTCGAGAAGCAATTACTGGTTTCGGTCGTGGTGAATGCTTTGTGGAGCGCTACCTCGATAAACCACGGCATGTGGAAACCCAAGTATTGGTCGATTCCCACGGTAACGCCGTCGTAGTCAGCACTCGCGATTGTTCATTGCAACGTCGCCATCAGAAACTTGTTGAAGAAGCTCCAGCGCCGTTCTTGTCACAATCACAGATCGATGAACTCTATAACTCAAGTAAAGCGATTATGAAGTTGGCTGGCTATGTTGGTGCTGGCACCTGCGAATTCTTAATTGGTGCTGATGGAACAATTTCATTCCTAGAAGTAAATACTCGCTTGCAAGTTGAGCACCCAGTTAGCGAAGAGGTAACTGGAATCGATTTGGTTCGTGAGCAATTTCGGATTGCCGACGGTGAAGCAATTAACCCGGTTGATCCAGTTATCCGTGGCCACAGCATTGAATTTCGAATTAACGGTGAAGATCCTGGCAAGGGATTCCTGCCATCACTTGGCACAATCACGAAGTGGGAAGTCCCAGATGGGCCTGGCGTTCGCATTGATGCCGGCTTTGACCACGGCCATACGATTGGAACTCACTTTGATTCACTACTCGCAAAATTAATTATTACTGCTGCCACTCGTGATGAGGCGATCTCTCGGGCCCGGCGCGCACTTAGGGAATTTGATATTGGTGGGTTAGCAACCGCGCTTCCATTCCACCGGGCAATCCTTAATGATCCAAATTTCACTAAAGATTTTAAGGTTTACACCAGTTACATCGAAAATGAATTTGATAATCAGATTGAGCCATTCTCATTCAAACAAGGTGTAGCTGACTCGAAGGCCGCATCACAGAAGATAATTGCGGAAGTTGATGGCCATCGCTTTGAAGTGTTGCTTCACACACCAGAGCCAATTCAAAAGCGGCATCGAGTTAAGAGCAATGCCATTGGAAAAGTTGCCGGTGATGCACTTGAAAGTCCAATGCAAGGTACGGTTGTTAAAATTGCAAAAGCTAACGGCGATCGCGTCGTAGCGGGAGATTTGGTCGTGGTCTTAGAAGCGATGAAGATGGAACAACCTCTGATCGCACATAAGGCTGGCACAATTGCGCAACTCCACGTTAGCGTTGGCCAAAGTGTTGCGAGCGGCACTGCGCTCTGCGTTATTGAGGATTAGTACCGAACCCAAGGCACCAAAAGGCGCGGTAAGTTTCTCCCATGGCCGATAATTCAGGTATGGAAGAGTTATACAAGGACCCAATAGCAACCGCAGAAAAAGCAGCTGCGAAGCTTGCCGCGCTAACCGGCAAAAGATCGCACGACGTTGCACTCGTGATGGGTTCGGGTTGGATATCTGCAACGCAAGCATTTGGAAAACCATCACATGAATTTCCGGTTACAGATCTACCTGGCTTTCCAGCACCAACTGTTGAGGGTCATGGTGGAGTGATTCGCTCATATGAAATTCAAGGTGCTAATGGCACCATCAACGCCCTAGTATTTCTTGGACGTACCCATCTTTATGAAGGCAAGGGAATTGAACCTGTAGTACATGGTGTTCGCACTGCTGTTAAAGCAGGTTGCAAAGTTGTCGTACTAACCAATGCCTGCGGTGGGATAAACCGAGACTACGGTGTTGGCCAACCCGTACTTATTCGGGACCACATTTCAATGACTGCAACTAGCCCGCTTATCGGGGCAAACTTTGTTGATTTGACCGATCTTTACAGCAAACGCATTCGCGAGCTTGTGAAGCACGAAGATCCTTCGCTATCTGAAGGTGTCTACGTTCATTGGCGGGGTCCAGCTTATGAAACTCCAGCCGAGATAAATATGTTGCGCACAATGGGCGCTGATCTAGTCGGCATGTCTACCGTGCCCGAGGCGATCGCAGCACACGCACTTGGCGCTGAAATTCTTGGAATCTCACTTGTAACAAATGCAGCAGCCGGAGTAACAGGTGAAAAATTAAGTCATACCGAAGTCATGGCGGCAGGTGCTGCTGCGGCCGGCCGCATGGGTGAATTGCTAGGCAAGGTCTTACATAAGCTGTGATCGATTCTGATCTAATCGCAGAAGTACAAGCTTGGATCGCGCTAGACCCTGATCCGAAAACTGCTTCTCTGCTACAAGGTTGGTTGGATAGTGGCAATGAAGTAGAACTTCGAAAATCATTTAATGGTTTTTTAGAATTTGGAACCGCTGGTTTACGTGGCCCGGTGCGTCCTGGACCATCAGGAATGAACCGCGCCGTTGTTGGAAGAACTGCCGCTGGAATTGCAAAATATTTAACGTCGCGTGGGTTTAACTCCGTTGTTATTGGGCGCGATGCCAGACATGGCTCAGCAGAATTTATGCAAGAGAGTGCTGAAATTTTCGCAGGCGCTGGCTTGGAAGTACATCTTCTTCCACGCCCTCTCCCCACGCCATTGCTTGCTTATGCCGTAAATAAATTGGGGGTTGATTGTGGCGTCATGGTTACCGCAAGCCACAACCCGGCAGCCGATAACGGCTACAAGGTCTATCTTGGTGGAAATGTCGATGGCATTAGTTATCGCGGCTCTCAGATAATTTCACCTACCGATGCAAATATTGCGGTTGAGATCTCTAAAATAAATAACGAACAACCTCGGGGTAGCACATGGGAAATAGTTCCCGAAGCTGTAATCACAAGTTATTTAAATGAAACTGCAGCAATCGTGAAAAGTCCCCGAGATATCAAAGTTATTTATACCGCAATGCATGGTGTCGGTACGGAATCAATCCAAGCCTTATTTCTAAAGAGTGGCTACCAGCAACCTATTTTGGTGAGTGCGCAATGTGAACCAGATCCAGATTTTCCAACCGTGGCATTCCCAAATCCAGAAGAGCCTGGCGCTATCGATCTAGCACTGGAGACTGCTATTAATCATGGCGCTGATCTAGTAATTGCTAACGATCCAGATGCTGATCGCTGTGCCATTGCTGCCCAAGATCCAATAGCTGGCTGGCGGATGTTGCGTGGGGATGAGGTTGGCATAATTCTTGGTTATTACATCGCAACAAAGCGTTCCGAACTCATCAAAAATGGTACCTACGGAAACTCAATCGTCTCCTCATCCGCGCTTAAAAAAATTGCCACAAAGTACGGAATCGAATTTAGTGAAACGCTAACCGGTTTCAAGTGGTTGGCTAAAATTCCAAATCTTGCCTTTGGCTACGAAGAAGCAATTGGTTATTGTGTTGATTCCAAAACTGTAAATGATAAAGATGGCTTATCTGCTGCGCTGATGCTTACTGAGTGCGCCGCAGCGCTGAAATACGCCGGTAGCAATTTATTTGAATACTTAGATGAAATTTGGAATGAGATTGGCATTCATAGAACCGAAGCGATCTCAATTCGAGTAGTCAATATTTCACAGACTGAGGAAATATTAAAGAAGATTCGCATTAGCCCCCCTGCCGAGATCGCTGGCCTGAGGGTTGAACAAATTGATGATTTATTACATCCCGATGCTGATTTACTGCCAACAAACGGCCTGCGGCTTTGGCTTGCTGATGGCGCAGGGAAAACCAGAATAATAATTAGACCTAGTGGAACTGAGCCTAAACTCAAGTGCTACATTGAAGTAGTACGGGCTAGCGGATCGCAAAGTGATAAGGCCGCTGCCGATGAAATGGTACTAAAATTGAAGAATGAACTTGGAGCCCTTCTCGTATGATCGTTGATGGCAGTGAATCTTCTCTGAAAAAATATCTACGCACTCTTGCTCCGGTTGATCAAATTGGTGCCGAAGCCAGAGCAGCGATGCTTGCGACTCGAAGCATTAAGACCACGAGTAAGAATTGGGCCATCGATATGGCCATCACGATGGTTGATTTAACAACACTTGAGGGTGCCGATACACCTGGCAAAGTTCGCGCGCTTTGTGCCAAGGCAGTTCGCCCCGATCCATCAGACCCAACTGTGCCGAGTGTTGGTGCAATCTGTGTTTATAACGATATGGTGAAAATTGCGCGCACTGAATTAGATAAAAATGGTGGCCAAAATATTCCAGTTGCTGCGGTTTCTACCGCGTTTCCATCTGGTCGAGCCAGCATGGAAGTTAAAATTCGTGATACTAAAGATGCGCTCGAAGACGGTGCGGCTGAAATTGATATGGTTATAGATCGTGGCGCGTTTCTATCGGGTCGACTTGGTGAAGTTTTTGATGAAATTAAGGCAATCAAAGAAGTTTGCGGCAGTCGCGCGCACCTAAAAGTTATTTTGGAGACCGGCGAGTTGGCCACGCTAGATAACGTTCGAAAGGCTTCTTACCTTGCCATGCTGGCCGGCGCCGACTTCATAAAGACAAGTACTGGAAAAGTTTCCCCCGCTGCTACCGCACCAGTCGTATTAGTGATGCTTGAAGCGGTGCGTGATTACTACAAGGAAACTGGCGTACGAATTGGTGTGAAGCCTGCTGGTGGCATCCGCACAACTAAGGATGCAATGAAGCAGTTAGTTTTAGTAAACGAGACTGCTGGTCCAGATTGGCTTACCCCAAGCCTCTTTAGAATCGGAGCCAGTGCGCTTCTAAATGATTTACTCATGCAGCGAATGAAAATGCGGGATGGGTATTACGCTAGTCCTAATTACGTGACCCTAGATTGATGAATGAGAGATCAGTGAGCAACTTCGAATACGCCCCAGCTCTAGAGTCGACCACAATAGTAAACATCAAATCCGAATATGGACTCTTCATAAATGGGAAATTTGTCGCGCCTAAATCAGGAAAGCGATTTGCAACCATCAATCCAGCCACCGAAGAAGTTCTTGCAAAAGTTGCTTATGCAGATTTGGCAGATGTAAATCTAGCCGTTAGCGCCGCTCGCAGCGCCTTCACCAAAACTTGGTCGAAGCTTCCACCGGCAGAACGTGGCAAGTACTTATTTAGAATTGCTCGTATTTTGCAGGAACGGGCCCGCGAGTTTGCCGTTCTGGAAACATTAGATAACGGCAAGCCGATTCGTGAATCTCGTGATACTGATATTCCACTCGCCGCAGCACATTTCTTTTATCACGCAGGTTGGGCAGACAAACTTGAACATGCCGGAATGGGTACAAATCCAAAGCCAATAGGTGTTGCTGGTCAAATAATTCCGTGGAATTTTCCACTACTAATGCTTGCTTGGAAGATCGCACCTGCCCTCGCAACTGGAAACACTGTTGTACTCAAGCCTGCTGAAACCACGCCACTTACCGCACTTTTATTTGCTGAGGTTTGCCAACAGGCAGGTTTACCTGCTGGGGTTGTAAACATCATTACAGGTGATGGTGTTACTGGCTCACATTTGGTAAACCATCCCGGCATCGACAAGATTGCCTTTACTGGCTCTACCGGGGTTGGCAAAGCAATCGCTCGCGCAATTGCAGATACCAATAAGAGTGCAACTCTAGAACTCGGTGGCAAGGCAGCAAACATTGTCTTTGAAGATGCGGCTATCGACGAAGCGGTTGAAGGAATTGTTAATGGCATCTTCTTTAATCAAGGACATGTCTGTTGTGCTGGTTCCAGACTGCTTGTACAAGAGAACGTTCAAGATGAAGTTATCGAAAAACTAAAGCGGCGCATGAGTTTGATTCGTATTGGAAACCCACTTGATAAGAACACTGATCTCGGCGCAATTAATAGCGCAGCTCAGCTCGCTCGCATCAGAGAAATTTCTGATTCCGGCGACCTTGAAGGAGCCGAACGGTGGAGTCCAGAATGTGAATTACCTAAAACCGGTTTCTGGTATCCCCCAACAATCTTTACGGGTGTTTCACAATCCCATCGCATCGCACGTGATGAAATATTTGGACCAGTTCTCTCTGTCTTAACTTTCCGTACGCCACAGGAAGCGATTGAAAAGGCTAACAACACTCCTTACGGGTTATCCGCTGGAATATGGACTGACAAGGGATCTCGAATTCTTTGGACAGCGCAACGGCTTCGCGCAGGTGTTATCTGGGCCAATACCTTTAATAAGTTTGATGCCACTAGCCCATTTGGTGGATATAAAGAATCAGGCTGGGGACGTGAGGGCGGGCGCCATGGTCTGGCTGGATATTTGAAGGGTGGAAACTAAAGTGAGAATTGATGTAAAGAAAACTTACAAATTATTTATCAATGGTCAATTCCCACGTAGCGAATCTGGCCGAGTCTATGAGGTCAAAGATTCCAAAGGTAGGTTCTTGGCAAACCCGGCACAAGGCTCAAGAAAAGATCTACGTGAATGTGTTGTTGCCGCTCGTGGTGCGTTTTCTGGTTGGAGCAATGCGACCGCCTTTAACCGCGGCCAAATTCTCTATCGAGTTGCCGAAATTATGGAAGGGCGCAGCGACCAATTTGTTGCTGAACTCATCGCGCAGGAAGGAATTTCTGCAAGTGCTGCGAAAGTTCAGGTTGCAAAGGCGATTGATACCTGGGTTTGGTATGCCGGCTGGACTGACAAGATTTCCTCGATAAGTGGCGCAACAAATCCAGTTGCTGGTCCTTTTTACAACTTCACAATCCCAGAAGCACTTGGCGTTGTTGCAGTATTTGCCGATGGAAAACCTTCGCTATTAAATATGGTTGCAGGTTTAGCCCCAGTCATTGCAAGTGGAAATACCGCGATCTTGATCGCAAGTGAGAAATATCCTTTATCTGCAATCACACTAGCGGAAGCTCTAGCCACAAGTGATCTACCTGCTGGGGTTGTAAATATTCTGACGGGCAAGGCCGGTGAATTGCTCTCTTGGGTTGGAGCTCATATGGATATCGATGGTGTTGATGCATCCGGTCTTGGTAGGAAACAACTTACTGAACTAAAGGTTGCGGGTGCCGAAAATCTGAAGCGAATTCACTCATTTGATGAAATAACTTCACCACTTCGGATTACAAGCTTTATGGAGAGTAAGACGGTCTGGCACCCGATCGGGGTTTAATTACTCAGCAGCGATAGTTGCGTAACCTGGCTTCACAACTTCTTCAATAATTGCTAGACGTTCCTCGAATGGAATGAAAGAACTCTTCAGCGCATTAATGGTGACGCGTTGTAGGTCTTGGAAGTTCCAATCAAAAGCCTTAACAACTTCGCTCATCTCGTGCGTCATGGAAGTACGACTCATCAGACGGTTGTCGGTGTTTAAAGTTACTCGAAAGCGCAGCTTTGCCAGTGCGCCAATCGGATGTGAAGCAATATCTTTCGCGGCGCCCGTCTGCAGATTTGATGTCGGGCAGAGTTCAAGTGGAATGCGGCGATCGCGAACGTAAGAGGCCAGCCGGCCTAACTTGGGTTTTGCGCCAGAGAAATCAATATCTTCAATTATGCGAACTCCGTGGCCCAGGCGTTCGGCGCCACACATTTGAATTGCTTGCCAGATTGATGGCAGGCCATATGCCTCACCGGCGTGAATTGTGAAGTGCGCATCTTCTTGGCGTAAATAATTAAAGGTATCTAGTTGATTTGTCGGTGGGAAGCCATCTTCTGGGCCAGCAATATCAAAACCAACAACACCGAGGTCACGGTACTTAACAACTTTCTCGGCAACGGCCTGGGCCTGATCATTTTGACGCAAGGCACAAAGCAATGATTCCACTCGGATATTAAAGCCTTCATTTGCGGCATCTTGGATGCCAAGTCGATAGCCCTCGGATGTTGCTTCAATTATTTCATCGAGCGACAAACCTTTTTGCGTGAACAGTTCTGGTGCACCGCGCACTTCGGCATAAACAACGCCATCGCGTGCCAGATCAAGCGCACATTCCCTCGCCACCCGGATGATTGCTTCTTTAGTTTGCATTACCGCGATCGTATGTTCAAAAGTTTCTAGGTAGCGAACTAATGATCCAGAATTACAAGACTCCTCAAACCAATCAGCAAGTTTCACTGGGTCTTGGGTTGGCAGGGCTTGGTAGCCGATTTCATTTGCTAACTCAATTATTGTTTCTGGACGTAATCCGCCATCTAAGTGATCATGCAAAAGCGCCTTAGGCAGACGTTTTATCTGTTCTGGCGTTGGGCGATTAGTTAGTGACATCTCATCCTTCTATTTTCTCAATTATAAGTGGCAGGCGATCAACCTTTGCACCGGCATTACCAACTTCAAATGAATTCTCGAGTGCTTCAAGTGCTCGAGCAAATCTTGGGCTCTCATCAGTGTGCAGGGTATAAATCGGCTGCCCCGCTGTTACCGCATCCCCTGGCTTGGCATGTATCTCTATTCCAGCACCTGCTTGTACCGCTTCGCCTTGGCGAGATCTTCCGGCTCCTAAGCGCCAAGCAGATACGCCAACTTTCATGGCATCCATTGATGTCAAAGTTCCTGAAGTTGTTGCGAGTACTTGAGTCGATTCTTTTGCGGTTGGGAGTTTGGCATCCGGATCACCACCTTGCGCGCGCACCATCGCTTTCCAACTATCCATTGCAGCGCCATTCGCTAAGGCATCTGCTGGGTCCATTAACGGTTTGATACCTGCGGTATCCAACATTTCGCGGGCAAGAATCAAAGTTAATTCGACAACATCACTTGGCCCTCCGCCAGAAAGAACTTCTACCGATTCCCGAACTTCAAGTGCGTTACCCGCAGTTAATCCAAGTGGAACATCCATCGCAGTTACCAGGGCTCGGGTTTTCACGCCAGCACGAACTCCCAGTTCAACCATCACTCGAGCAAGCTCGGCCGCCATTTTTGGATCTGACATGAAGGCACCTGAACCGGTTTTAACATCTAGGACAAGGGCGCTAGTACCTTCGGCAATCTTCTTGCTCATGATGCTAGATGCGATAAGTGGAATTGCTTGCACCGTTCCAGTCACATCTCGAAGTGCATATAACTTCTTATCTGCTGGTGCTAAGTCAGCTCCTGCCGCGCAAATAACTGCGCCACAATCTTTTAATACATCTAACATTTCGGCATTGGACAATGATGCGCGCCATCCTGGAATTGATTCCATTTTGTCGAGGGTGCCACCAGTGTGACCAAGGCCGCGACCAGAGAGTTGTGGCACAGCGCCACCGCATGCCGCAACCAATGGAGCAAGTGGCAAAGTAATTTTGTCGCCAACTCCCCCAGTTGAATGCTTGTCAACAGTTTTGCGATCGAGTGCGGACCATTCCATTCGCTTACCACTCTTGATCATGGCATCGGTCCAACGAGAAATTTCGCGTGGTTCCATTCCGTTTAACAAAATTGCCATGAGCAGCGCTGACATCTGTTCATCTGCAACAACGCCACGCGTGTATGCGTCGACGACCCAATCGATTTGTGGATCTGTCAGCGAACTTTTATCCCGCTTGGCAGAGATAACTTCGACTGCCGAAAATGCTTCGGTCATTTAATTAAATCTTCAGGTCCAAAGGCCCAGGGCAGCATCTTTGACATTGCCGTTGGCCCATCAGGGGTCATCAACAATAATTCACTTCCGCCATGTTCAAATAAAAGTTGGCGACAACGACCGCAGGGAGAGAGGAAATTCCCATCCCCGCCAACACAGACAACGGCGATAAGTTTGCCGCCTCCCGTAGCGATCAAATTAGACACTAAGCCACATTCGGCACAAAGCCCCAAGCCATAGCTAGCATTTTCAACATTGCATCCGCTTACAACTCGGCCATCACTTACTAGCGCTGCGACGCCAACCGGAAACTTGGAATACGGAGCATATGCCTTGCTCATAATTTTCTTCGCCTCGGTATGAAGCAACTCCCAATCAATATTTGAACTCAATGTGTTTCACCTCTTGTGTATGGAACTCCATCGGCTGCTGGAGCTCGAACTCGTCCGACCAGACCAGTCACCGCAATAATTGTTGCAATGTAAGGAACCATCAACATAAATTCAGATGGAATCGAAACCCCGATGATAGAAAGCGTGGACCCTAAATTATCCGAGAAGCCAAAAAGAAGTGCTGCAGCAACCGCGCCCATCGGCCGGTATTTACCAAATATCAAAGCAGCCAATGCAATAAAACCAGCACCAGATGTCATCTCTTTACCGAATGAACCAACCGATCCAATTGTGAAGTAGGCACCACCAACACCTGCAACTAGGCCAGCAAGCAATACATTTCGAAAGCGAAGTCGATTAACATCGATACCTACGGTATCTGCTGCAGTTGGATGTTCACCAATAGCCCTAGTTCGAAGTCCCCAGCGAGTCTTGAAGAGCGCAAAATTAATGAGGCCAACAATTAGATACATCAAATAAACAATTATCGATTGTGAAAATAGGATTGGCCCAATTATTGGAATCTTAGAAAGCAACGGAATTTTTATCGCCGAAAAAGTAAGGCCATAGTTCCAGGTTGCGCCGTAAGGAATGAGTAATTTCTTATAGAGAAAATCCGTTAAACCAATTACAAATACATTTATCACAAAGCCCAGAATGACTTGATCGACCCCAAACTTAATTGCAAAGGTGGCAAGTATTAGTGAAATCAGGGCGCCAGCAATTGGTGCCGCTATCAAGCCCCAAATAACGCTGTGGCAGAGGCTCGCAGCTACTGCTGCCGTAAATGCCGATGCGAGAAGTTGACCTTCAATTGCAATGTTTATTACGCCAGAGCGTTCACAAAGTAAGCCCGACATAGATCCAAAAATTAGTGGAGCGGCCAGAAGCAGTCCGCCTTGAAGCATTCCAGTTAATGGAATGAACTTGCCAGCTGCTGCCCAATCAATGAAAGCTAAAATTAGGAGTCCTGATATCAACCCGGCAGCAAGCGCAATGGTTTTGCCGTTTCTAAATCGCAAATATGCCCAACCACAAAGCGCCAGCGAAATCAACGTGAATATTTGAGCACCTTGGGAAGATTTAACTGCCCACTCGTGGAACCAAACCCATTCTTTCCCTAAGACAAAGCCAAAGGTAGTTTTCTCCGAACTGGCTTTCAAAAAACCAAACATCAGTAATTCAAAGAGCGAAAGTGCGACTAGGACATAAATCCCACGTAGGCGCCGGCGTTCGGCGATTGACCTAATTTGGCTCATCCGTTCCAGCCCTTTGAAGTGAGAGTTGTGCCAGCCTTAATATTCTTAAGACGGAAGACAAAACGGACGAAGTTTGGCGCTGCGATAAATAAAACAATAAGTGCTTGGGTTACAAGGACAATATCTAGCGGAGTTCCAGTATTCGATTGCATCGTGCGCCCACCCGTTCGAAGGGCACCAAATAATATTGCAGCTAATACCGTTCCAAAAGGTTCGGCTCGGCCAAGTAGCGCAACGGTAATTGCATCAAATCCAAAGGATCCTGCAATATCCGTGTTTAGTGCATGCTCGCTACCCAGAACGTGTACGGCGCCCCCTAGGCCAGATAAGCCACCACAAATTAACATAGTGGTTGTCATAACAAACGGCACTGAAATTCCTGCGGTCTTAGCAGCAGCTGAATTTGCACCAACTGCTCGGAACTTAAATCCGAGGGTACTTCTAGATAAGAGCCACCAAACAAGAACTGCTGCAGCAAGAGCAATAAATATTCCAGCATGAAGCCTTTGATTAGCCCCCGCAATTAATGGCAAGCGGGCATTAACTCCAACTTCGGGCGCAATTGGATCTAACCGATGAGGTCTTAAAAATGTTTTAGTTTTGAGTATCCATAAAATGAAATAGCCAGCAACATAATTAAGCATGATTGTCACGATAACTTCATGTGCCCCGGTTTTAGCTTTTAGCAAGCCAACTAGCCCACCCCAGAAAGCCGCGAGAATTACACCTACAACAAGCGCTGCAATTACGTGAACCACAGGAGGCAAGTGAAAATGGAATCCGATGTAGGAAGCGCCAATGGCTCCGAAGATAAATTGTCCTTGTGCTCCAATATTAAATAGCCCTGATTTGAAGGCAAGTGCAACCGAAAGTCCAGTAAGAATAAGTGGGGTTGCAGTAACTAAAGTTTCTGAGAGCGGATAGAAACCTTGTAGGAAGTTATGGCCACGCGCCAGATTGATATCAAAGACTGAACCTTGAAATAGCGCAAGAAATGCACTTCCGACGGTTGAGCCAGCCGATGATAGAAACTTTCCAGGTGAACCAATGTTCTTAAGTACTTTGGCATCAGAGAACGCGATTAAAACGGATGTTAATAAGAAGGCAAGAAAAAAGGATAAGAGTGGAAGCTTTAATACATCAGCGGCCTTTTTGAAAAAAGTTTTCATGCGACCGAAGCCTTTTTCGATGCAACACCGGCCATGAGCAGACCTAACTCTTCTCTCGATACAGTTGAATCGACTGTTGCTAGAATTTCACCGCGATACATAACGGCGATTCGATCTGCCAGCGCCATAACTTCGTCCAATTCAGTGCTTACGAGAACTACGGCTCGACCAGCATCGCGCTCAGCCAATATCCGTTCATGGACGAACTCGATTGATCCCACATCCAAGCCGCGTGTGGGTTGGGATGCAACTAGAACTTTTACCGGCCGAGAGAGTTCGCGAGCTAGTACAACTTTTTGTTTGTTTCCACCAGAAAGAGATGAGACGGGATCCTGACTTGATTGAAGTCTGATATCAAACTCTTTAACGCGAATTTCAGCGTTCTTTGCAACCTCACTGGTTGAAATAGAAACCCCATTTGAAAATGGCGCACCATCATGCAAATCCAAAATTAGATTCTCTGCAATGGAAAATGTTCCGATCAGACCATCGAGTTCGCGGGATTCTGGAATAAAGGCAATGCCTTCATGAAGTGAGTCGTGGATTGACATACCCACCAATTCTTTTCCGGCTATTGACAGTGAACCCTCAACATGATCTTCCAGATTTATTATTGCCCGAGCAAGTTCAGATTGCCCATTTCCTTGTACCCCAGCAATCGCCAGAACTTCACCCGCTTTAACTTCAAAGTTTGCTTTATTCACCACAGCGCGTCCGAGTACATCTCTAATGGTTAAGTCTCGCGCAATAAGTATTGATTCACCGGCCGCTTTAGAACTCTTATTTGCGGTTAGGTCAACTGGCCGGCCAACCATTAGTGAAGCTAGTTCTTCTTGGGATGCGGATGGCAACGCGGTGCCAACTACTTTGCCGCGTCTAATAATAGAAATTTCATCCGCGACCGCTTTAACTTCCCGCAGCTTGTGAGTAATAAAGATTATTGCGGTGCCTTTCTCGCGCAATTTACGCATAACCTTTAAAAGTTCATCAGTCTCTTGTGGCGTTAAGACCGCTGTGGGTTCATCCAAAATTAATACCTTGGCATCATAAATAAGGGCTTTTATAATTTCTACCCGTTGTTGCACACCTACTGGCAACTCCTCAACTAGTGCATCTGGGTCAACTTCAAAGCCGAACTCCTCGGAGATTCGCTTTATATCAATTCGGGCTTGCGCTAAATTTAAAACTCGATTGGTCTTTAACTTCTCATGGCCAAGAATAATATTTTCGGCAACTGTGAATACTGGGATCAACATAAAATGTTGGTGGACCATGCCAATGCCTGCCGCGAGGGCATCACTTGGTTCGGTTATTTTGATTGGTGCTCCGTCAACAAGAATTTCACCTGAATCTGGTTCGACTAAGCCATAAACAATATTCATAAGCGTGGATTTGCCAGCGCCGTTTTCACCAAGGATGGCGTGAATTTGCCCAGCTTCGACTTTGAGGTTTATGGCATCGTTCGCGACAAGTGCGCCGAAGCGCTTGGTAATTCCCCGTAACTCTAATGACACGATGCGATCCTATCTAAATTTTAAGCAAAAAAGTAGGAGGGCTGATTTCTCAGCCCTCCTACTTAGAAGGATTCAATCAGAAATTACTTGACTGAAAGTTTTCCTGCTGCGATATCAAGACCGATCTTGCGTACTTCACTCTGAAGGAGTGCTGGTACTCGTGATGATAGATCATGGTATGGCGCGATTGATACACCCTTGTTTGCAAGTGTTCCAACGTATGACGCGTTTGTGAACTTGTTAGCGGCAACATCTGCAGCTACTGCCTTCACAGAGTTTCCAATTTGCTTAACAACTGTTGACAACAGGACCGAACGAATCTGTGGCAATAGGTCATAAGCATCTGAGTCAACCCAGATTGTTAGTGACTTGTTGCTCTTTACAGAGGCGAGGGCATATGAAAGTCCAAGTGATCCACCAACAGGAAGGATTACATCCGCACCTTGTTGTTCGAAACCATTTGAAATTGTAAGTGCCTTGTTGCCATCGCTGAAGTTACCAACGAAGGTTCCTGCTGCTGGCTTTGCTGGATCCCAGCCAAGTACCTTTACAGACTTGTTCTTCTTCTTGTTGTAGTAAGCAACGCCCTTTGCAAAGCCATCCATGAATATGGTTACGGTTCCGTATGGAGCGCCACCATAAGTAGCAACTTTGCCAGTCTTTGACATTCCAGCGGCGAGGTAACCTGCTTGGAAGGCTGCTTCGTCAGTTGAGAAAGTCAAGCCCTTTACGTTTGCTACTGGTGAACCTGGGTAGACAGAACCATCAGCGCCGTGATCGTAAGCCTGATCATCAACAACTGCGTACTTGATTCCTGGGTTTAATTTTGCTGACTTAACAATTTCACTTGAAATAGCGAAACCAACGCCAACAATTAGTTGACACTTCTTATCAACAAACTTCTTGATGTTTGGTGCGAAGTCTGCAGAAGATGTTGCAGGTAGGTATTCCGCATCAGAAACTTTTGATGCTTGAGCGCCAGCCCAGGCGCCCGCGTTGAATGAGTGATCATCCACGCCGCCGGTATCAAGTGCTAAGCAAAGCTTGATGTTTGCTGCTTGTGATGCAGGTGCAACGGCAACGCCAGCGACAAGTGCAGTCGATGCGATGATTGCGAGTAACTTAATTGACTTCTTCAATGTTCCTCCTGAAAATCCTCTTGTTACAGAGGGGGTCGTTGTTGAGGCAACCTTAGCGGTGTGTACACGCTCGGCAACTTTCCACGCGTTGCGGTTTGGTAACAAACTCTCAACCCAAACTCAAGCCTTGGGCAGAAGCCCTTATTTCGCGCTCGTAATTTTCTTTGACAGGAGGGCGGTGCGGGCCTGTGACACGGCTAACTTCGTAGCTTGCGAGCCGCTCGTGACTTTTAATTCAAGGCCTTTTGTGAGTGTGTAGACACGGCCATAAACAGCAGCGCTTGCATCAATTTCTTCCATAATTGTCTGATCATTAACCGCCCCGCCAATCAACTCAAACGCTGCCGTATCAAATCGTTTTACAACATAACCAATTACATATTGCTCGGCCACTTTTGATGTCAAAAAGAATTGATCCGGTGCAACTCCAATTAACTTCACACTGTGTTTTGGCGTGTTCAGAGCCGCTACTTGCGCTAGGACATCACCATTTCTGGAAAATGTTGAGTAGATAACGTCAACGCCCTGCTTAACGAGAGAACTAACTTCTTGATTTAGTCCAGCGCTAGCTTGCTTGGTAATTACAATAGTTTTTCCCGAAGCATATTTTGCACCAGCAAGAAAATTATCTTGATCAACTAAATTCGTAGGTTCGGCCGCATCGCCCAGGTAGCCAACTTTGCCCGACTTAGAACTCTTCGCGGCTAAGACGCCGGCAAGAAATGATGCCTGGCCATGTGCGAAGTTAAGCGAAGAAACATTTAAATATCCCAGACTCGAATCGCCGATTATTGCGAATTGACTCTCAGGATATTTTTGTGCCATATATGCCACAGCGTTGTGAAAGCTGGCGCCTACGGCAATTATTGTGGTGTAACCAGCCTTGACTAGAAACTCCAAGCGATTTTCGCGATCAAACTCGGTGCCAACTGTAACTATTTCACGAAGGTTAAAAGATGTTAACCCAAATTTTTTCTTTGCGAGGTCTACCCCCGCAGCAGCTGCGTCATCAAAGGATTTATCACCTCGGCCACCAACATCATAGATAACTGCAATTTTTATCGACGGATTTGCCGCGATCGCAGGAGTTGAGGCCCCAGCCATAAAGAACGCGGCTAGAGCGGCACATCCAACTTTAAGTACGCGGAATGATGCCAATTGCATCGTATGCATCCTTTAGCGTCTTGGAAGCTACAGCACCCGCTTTTTCGGCGCCAAGTTTAAGAATTGAATTCAAATGTGCTGGATCCTCTAAAAGTTCCAGCGCCTTTGCGCGAACTGGTGTTAGGTATTCCACCACAACTTCGGCAACAGTTGTTTTAAGGTCGCCATAACCTTTTCCAGAAAAATCTGATTCCGAATCTGCGATGCTCTTCTTTGTGAGAGCGCTGTAGATGGTCAAGAGATTTGAGACGCCAGCTTTATTCTTCTCATCAAATTTAATCTCACGTTCAGTATCAGTAACAGCGCTCTTGATTTTCTTGGTATTTATTTCAGGGGTATCCATTAATTCAATAACACCAGCTTGCGAAGCACTTGATTTACTCATCTTTGAAGTTGGATCCTGTAGATCATTAATCTTGGCCGCAGCCTTAATTATGTAACCTTCTGGAATTGTGAAGGTTGGGCCAAACTTGGAATTAAAGCGTTGGCCAAGATCTCTTGTTAATTCAATATGCTGCCTTTGATCTTCACCAACTGGAACTTTGTTTGCTTGATATAGCAAAATGTCGGCTGCTTGCAGAATTGGATAAGTAAATAAGCCAACCACGGTGCGATCAGCGCCAGATTTTTGTGACTTATCTTTGAATTGAGTCATACGTCCGGCTTCACCAAATCCAGTCAAGCACTCTAAAACCCAAGCCAGCTGATTATGCGCCGGCACGTGAGATTGAATAAATAGCGTGCATTTTTCTGGATCTAAACCAAGAGCAATTAACTGTGCGACTGAGGCGAGAGTTCTGGCGCGTAAGGCTTTTGGGTCTGGTTCTACGGTCAATGCATGCAGATCAACTACGCAATAAAAAGCATCGTGTGTTTTTTGAAGTTCCACCCACTGCCTAATGGCACCTAGATAGTTTCCGAGGTGGAAAGAATCATGAGTTGGCTGAATTCCAGATAGAACTCGCTCGCTACCTTGAGGCCGGCCTTCACTCATCATGGGCGCTATCTTTCCATTCCTCAGCAGAGATGAGTAATTGACCCGCGCGTTTGCCGTTCATTGTTAACACTTTTATCCGGCCAACTGTTGGCGGGGCTAATTTAACAACATCATTAACCGTTGGAATTCGCCCGAGATGGTGCATCACGTATCCGCCCACAGTTTCATATGGCCCTTCTGGAATCAGGATCCCAGTTTGATCGTGTAAATCCTCAATTGAAATTAGGGCATCAACCTTGAATTCACCCTGCTTTTGCTGTGGTGAAACTTCACCGCTCTCAAGATCGTATTCATCCTGGATATCACCGATCAGGCACTCAACTAAATCTTCCATCGTCACAATTCCGTCCGTGCCACCATATTCATCGAGCACGATCGCGATGTGATGTCGCCGCGCGCGCATTTCGGCCAACGCTGGTAGGACACCTTTTGTGCCAGGAAGAAATAGGACTGGTCTAATTAAATCCAAAACTGTTTCTTGAGTGCGCGAACTTAACTTTGGGTCCAGCAAATCCCGCACATGTAAGAAACCAATAACTTCATCCGTGCTTCCTCGTGTTACTGGATATCTTGAATGTGCATGCTCAACTGCGAGCGCGATTGCTTCTGCGATGGTCAACCCAACGTCGAGGAAATCCACTTCGGTGCGTGGCACCATAATTTCGTGAAGTTGTAAATCACTTGCATTGAAAAGCTCTTCAACGATGTCACGCTCTTCCGCACTCAAAGCGGTGTGCCCAGTAACTAAATCAACCAACTCGGCCTCAGAAATTTCACTACGGACCTCACCGACGCGAAGTCCAAATATCTTTACAATCAAGTCCGTTGATTTTGAAAGCAGCCAGATAACGGGGCGAAAAACTTTAGCAATGCCATCAATTGTTGGTGCCGCAGCTAGCGCGATTACTTCAGTTCGATAAAGCGCAAGTCGTTTAGGAACCAGTTCGCCAAAGACTAATGAGATGTAAGAGATGACTATCGTTAATGAAATCAGGGAGAGTGTCTTACTAAGGTTCTCTGATAGTCCCCAGTCACGTAATACTGGAATTACATAAACGCCGAGACGTTGGGAACCAAGTGCAGCGGAGAGAAATCCGCAGAAAGTAATTCCAACTTGAGCCGCAGCTAAAAATCGGTTTGGATTTTGCGCCAACTGGACGACTCGATCAGCGCGCTTGCTGGTTCCAGCGAGTTGGCGGATCTGAGATTCCCGAAGTGAGATCAGGGCGATCTCCGCCGCTACAAAGACCCCGGCGACTAGGATAAAAAAGAGCACAATGGCTACGTCACGTAGGACATGGAGGGTCACGAGGTTAAGGGTATGAGGTTAAGGGTTATATGGCACAACTCCCCAAGGATCGCTAGAGTTTGCCCACGCTCAACCGAGCGGGAAGAACCTTTATCCAACGGATCGTCGGGCACGTACCTGCCCGGAGAAGGAGCAATAAGTCATGGCATCAGTCGTATTTGAAAATGCGTCCCGTATTTATCCGGGCACGACAAAACCTGCAGTAGATAAGTTAAGTCTCACAATTAATGATGGTGAATTCCTCGTACTAGTAGGACCATCAGGTTGCGGAAAATCAACCTCACTTCGCATGCTTGCGGGGTTGGAAGAAGTTGATACCGGAACAATCCGAATTGGCGATAAAGATGTAACTCACATTGCGCCAAAAGATCGCGATATCGCCATGGTTTTCCAGTCATATGCGCTTTACCCACATATGTCTGTAGCAGAAAACATGGGATTCGCACTAAAGATTGCTGGAATTGATAAGACCGAACGTGATCGTCGTGTGAAAGAAGCGGCAAAGCTTCTTGATCTCGAAGATTACTTAGATCGCAAGCCAAAGGCACTTTCTGGCGGACAACGTCAACGTGTTGCAATGGGTCGCGCAATTGTTCGCGAGCCACAAGTATTCTTGATGGATGAGCCACTTTCTAACCTTGACGCCAAGCTTCGTGTTGCAACTCGTACTCAGATTGCAGCGCTACAACGTCGCCTAGGAATCACCACAGTTTATGTAACTCACGACCAGGTAGAAGCTATGACCATGGGTGATCGTGTTGCGGTACTCAAGGATGGCTTGCTACAGCAAGTTGATACTCCTCGTAACTTGTATGACTCACCAGCAAATGCTTTCGTAGCTGGGTTTATTGGATCACCTGCCATGAACTTGCTTCGTGTTCCAGTTTCTGGCGGCAAGGCAAACCTTGGTGAATTTTCAATCGATGTTCCAGCAAGTGCTGGCAGCTCAGTAACAGTTGGTATCCGCCCAGAAGGTTTCGTTCCTGCAACTTCAGGCGGCTTCAAGGTCGTTGTTGAAGTTGTTGAAGAACTTGGCGCGGACGCCTTTGTTTATGGCAAGCCAGCCGACTCATCAATCAAGTTCGCAAACGAAACTGACGAAGGTGCCCAAGTGATCGTTCGCTGGGATCCAAAGAATCCACCAAAGCCAGGTGAAACAATCTCAGTGAGTGCAATTCAAACTGCAATTCACTTGTTTGATGCAACATCTGGACTACGAATCAATAAGGGCTAACTTAAAAGTTAAAAAGCCCCGGATCACAATCGATCCGGGGCTTTTTTATGAACTTTTCTAATTAAGTGCAGCCTTTAAGTTCTCATCAATTGCGGCTAAGAAGTCTTGGGTATTTAACCAAGGGCTATCTTTTGAGATAAGAATTGCCAGATCCTTTGTCATCTTTCCGCTCTCCACGGTTGAGACGCAGACCTTCTCAAGAGTAGTTGCAAACTCGGCAAGCTTTGGGTTGTTATCCAACTTCGCGCGATGAGATAAGCCTTGGGTCCAAGCAAAGATCGAAGCAATTGGATTTGTTGATGTTTGCTTTCCTTGCTGGTGATCACGAAAGTGCCTTGTAACGGTTCCGTGGGCCGCCTCTGATTCAACAGTGCGACCATCTGGTGACATCAGAACAGATGTCATTAAGCCAAGTGAGCCATAGCCTTGTGCAACGGTGTCGGATTGAACATCGCCATCGTAGTTCTTACAGGCCCAGACATAGCCACCTTCCCAACGAAGTGCGGTTGCAACCATGTCATCGATCAAACGATGTTCATAAGTGATGCCGGCAGAGACAAATTTATCTTTGAACTCTGAAACATAGACTTCCTCGAAGATATCTTTGAATTGGCCGTCATAAGCTTTCAAAATAGTATTTTTTGTTGATAGGAACACTGGGTAGTTACGATTCAAACCATAATTCATCGACGCTCTTGCAAAGTCGCGAATTGATTCATCAAGGTTATACATACCCATAGCAACGCCTGAAGCTGGAAAATCAAAGACGTTAAATTCCATGGGCGCAGAACCATCTTGTGGCGTGAATGTCATAGTTAACTTTCCAGCACTAGGCACCCGGAAGTCTGTTGCCTTGTATTGATCGCCATAAGCATGACGGCCAATAACAATTGGCTTAGTCCAATGTGGAACTAATCGCGGTACATTTGAAATGATGATCGGCTCTCGGAAAATCACGCCACCCAAGATATTTCTGATGGTTCCGTTTGGGGACTTCCACATCTTCTTTAACTTGAATTCTTCAACCCGTGCCTCATCGGGTGTAATAGTTGCGCACTTGACGCCAACGCCGTGCTTTTGAATTGCGTGGGCGGAATCAATTGTTACCTGATCATTAGTTGCATCACGATGTTCAATTCCTAAGTCGTAATAATCAAGATTTACATCGAGGTAAGGGAGGATTAATTTCTCTTTGATGAATTGCCAGATAATTCTGGTCATCTCATCGCCATCTAGTTCTACAACTGTTCCTTCAACTTTTATCTTAGACACATTTGACATATTTTGCTTCGCCGCCCTCTTATAGTTTTATTAAATTGATTCTTATAGGTCTTTTACATCAGCTTGTTTTGCACGTACCGCTTCGGCTGCGTTCTTCAAATCAGCAATCTCTGATTCTGTGAGTGCGCTTTCAACGACCTTGCGGATACCGACTTTGCCAATCTCGGCTTCAACTCCTAGATAAACTCCAGATATTCCGTATTCGCCATCAACCCAAGCACAGACTGGCATGATGGCACCAGAATCTTCTTTAACAGCTTTAGCCATTCGAGCCGCTGCGGCAGATGGTGCGTAGTAAGCAGAACCGGTTTTAAGCAGCGCAACAATTTGGGCGCCACCATTTCGTGTCATATCTACCAGTTGATCAATCTTTGCCTGATCGAGTAATTCACTTAATGGCTTGCCATTAACGGTACAACGACTTGGCACTGGAACCATGGTCTCGCCATGGGAACCGAGTGTTAGAGTCTTAACACTAGAAACTGAAACCTTGAGTTCTTCGGCAACGAAATCTGTAAAGCGCGCGGTGTCGAGCATTCCTGCTTGGCCCATCACGCGGTTCTTGGGAAAGTTACTCGCGATTTGAGTCAACGCAGTCATTTCATCAAGTGGATTAGAGACCACAATTATCACGGCGTTCGGTGAGTGCTTGGCGATGTTCTCAGCAACGCCACGAACAATTCCAGCGTTGATGCCAATTAAATCCATTCGA
>Ga0209084_1001116_pt1 | contig 23420 bp, 19 predicted proteins | sample C_130820_MF_Meta_FD_187309 | JGI IMG/M metagenome (GOLD analysis project Ga0209084, IMG submission 187309) | Freshwater microbial communities from Lake Croche, Canada to study carbon cycling - C_130820_MF_MetaG (SPAdes) (version 2) | ecosystem: Environmental > Aquatic > Freshwater > Lake...
TTTGGCCAATTGCTTGGTGTTTGCGCATAACTAAGCCCAAGATAACAGGTACAGAAAAAAGCAAATAAACTAGTAAGACAGAAAGTAGTGTTTTTAACGTTCATGCTTTCTCCATATGGATGAGCTTGTAGTTTAGCTTCTCATTGATATCCGACTCGATCAAGCAATCTTTGTGCGGCAATTTGATTTTTACCGATCGCCGCAATCGAGATATTTTCCGCCCTATAAGGCCCCAGTAATTTCAGCCCCTCATTTTCAATTTTGGCTGATTTAACAACTGGCCATTCATTATTACCATTCGCAAAATATTCTTGCGCAGAGTCACTGGCCAAGTAGTCGATAAATTGAACTGCCGCTTGAGAATGAGGCGCATTTTTGGCCACCCCACCGCCAGCAATATTAATATGAACTCCCGAAGTTTGTTGATTGGGCCAAACAAAGCCAATTTTAGAAATAATCGCTTGGTCTTCTGGATTTTTAGAACGTAATAATCTCACTAAATAATATGTATTAGCCAAGGTTACACCGCACTCGCCTGCTGCAACAGCCTTAATTTGATCGGTATCTCCTCCTCGTGGAGGCCGAGCCATATTAGCTACCATGCCTTTGGCCCACGCTTCCGTGGCCGCCTCACCTCGACGCTCAATCATCGCACCAATCAGCGACAACATATAAGGATGCGCACCTGAGCGGGTACAAACTCGTCCCTTATTCATTGGTTCGGCTAGTTTTTCGTAGGTGTTGATATCCTGCGGATTTACTGTCGCTTTGTTATACACAACTAAACGGGCTCGGGTCGAAAAACCAAACCAGGTCGTGCCTTCCGGATCAGGCTTCGCACGTAAATTAGCTGGAATTCGGCCAACCAAATAGTCAGATTGAATCGGCTTAAAAAAACCATCAATTTGTGCACGCCATAGCCGTGCTGCATCAACCATCAAAATAACATCGGCAGGACTTTTACTTCCTTCGCTCTTTAATCTTTCTGCTAAGGCATTGTCATCTGCTTCAATGCGATTAATTTTGATGCCCGTTTTCTTAGTAAAGTCGCTATAAAGTGCCTCATCGGTTTGATAATGGCGAGCTGAATATAAGTTCAGCTCTTTCACCTCATTGGAGGTTTGGGCAATAACCGGCTTCGTAATCCAAACATGAATTAGTATGAGGGTAATAATTAGTATGCTCGCACTTAGCGCAAGCGGAATCTTTTGTTTCACTAGTTTCATTCTCATTTCCAAGCCAACTGTCCTATTGATGGGTTATTTGTGATTTATCTAATATATCATAAATAAGAATGATTATCAATTAAGAATTAGGGCTAGACATGATGCGGGAGAGCACCAGCACCGGCAAAAGACCTGCTAGAACAATGGTTAGTGATGGCAATGCGAGCTCTGCTAAGCGCTCATCAGCAGCTAATTGATAAGTAGCAACCGCTAACGTATCGAAATTAAATGGGCGTAGTAGTAAAGTGGCAGGCAATTCTTTCATCACGTCAACAAAGACAAATAAACCTGCGGTAAGTAGGCTCCGCTTAAGTAAAGGTATATGCACTCTTCTTAAAATCTGTGCCTGCGATAAGCCAAGTAATGCTGCAGAGCCATCCATTGAGGGAGTAATTCGCGATAAGCCCGCTTCAACACTTTGTAAGCTGGAAGAGAGAAAGCGAACTAAATAGGCGTAAATCAAAATGAATATGCTCGCAGAAACCCACCAAGCCAATTGGAAAATTTCTAAAAAAGAGAGTACTCCAATTGCTAAAACTGCACCTGGTAAGGCATAACCAAATCCTAATAAACGAATAACCCAAGTCAAGCGGGAATTTAATCTCACTGAATAGGCAAAAAATATCGCTAACAAGACTGAAATGAAGGCAGTGATAAATGACACTGATAAAGAATTACCTAGCCAAGCAAAATAGCGGGTATCTATATTTAATCCTTGCTTGTACAGCAGTTGTAATAGGGCAAATGCGGGTAGTAAAAATCCACAGAAGAGGGTTAGACCGCAAAATAAAAAAGCTAGTAAGGCACGTCTACCATGCAAGGTCTTAGCAAAAGACTTACTTTGAAACGAGGATGAGTAACGTAGCTTAGAGCGATTGCGTTGTTCAATAAAAAAGATTAACAAAACAAAACTTAATAAGCCCAGTGCAAGTTCAATGGCTGCCATACGATCGCCAAAGGATAGCCAAGCCTTAAAAATACCAGTGGCAAAAGTTTGTACCCCAAAGTAAGAGACCGCACCAAAATCTGCCAATACCTCCATGAGGGCAAGTGCCATACCAGCAAAAATTGCCGGTCTTGCCATTGGTAAAATCAACTTCCATAGTGCCTGAATCTCACTATAACCAAGAGTTTCAGAAACCTCGAGCAAGCGACTGCTTCGCTCTAAAAAAGCAGTACGAGTAATGAGATATACATAAGGATATAAACAAAAAGAAAAGGACCAAATCGCTCCACTTAAGGATCTGGGATCAGGGAAAAACCATAAAGAATCTAATCCCCATATCGATCGAATTGCACTTTGTATCGGTCCTGAAAATTGCAATAGATCGACAAATAGATAAGCCATCACATACGTTGGCACTGCTAAAGGCAAAATTAATGCCCAGGCAAAAAATTGCTTACCGGGAAATTGATAGCTTGCAATTATCCAGGCATTACCAACACCTAAAATAAAAATGCCGAGACCAACGCCACCAATCAATATGAATGTCGAAACAATATAGTCCCCTAGAACAAAATGCCATAAATGGGATAGCGTACTAGTTGCCAGAGATGCACTTGTACTACCTGTACTGCTATTGAAGTCAGGCAAAAAAAATGGCAGCGCCAACCCAAATAGGGGCAAAAACAACAGGAAGGCCAGGGGCACTACGATTCGCTTCATCAAATCAACAATCCGTTTAGACTTTAGTTATTCATTAAACCATTTGTATTAATGAGAAAATTATAGGGATGAACTTGAATCACACCCTGCTTTCCTTAAAACATGTTGAAATTAGCTACCCCAGCAGTAATGGACTGGGATCGGTTACTGCTGTCAAAGGCCTTGATTTGGAGTTGCAACCAGGCGAAATTGGCTGCTTACTTGGTAGCTCTGGCTGTGGAAAGTCGTCGGTTCTTAGGGCTATTTGCGGCTTTGAACCCGTACAAAAAGGTGAAATCCTACTACGGAATAGTGTTGTTAGCTCACCTATCACTCACATCGCACCTAGCCAAAGACGGGTTGGTATGGTCTTTCAAGACTTCGCCCTCTTTCCGCATCTGAGCGCTTTGGAAAATGTCGCCTTTGGTTTGCAACACTTTCCCAGCGCTCAAAGAGCATCCCTAGCAATAGAGTGGTTAAAGCGGGTTGGGCTTGCCGATAAAGCCCAAGCTTACCCGCATGAGCTTAGCGGTGGCCAACAGCAGCGCGTTGCGCTAGCAAGAGCAATGGCGCCTGAACCCGATTTAATTTTGCTTGATGAGCCATTCTCAAGTTTAGACATTGAGTTTAGAGAGCGTCTGGCTGGCGAAATGCGCGAGATTCTCAAAAAAAATCGTATTACTGCGCTTTTGGTTACCCACGATCAATTCGAAGCTTTCGCAATTGCCGATCAGATTGGTGTTATGGCTGGGGGCAAAGTTATTCAATGGGATACCCCTTACGCTTTGTATCACCAACCCATTAATCGCTATGTTGCCGACTTTATTGGTCGTGGTGTATTTGTCAAAGGCGTAGTCCAAGCAAGTGGCAAAGTAAATATTGAACTGGGCGAATTAGTATTAGATCCGAACCACAAGAACACAGTCGGCGAAGAAATTGATGTTCTACTTCGTGCTGACGATATTCAACATGATGATGCTAGTCCAACACAAGCAGAGGTAGTGAGAAAAACGTTTCGTGGCGCCGATTTTCTCTATACCCTAAAGCTTGCGTCAGGCACTGAAATTGTTGCCTTTGTGCCAAGTCACCATGATCATGCCATTGGTGAAAAAATTGGTATTCACTTAGTAGCAGATCATGTGGTCACATTTAGCCAGGAATAAAGTCAAGCAAGATCATAACGATCGAGATTCATCACTTTAGTCCAAGCTGCGGCAAAATCAGTAATAAACTTAGTTTGCGAATCAGCACAGGCATAAACCTCCGCCAGCGCGCGCAACTGCGAATTAGAACCAAAAACCAGATCGACTACAGTTCCAGTCCACTTCAGTTTTCCTGTGGCACGATCCAAGCCTTCAAGAACACCAGTAGCTGTATCGGCTTGCTGCCACTTAGTATTCATATCGAGTAAATTAACAAAAAAATCATTCGTTAAGGTTTCAGGACGCTGTGTGAAGACACCAAATCCAGTGTTATCAAAATTGGCATTAAGCGCCCGCATTCCGCCTATCAAGACAGTCATCTCAGGCGCTGTTAAGGTGAGTTGGTTAGCTCGATCAATTAAGCGTTCAGCGGCCGCAGCAACATTGCCATCACCCATGTAGTTACGAAACCCATCAGCGCGTGGCTCGAGCACTGCAAAAGAATGTACATCAGTTTGCTCTTGCGATGCATCAGTCCGGCCAGGGAAAAAGGGAAGCGTGAGCGTTTGATGTGCTTTTTTGGCTGCCGACTCAATCGCTGCATTACCACCTAGAACAATTAAATCAGCTAGTGAAACTTTTTTTCCAGAAGTCTGTGAAGCATTGAATTCTGTTTGGATAGTCTCTAATGTTTGCAAAATAGTCGCTAACTCAGTGGGCTGATTCACTGGCCAATTCTTTTGCGGCGCCAAGCGCAAACGAGCGCCATTCGCTCCACCCCGTTTATCGCCTCCCCGGAAAGTACTTGCTGAGGCCCAGGCTGTTTTCACTAACTGAGAAATAGATAACGGTGCTGCTAATATTTTTTGCTTTAAATGCGTTATATCTTGTGCATCAATCAATGGATGAGTGACTGCAGGAATCGGGTCTTGCCACAATTGCTGCTGCTTTGGTACAAGGGGGCCAAGATAACGTGAGATAGGTCCCATATCACGGTGCGTTAATTTGTACCAAGCCTTAGAAAAAGCGTCCGCCAATTCTTCTGGATGTGCATGAAACCGCTCCGAAATAATGCGGTAACTTGGATCCATCTTCAAGGCCAGATCGGTTGTAAACATCATCGGCGCATGTTTCTTAGCAGGATCATGTGCGTCAGGTACGGTGCCGGCTGCCGATGCCTCTTTGGGCGTCCATTGATGAGCGCCTGCGGGGCTCTTTGTTAACTCCCACTCATAACCGAATAGATTGTCAAAATAGTTGTTATCCCACTGAATAGGATTAGTTGTCCATGCGCCTTCTAAGCCGCTGGTAATAGCATCATCCCCAGAGCCAGTGCCAAAAGTATTTTTCCAACCAAAGGCTTGTTCTGCAATCGGTGCGGCTTCGGGTTCGGGACCAACATACTGTGCTGGATCAGCAGCACCATGGGCCTTGCCAAAGGTATGACCACCAGCAATGAGAGCGACCGTCTCAGTATCGTCCATCGCCATTCGGGCAAAGGTCTCACGTATATCGCGCGCGGCGGCAAGTGGATCAGGGTTGCCATCAGGGCCCTCGGGATTCACATAAATCAAGCCCATTTGTACTGCAGCAAGTGGTTTTTCTAATACGCGATCGCCACTATAACGCTTATCAGCTAGCCACTGCCCTTCTGAGCCCCAATAAATATCTTCACCTTCCCACACATCCTCACGCCCACCGGCAAAACCAAAAATCTTTAAGCCCATCGACTGCAGCGCAATTGTGCCAGCAAGCACCATGAGGTCAGCCCAAGAAATTTTACGGCCATACTTTTGCTTGATAGGCCAAATCAATCTACGCGCCTTATCTAGATTGCCATTATCAGGCCAGCTATTAAGTGGCGCGAAACGTTGCGTGCCAGAACCTGCACCACCACGACCATCACCAATGCGATATGTGCCAGCGCTATGCCATGACATGCGAATGAAGAATGGACCGTAGTGACCATAGTCGGCAGGCCACCATGCTTGTGAGTTTGTCATTAAAGCGTTGAGATCTTTGATAACAGCATGTAAATCCAGACTTTGAAATTCTTTAGCGTAATTAAAATCCTCAGCCATCGGATTAATGAGCGGCGAGTGCTGATTTAATAGCTTGAGATCTAATTGATTAGGCCACCAGTCGGCATTTGTAGTGTGTCTCGCTAAAGCACGATCATCGGCACTGTCAGAAAATGGGCAAGTGGCTGCTGTTGACATGAATCTTTCCTAAAATAAATAATTTAAAAATTGAATGAATGTGTTATTAAATACTACCTAAATAATCTCGTTTACCAATCTCAACGCCGTTATGACGCAAAATATTATAGGCAGTCGTTACATGAAAATACACATTAGGAATAGCATGCGCTATTAAAAACTGGAGGCCTTTGTAATGGGTCTCCTTATCGCCTCGCTTGGTAACGATATCCTTATCTTCGGTGCCATCAATCTGCTCAGGCTTAATTCCCTCGATAAAGGCAATCGTTTTAGCAATGCGTATCTTCAAATCTGCGATGGATTGTTCATTATCTTCATACACAGGAATTTCTACTCCAGCCAATCGGCCAACCAAACCTTTCGCTGTATCAGTTGCAATTTGAATTTGTCGGGTGAAGTTAAGCATATCGGGAAATAAACGGAACAAAGTAAAGGCGGTAGCATCTAATTTTTTAGCATCAATATGAGCTTGAGTCTTATCTAATATGGCTGATAGGTTCTTTAAAACATGGATGAAGCGCGGAGCGCTAGCTTGGTACATTGAAATCGTCATCATGAGCCTTTAGGTGTGTGTGGGGGGGAAATAATTATGCGGATTCATATATTACTCTTCTAATATGAATCCGGTACTAACTGATGGGCTGGTGCTTACTGGGCCTCAATGCCAGCAAACTGGGCGATCTTTTCATATTTTGTCATTTCTGCACGCACAAATTTCTTAAACTCATCTGTGGTCATTTGCCTAGTACGTATGCCTGCCTTAGCATAAGCATTCATTACTTCCTTATCTTGCATAGCTAAATTAATATCGGCGTTAATTTTTTGAATGATTGCTGCTGGCGTTGCGCTAGGTGCCCATAAACCAAACCACAAACTCATCTCATATGTAGGGTAGCCTTGCTCAGCTATCGTTGGAATATTGGGAGCAGCCTCAGAACGCATCTGGGTCGTTACGCCAAGGGCCTTTAATTTTCCAGCGTTGACTTGTGTAATTGCGGTGTCAAAAGCAATCATAAAAAAGGTAACACGATTGCTCATGAGATCTTGCATTGCATCTGGCCCACCCTTATAGGGCACATGAACCATTTTAATACCAGCGATTTGATTAAAGTATTCTGCCGCTAAATGGGTTGAGCTGCCAATGCCTGCCGATGCAAATGGAATTTCTCCTGGCTTGGCTTTGGCTGCCAAGACCAAATCCTTAAGGGATTGATACGGTCCACTGGGTGAGGTGGACATTAAATAAGGTGTGATTCCTAAAATATTAATATCAACAAGCGCTTTTAAGGGATCGTAGGGCAATTTTTTATAAATTGCTGGGTTGGCGGCATAAGAAGCTGACTGAACTAAAAGCGTATAGCCATCAGGTTCGGCGTTCACTACTGCGCCCGTCCCAATTAAACCCCCTGCTCCAGGGCGATTTTCTACCACTACCGGCTGCTTCCAAGTTTCACTTAAATTCTTAGCCACAATCCGCGCCACAATATCCACCCCAGAACCGGGCGTTAGGGGCACAATGAATTTAACCGGCCGATTTGGGTAAGACTGGGGCGACTGCGCCGTACTGTACGAACTAAATAAAATAAAAATACAGGAAAGTATTATTTTGATTTTTTGTTCCAAGTGATCACCTATCTTTGTGGCATATTTTGAATTGAATAACCTACGCTAATATTAGCGCCCTGCGGAATTGCTGGCATCGTTAAATTCCAATCCAACCAAGATTCGCGCATTGCCGTTAATCGCGCGGGGAAATATTCCGCTAAATTTGCTCGCTCGCGCTCATCTGCTGCAATATTAAAAAGATACTCATTTTCATCGACCTGAAGATACTTCCACTCATCTAAACGATAAGCCCGTTGTGCTCGATAATTCATGCGCCAATAAAGCGGTCTTTCAAATCGGTAGGTGGTGCTTTTTAAAATGGGTAGCATGGATATCCCATCGAGAGGAAAATCTGGATCTATTGACGCACCAGCTATATCCAATATAGTTGCCGTCCAGTCCATCGTGATGCTAATTTGTGAGCTCACTTGATTCTGCGGAATGAGGGCTGGCCAATGCACAATCCAGGGGACGCGAATACCACCCTCAGTCAAGTCCATTTTACCGCCGACCAAAGGCCAGTTATCAGAGAACCGCTCTCCACCGTTATCGCTCGTAAAAATAATCAACGTGTCATTAAACAAATTTTCTGCATTTAGAGCCGAAACTATTTTTCCAATGCCTTCATCCATGTGATGGATCATTTGCTGGTAGGTTTTTACATTACCGCCATGCAGATGAAATAAATTATTTTTTACTTCACTTGCCAGATGGGCATCATCTCTTGTTTCCCAGGGCCAATGCGGGGCAGTGTAATGAAGGCTAATAAAGAAAGGCGTGCCCTCCCGCGCCGCTACAGATTTTTTTTGAATATATTCAATGGTTTTATTAGAAAGTAAGTCTGTTAGATAACCTTCTTCGGCAGACTCCTCATCATTGAGCCAAAGATCATGAATTCCCTGTGAGTCACAATGGGTAAAGTAATCAACGCCACCTGCCATTGGCCCAAAAAATTCATCGTAGCCTGAAAGTAAAGGTCCAAATTGGGGCGGGAAACCTAGATGCCACTTGCCAAATAAGGCGGTTTGATAGCCAGTCTTCCGCAGCATTGATGGCAAAGTAGGTATATCCACGGGCAATCCTAAAATTGTATTGCCTCTACTTTTAAAATTAATTGGTTCCTCAGCGGCCCCACGCAAGCGATACTGATAACGTCCAGTCATCAAAGCAAAGCGTGTTGGCGAGCAGACGGGAGAATTTGAGTAACCCTGAGTAAAACGAAGACCATTGAGTGCTAGCTGGTCGAGCGTGGGTGAAGCGTTTGACTTAGCGCCATAACAGCCAAGGTCTGCATAACCCAAGTCGTCAGCAACAATAAAAATAATATTAGGGCGTTTCACTGGCTTTCTATTCACAATATATGGTTAGTTGACCTCTGGTCAAATTAAGATCAACTTTGTTTACCATGATTCACTACCTGGTTCGCCTTTAAAGGGTCCTACTAACTCAGGAGTAATCCAGCCCCCATAAAAGCCGCTAGGCTGAGGTAAAACTGGCTGCCCATCAACGGTACATTGCAACTGAGTAGGGTAAAAAGCGATGTGATCGGCAATCATCTTTGCTTCATCAAAGGGTTGGGCATAGCTCCAAGCAACTTTTTTGAGTTGGTTTATACCGTCGTCTATATCCCAGTATTGAGCGGGGCCTTTCCACTCACAAAAAGAATTGCCGGTAGATGGCTTCAAAAAATTGAAGTTAATATCCTTTGGTGGGACATAAAAACTCGGCGGATGGGAAGTTTCTAATACCAAAATAGCATTTTTTGTACGTGCAATTTCTTGGCCTTTAAAACAAATAACAACCTCCCTACGATCCTCAACATACTTTGGTGGACGTGGAAAATCCCATACCGAAATTTGCGATGCATTCGGTACCACTGCAAATGGTGGTCTTGTGGTACCTCGCCAATTCCATTGTTCTTGTGCAAGCTTGACCCAATCCGGCAACTGACTCATAAGCAATGAAATTAAATGTACTCAGACACCTCGACCAAGTTCCCATCAGGATCGCGTAGATAGACCGACCGAATTGGCCCCAACGCACCGCGTCTTGCAACAGGTCCAACATCAATCGCAATATTATTGGCTGTCAAATGGGTGATCACATCATCAAGCGGAATAGCAGCAATCAGGCAAAAATCACCGGCGCCAATAGTGGGTACTTTTGCTTTAGTAGGCGTTTCTGTTGCACGATCTTGTAAATTAATTTTATATTGCCCAAAGCGTAAGGCGTAACGCGGCTGCCCTTCAGGCCCAGTAAAAAATTCACGCTCAAAGCCAAGAGCCTTTTCATAAAACTGGGTAGAAGCCTCAATATCGGTAACAGTTAATACCAGATGATCAATGCGATCAATAATACTTTTCATTTTTTTCCATTCAATTTTTTAAAAAAATACGCCATTTTTATCTGCATTAGGAGACCTTAAGCCCTAAACAATCTCTCGCTCTATTGGGTCTCAAGCGCTACTGATAATCAAGTACTACTGATAATTTAGCGCCAGGCACAATAATACCGCCTCGCTCACCTGCTTGGGTTGAGCCCCATCTGGCTTTAAAATAATCAGGTAATGGCCTTCCCTCCTTGGGTGCCATCCAAAGCCGTAATAAATGCCGCTGGCGCTCACGTTCCGGCCAATTTTCAAAATCATTACGGGAATGCAAGATTTGGTGATTATGTAAAAGCTGCATATCACCAGGCTCAAAAGCCATTGGTAAAACAAAGCCTGGTTCAGCTAAGATTTCATCAATTAAGTCCATGACTGCAAGTTGCTCGGTAGTTAAGCGCTTCGCTTCAGGAAAATTATTTTGTGCCGCTTCAATATATTGACGAATATAAACACACGATAAATTATTTTCATACCAAGTAAAAATGGGCATATCAAACCAAGGGTGTAGTCCCTCTGGTACTTCACCGCGACGATCAGTTGCGTAAGGCATAAATAATGCCTCGACTAAATCAGGTCGTCGTCGTACTATCTCGTTATACAACTTCATCGAGCTCGCAATAAAAGATTCGCCGCCAGCTTTAGCCTTTTGCAGACATAACAAACCTACAAAATCTGCCGAATCAGTATGAAAATCGAGTTTTTTATTGGTTTGATAAAAACGTCCGCCTGTCTTAGTGATATCGACGCCTTGATCACACACATGACCGAGTAAGTGCCCTTTACCATTACTACTGCGCAAGGTGCCTAAATGGACACCCAAGCCCATATAGATAATAGCTGCTAATTTGATACCTAAATCTTGTACTGGAATACCGCGTAGTAATACAAATCCTCTGCCATGAAGTAGTTCAACTAACAAACTAGCTAAAAATGGTTTAAGCCGGGTCAGCGGAAAATTATCAGGTGAAATTTGCTCAAGGGGTAAATTAAGGGCCTGAAAATGTAAGGCTGCTGCACGCATTTCTGCTAACTGCTCGGGCAACCAAGGCACCACCCATGATGGCTGAGCCAACATCTCGGCACCGGTCCAGACGCTTGGGCCCTCAATGGCAATAGGCGGCGGCTCTAAAGTGATTTTTGGCATCCATTCCTCAAATGATTTTTACAGCAATTAAGATTAAACTCTTTATATCTTTTAAGCCCTTAGTGTTATCCCTTAATTGATCAATCGATAGGTAGTCATTCGTCTGAAAGTACTGTTTTTATGGTAAATACATCAACACCAATATTGGGCGCCAATGCTTTAGTTGCAGCCTTAAAACTAGCGAAAGTAAAAACCATTTTTACGCTTTCGGGTAATCACATCATGCCAATTTTTGATGCCCTACTCGATAGTGATATTAAATTAATCCACACCCGTCATGAAGCTGCCGCAGTGCATATGGCAGACGCATATGCGAGACTGACAGGTGAAGTTGGCATTGCACTAGTTACTGGTGGTCCAGGCCACGCTAATGCAATTGCAGCGCTGTACACCGCACAAATGGCGGAGTCGCCTGTAGTCTTAATTTCGGGTCATGCGCCTCTAGCGCAATTAGGAACTGGTGCTTTCCAAGAAATGGCGCAAGCTGATTTGGCTTCGCCGCTTGTCAAAGCAGCCTTGACTTCGAACTCTATTGAGGCAATTCCTTTTGATCTAGCCAAAGCAATCAAGCTCGCGAAATCGGGACGTCCAGGGACTGTGCATTTAAGTCTACCTTCCGACTTATTAGAAGGCCCCTACCTCAATGCAAGTAATTTACCAACCGAGCAGCTATTTACCGACCAAGAAACATCAGCACCAAGCGAGGCGATTGAAACTATCTTGCAAGTGCTGCAAGTAGCTCAACGCCCCATCATCTTAACTGGGCCACAAATGCAATCTCAAGCTGGCAGAAAAAAATTGGCCGAGCTAGAGCAGGCATTAGGTATTCCCGTGGTGGGTATGGAAAGCCCGCGAGGAATCAATGATCCGTGTTTGGGTGCCTTTCCAGAGGTGCTGGCAAAAAGTGATTGTGTTTTACTCCTTGGGAAAAAATTGGATTTCACTTTGAAGTTTGGCCAATTTTCAAGCTTTGCCAAAGATTGTCAATTTTTACAGCTGGATCCAGAGGCCGCTGAAATTCAACGTGCGAGTGTTAGCTTAGGTAAAAGGTTGCAACTCTCTGCACTTAGTGACGTGCAATCAAGTATTACTCTTCTAATGAAATCTGCCATCGCTACAAACTTTATCAGTGGCTCCCATCAAGCCTGGTTACAAGAAGTTAAGACCGCTATAAATTATCGCCCTAATGATTGGCAAGCGGCGACTGTTGAGCCTGGCCGGGTTCATCCAGCGCAAGCATTTGCCGTATTACAAACAATTCTCGATAGTCATCCAGATTCAGTTCTCATTAGTGATGGTGGCGAGATTGGACAATGGGCTCAAGCTTGTCTGCAAGCGCCAAACCGAATTATTAATGGTGTGGCTGGCTCAATTGGTTCTGGCCCACCCTTTGCAAGTGCGGCTAGCCTTATCAAACCGAATGTGCCTATCGTTACAGTGATGGGAGATGGTAGTTTTGGCTTTCATTGCGCAGAAATAGATACTGCAGTTCGTTATAAATTGCCCTATCTTTTGGTCATCGGTAATGATGCTTGCTGGAATGCTGAACACCAAATCCAATTGCGCGACTATGGTCAAGAACGGCTCATTGGCTGCGATCTCCTTCCAACTCGATATGACAAAGTCTGCGAAGGATTTGGTGGTCATGGAGAATTGGTTACGGAACTAGGCGCCTTACTGCCCGCTACAAAAAGAGCGCTCGCGAGTAACTTACCGGCCTGTATTAATCTGATGATTCCAAGCTTAGCGGCGCCGAAAATGCAAAGATAAGTAATGCCATAAATAGGTTAATATTTACTATGAACATCACAATTCTGTACCGAAAATTATTTTTACTGCTTTGCCTCATGTCAGCTTTTTCTGCGCATGCCCAAATTGGTACAGCTTGGACACCTGGCAGCTGTCAGTGCCCTAACGGGTTTATTTTTGCGCAAGCTACAGCACCCAATTGCACGCAGACATTTAATTATGAGGGTTGCATTAACCCTAACGTTGGTGCGAATGGTACTTGTTTCGAGTGTGGTCAAGGCGGCACGCGTGCGCTCAATACCTATGGTTGCATGGGTGGCCTACAAAACCAAGAATGGCGGCCCGCATTTAATGCTGGTGCCGTCGATTGCGCTGCCCAAAACTAAGTCTTGCTAACTAGCAGGTGCACCATCGCGCAAAATTTCATAATGCAAATGCGGACCAGTCGAGCGCCCCGTAGAACCAACCTTAGCTAAGGGTTGGGATTTTTTCACTTTTTGCCCTACCTGTACCATCAGCTCTTGCGCGTGGGCATAGCGCGTTACCGTGCCATTACGGTGTTGGACATCAACTAAATTACCGTACTCACCACTCCATCCTGCTTTAATCACAATACCGTCGGCGGTTGCCAAAATTGGCGTGCCATAAGCAGCCGGAAAATCGGTGCCATCATGCCAAGCAATTTGTCGTGTAAAGGGGTCAATGCGATAACCGAGGCCACTCGATGGCGCAACCTCAAAGGGTAAGGGTGAACCTCCAGGGACTCCGCTCATTGAAACTTGGGTTTCGGCAAATGCCTTCTGTAAAGTCAATACTTGGGTTTGTAAGCTAATGGAGTCTTGCAAGGTCCGATCAAGGCGAACGCCATAAGTCTCATCGGGTGAAAAAATCTCGCGTGATATTTTCAATGGGCCACCGAGGGCAAGCGGCGTATCGCCAATACCTTCATTCGATAAAGAACCTGAAAAGACATCTTTTTGACTCACTTTGGGTGAGCTATTTAATTGTAATAATTGATTTCTGAGGGAATCTAATTGCCCCAGACTTTGCTGAGCTTGCACTAAACGCGCTTGTAACTCGTGCAGCTTATATTCATAATCAGCCTCAGCCAAAGTGACAATTTTTTTCTCCTGTAGTTCTGTTTGACCTAGAGTAAAGATAGTATCTCGCGTTAAATTAACGCTCGCAGCTACGAGCCAGTTCACCACCACTAAAGTAAAGATCACTGCCATTGCGCCAAGCAAAAGGTGTATTTTCGATACATGAAATTCTTTGACGCGACTGGTTGGACTAGTAATAATTAAAATTTGCATGATTACCTCATTAAAAAATCAATGAATTCCTGAATTCATTTCCAAAATTGGTTGCATTACCGCCATTACAATTCCTAAGACCATGAGCCCCATAAACAAAATTAATACGGGCTCTAATAAACTAGTAAAAATTTTTGTTTTTTGTTCGGCCTCTAATTCTGCATTTTCCGCACCATATTTAAGCATCTCCGCAAGTTGTCCAGAGGCCTCTCCAGAGCGAATTAAATGGATCAAAATAGGTGAGAAAACCCCTTGACTTCCCAATGCACGAGACAAGCTAGAGCCTTCTCGTAAGCGTGCTTCAGTGGAGTCAATTGCCTCCTTTAAAACTTCATTACCCAAGGTACTTCGTGCACTATGTAAGGCAGTTAAAATCGGCACATTGGCGGCTACTAGCATCGCCATCGTATTGGCAAAACGGGCAGTTTCAAAGCCCAATAGCAAGGGGCCTAAAAAAGGTAAATTGAGAATAAATCGATCAAAGCGTAATCGTATTTCGATTTGCTTTAAAGCTCGGCGACCAAAATAAATACCGATGGCAATGACTAAAGCTAATAACCATCCCCAATCAACTAAAAAATTAGATAAGCCTAAAATAAAACGCGTCATCAATGGTAGGGTTTGTTTGGTACTTTGAAAAACGCGGGCAATTTGCGGCACTACATAGGTCATTAAAAATAGAATGACCATAAACGAAACCGCAGTTAACATGGCAGGGTAGGCTAAGGCGCCTAAGGCCTTTTGTTTTAATGCTTGCCGCTTTTCCAAAAATTCAGCTAGCTGGGTCAATACTTGCCCCATCCGCCCCGATTGTTCGGCGGCACCAACGACGCCCTGATATAAAGGATCAAAGGTTTGTGGTTGAGTAGCAACCGCACGGGATAAAGACAAGCCGGCACGTAATTCAGCCACCACCGACTGTAAAACATTTTTGATGTGGGGTTTTGAGCTCTCATCGGATAAAACAGTAAGCGCTTCATCAATTTGCACACCAGAACGCACTAGCAAAGCAAATTGTTTCGTCAGTACTGATAATTCATTCCGACTCAGTGGCTTATCTTCGGAAAATAAACGTTGCCAAAATTGTTGCTTGGTCCACTGGTTCTCAAGCTCGATACGAACGGGTACGAGTTGCTTGGCCATTAATTGCTGCCGAATAGCGCGTTCGTTCTCGCCATCGACGCTACCGCGCTCACTCTTGCCGCCATAGGTTAAAGCTTCAAATCGGTAGCGTGGCATAGCTAAGTTACCCGAGAGTTGAATTAGTCAATTTCAACTGCGCCAGTCACGCGCAACATTTCTTCAACAGTCGATTGACCAGAATCAATCCAGCGTTGGCAGTCTTCCGCTAAATTGCGCATCCCATTTGCAGTCGCCTGCTTGCGGATATCACTTTCAGCTGCGCGATTATGAATGAGCTCGCGAATCGTCTCATTTGTAGCCATTAACTCATAAATACCTGCTCTGCCGCTATAACCTGATTCACCACAGGCTGGGCATCCCTTACCGCCACAGGCCTTACAAGTAAGGCGAATTAAGCGCTGTCCTAACACCCCCAAAAGCGTTGAAGAGAGTAAAAACGGTTCAATCCCCATATCAATTAAGCGCGTTACTGCTGAAGGGGCATCATTGGTATGTAAGGTTGCAAGCACTAAGTGCCCAGTAAGAGAAGCTTGTACCGCAATTTGTGCAGTCTCTAAATCGCGAATTTCACCAATCATCACGATGTCGGGATCTTGACGCAAAATAGCCCGTAGGGCCCGCGCAAAATTCATGTCGATACGCGCATTTACTTGCGTTTGACCGATCCCATCTAAGTTATACTCAATTGGGTCTTCAACTGTCATGATGTTATTGGTTTTATTACGTAAGCGTAATAAGGCACCATAAATCGTGGTGGTTTTGCCGCTACCCGTTGGTCCAGTAACCAAAACAATGCCGTGCGGACGATGAATTAATTGATCAAAATTAGTAAAGGTATCATCAGCCATTCCCAGTGCTTTGAGATCAAGCCGATCATAATTTTTCTCTAATAAGCGCATCACTACGCGCTCACCATGGGATGTGGGTAGCGTAGATACCCGAATATCAATGGCTTTACCACCTACCCGCAATGAGATGCGACCATCTTGCGGCATCCGTTTTTCGGCAATATCTAGCGAAGCCATAATCTTAATGCGTGATACTAAGGCGGCATGAAGGTCGCGGCGCATATCGACCACATCGCGTAAATTACCATCAACGCGAAAACGGACTACGGATTTACGCTCAAACGCTTCTAGATGAATATCAGAGGCACCATTACGGCTAGCTTGTTTTAATAAACTATTGATCATCCGAATCACTGGAGCGTCATCATTCATTTCCAAGAGATCCTCTGAAATGGGAATCTCTTGTAGTAAACGGGATAAATCAATCGTTTCTTCAACCTCATCAACCACTTGCGAAGCATCTAAATCACCCTGCGAATAAGCTGCATTCACTGCTTGCATCACCTCATCACTAGATTTTTCGATTCGCTTGACAGGGCCAACTAGACGACAAATTTCTTGAAGTACGGTTAAATCAGTCGTGGGACTATGAATAACAATCAGATCATCTTCTTGGCCGCCACCTCCAAATTGCTGGCCCTCAGTTACAGGCGCTTTCATTAACAGTACCTGATTATCCCGCGCGTAAACAAAAGGAATGCGTAGCATTATTTATTCGCTGGTGAGGGTACGGGGGCTGCTGATGCTGGAGCAAGTAAAGGGGCAGTTGGTGGCTTAACTGCTGGGGTAGTATTAATCGTACTTGAAGGTAGTGGAGGCGGCATCAACGGCACTTCAGCATCTCTCACATTCGGCATATTTTTCTCAGCAGGCAATAACATGGGCAATTGCTTAAATTGCTCTTCCTGCTTCTGCATGGTGCTCATCCGATTATTCGTTATTTCATCATTTTGATTTTTATCCCGCAACACATAAGGACGAATAAAGACTAATAAATTTCTCTTTACCCGCTGCTTATTGTCATAACGGAATAAATTACCAATAATGGGAATGCTACTAAGGAAAGGAATTCCGCTCATGCCATCGGTGTATTCATCTGAAATTAAACCGCCCAGCACAATCATTTGACCATCATCAACCAATACATTCGATTCAATATTACGTTTATTTAACACAATTCCGGAAACACTCTGACCTGCAACTGAGGATACCTCTTGAAAGATTTGCATTCTGACAATGCCATTGTCAGAAATTTGTGGTCGCACGCGCAACGTTATCCCTACGTCTTGTCGCACAATGGTTTGGAACGGCGTGACAGTTGATGTAGTCCCCGTTTGCGCATATGAGCCCGTTAAAATGGGTACGTTTTGACCAACAATAATCCGCGCCTCTTCGTTATCTAAGGTTATTAAATTCGGTGTTGAAAGAATATTGGTACCAGTAGCAGTTTGTAATGCCCTCACCAAAGCACTCATGCCATACACGCCGTTGAATTGGGTCAGCAAGCCTAAATTTAAGCCTGGTGCGGGTGGCACAGGAATTCCCGTGGTTGGTGCGTTCGGATTCAAAATTCGGCTAGTGTCTTGCCCTAAGCCCAAAATATTAGCCCCCGGGCCCTGGCCAGGAACGTTAAAGTTCGTACCGCCAAAGCCGACGTTTTGATTACCCGAACCCAATAAAAAATTCCACTGAATACCTAATTCTGCCGCAGTCTCATTGCTTACTTCAACAATAAGCGATTCAATATAAACTTGGGTACGCCGACGATCTAATTCTTCAATAACCTGCCGTAAATTACGATAGAGCGGTTCATTAGCCGTAATAATGAGTGAATTGGTTGCTGGCTCAGCTTGAATAAAACCACCAACATTGGGTGTACTAGAACTAACCAAGGCAGAAGTGGCCAAGCTCGTGCCAGAACCAGCCGCTGCTGCAGGATTGGCAGCAGAATTTTGCTGTGGGTTGGCAGCTGCAGGATTAGCAGCCGCATTACCGCCTGCTACTTGAGCAGATAAAGCAGCATCTGCTGCCACTAAAGCACGCAAGGTAATTGCTAATTTACTGGCCTCAGCATTCTTCAGTGGCACCACCCAAATATTGCCGTTTTTGTTACCGGGAATATCAAGACGCGCTATTAAAATACGGACCTGCCTCACGCGCTCTGCACTCGAGCTACGCACTAATACTGAATTGCTGCGGGGCTCGGCCAAAATAATGGTTTTTAATGCAGGATCAGCAGTGCCTGCTGCGCCCGTATCTAGTACCTTACTTAATATCGCCGCTATATCACTGGCAAAAGCATGTTGCAATTTAATCGTCTGTACATCGGTTGAGGTGGGCGCATCAATAGAGTCAATTAATGCTGCAATGCGCTGAATATTACTCGCGTAATCGGTTACAACAATGGTGTTATTACCTGGATAAGCGTTAATCGTATTGTTTGGTGAAACTAAAGGTCGCAATACAGGCAATAAATTATTGGCAGATTCATAGTTCAATTTAAAAACCCGCGTAATGATTTGATCACCCTCTTGCTTGGTCTTTCCTGTTGAAACCGAAGTGCTTACTAATTTTGCATCGGCTTGAGTCACAACCCGATATACCCCATTAACTTCAACCAAAGCAAAGCCTGCAGTGCGAAGCGCAGTCGAAAAAGAATCTAAGGCCTTAGCTTTGCTGACTGGCTTATTGCTGATGAGATTAATCGTACCCTTAACTTGCGGATCAACTAAAATGGTCTGACCAGTAGCCTTGGCGACAACACTTGCAACTGAGTCGATGTCAGCGTTCATGAAAGATAAAGTGACGGTACCAACTTCACTATTACTAGCTACGCTAGGGGTCGTTTGCGCCATCACCATGGCTGGCGCCAAAACAAAATCACCCATTAAGCAACACAGTAGAAATTGTAAGCAGGCTTTACGTAAACTATTACGCGAAAAAAATGCATGGCGTGTCCCATCCCTCGCGCCCTTGAGGGTCAGCTGAGTTTGTTGCGCTAACTGAATTTGCTGGGTTAATTTCCTAAACTGCATCCGTCTTCTATTCCGCTATTCATCGCCATTTAATATTGCATGCGGTAAATGTCACCGTCTTTTTTGCCTAATAACGACAATAATCCAATCAACGATTCTTCAGCCTCAGCTGAGGCTGAAGCAGCGCCAAAAAAATGTAAGCCTGAACTCGGTCCAGCCCCTACACTGCCTTTACCGTTTAATAACAAAGGCCCCACTGTAGTGGTGAGGTTAAATACTGTACCAGTTTGTGCCAAATTAACCTGCATTTCATAGCTACCTAAGGGTTTTACCGGACTAATTGGGCTACTTAGGCTGCTCATCATAATGCGAATTGCTCCCCCTGTCTCCTGGCCTATTTTAAGCTCTGTCCAGCGAGCAGATAACTGCCCGCGGGGCCGAAGCGTACTCCATGGATTGCCTAAACCCTCTAAGATCGTGGCGGGCAAGCTGATTTCACCACTAGCAATGACTGCCTGCCCTAATTTCAAACGGATTTGTAGTGGTTGATCGAGCGCCGAAAAGCCGAGGGCTAAACCACATTCCCCTTTTAATAGACTGCACTGAGTGGTCCAATGGAAGCGCTCGGTTAAGGCGCTTGCTTCGCGGCAGCCACCGCCGACTAAATTTGGCTCTGCAAATCCCAGCGCTGCACTCCCTTGCCAAATGGTACCGGTCGGTTGGTGCAAAGTGACCCGACAGGCTGTCTGACTGCTAACTAAACTAGTAAGCCAGCTCGCTGGAAGTTGATTGACGATAATGAGCAATACGGTAGATAGCAAAGCAAGCCACAACAACTTTGGCAAGTGTCGGCGCCCTGCATCAAGCCTTATTTTCATTTAGATAAAACGCCGTTAAGCAAGGAAACATTACTGGAATAACTGGAGGCGCTCGTTTGCACCAAACTAGCACTTAAATTGACGATTGCAGTCGAAGGTGTGGCAACCAGCTCGATTCTTTCTGGATATAAGCGCCAACCTATGCGTAACTCTTCTAGCACATCGACTATCACTGCAAACATCACATCGCTAGCCTGCAATTCAATCCGCGGCGGATTTTCTACTCCCAAGCGTAGAACGCTAGGCTTTAGCCCTCGCGCTATTAATACATTGCGAATTTTTTGTAACTCAGCCTCATCTACTAAAACGACTGTATCGAGTTGCAAAGGTTTGCCTTTAGATAGCTTAATTAAATTTTCTAATTGGGCCCACTGCGCAGGGCGTAAAGTCATCTGCCCTTCCAAGCGTTGGACATAAGGCGCAGCCCAAAATTGCATGAAAGCCCAAAGAACGCCAAAAATACATATCGTCACCAATATTTTTTGTTTCCCACGTGCCAAATGCATCACGCTAGCAAAATCGGGTGTGCCACCCTCATGCGTGGCTTTAGTCTGTCTAAATGTAGTAAGCGCTGCCTGCATAGATCCAGCCCATTGATTTAAGGTAGTCCTGATCTTTTTCAACTGGTCTTTGAATGTGTAAGGGGTCATCAATTTGACTCCTTGATGCTGTTACCTAATCCTGCATAAGGCTCTAAACGAAAGCGATCATTACCCAATTCACTCACCATCATTCCCAATAATTGTGCTTTGCCAATGATCTCACTAGCACTTATAGGGCTTGCACTAGGCTTAAATTCAAAGTCGATGTGAAAGCCATCGTAAGTAATTTTTTGCAATGTCTCTTTCCCTAGGGCAACTTTTAATTGCTGTAATTTTGCTGCCATTGGCACAAAATCAGCGTCGGTACTTAATCCTTTTCTGCGCTCCTCTTGCGTCAACTGTTTAACTAACGTGGTGACTACAGAGTCTGTCGTTTTATTTTGTGCTAGCAGTGCAACTGAAGTTGGAGATAGAAATTGAGTGGCAGTCATTTCCAAATTTCGCCCCCAACGCCAATAATCAACGGCAAGCCAAGCAGCATTCAAACTAAAGCCAATCAAAATACTACTGATGGCATAAACCGCCCAACGTGAAGGCGTTAACCATAGATCACGATCAGTCCAAGATTGATAGACGTGAGAGAGGCCACTTAATCCCTTGGTTTGTGCAGCTTGCCAACGCGCATTTAATTTCAAGGGAGTTTTACGCGTGTTAGGTGCTGCTAGCATTAAATTGAGACTCGCTGCCGCTATATCGGTGCGCCGACTAAAGGCTATTGCACTGGGCGCTAACCAATCCCAAGACCATTCAACCGGCGTAACTGAACCTATAGTACTGGGTAAATTTGCGCTCGACAATTGATCATCTGCCACCTGCTCAACCCAGGCTAACCCAACTTGTTCACTTTTACGCCAAGTAAAAATTATTTCATTGTCATTATTTTTGTAAGCCAGGCTGGGAACGGTAATTTCTTGCGCAGCATTGACTAATGAAGAGTCACCCTCTTTGATATAAGACAAGACTAAGCAATCGGGAATAAAACGCATCCGCGGCGCAAGTAAGGTAGCAAGTTGTTGGTTAAGCCAATAAAACCAAGCCCGATCAATAATGGCCAAGGTTCTTTGTGAGCCAATTTGGCCGGGTAGCGGCGGTAAGGCATGGACAAGGACTCCATCAGTTCCTGCTAATAAGTATTCCTCAACTAAGCTAGGCAATACTTGTTGTAATTTTTTCGCTTTCACTAAAGGAACTTTAGTTTCTATTAAACGCACATCGAGCGTCGGAATTAATACCAACACTTCATCCGCGTAGGGCATCGATTCCGGACTGCCCACGCCATGTTGTCCCGCTGCAGAATCTGCAGCGGTTTCTTGTACCGGGTTTTCACATAGATACCAAGCAAATTGATCAGCGCGAGAACTTTCAGCCACCTTGCTAGTCGTACTAGCAAATGGTTTTGGAGGACAATGAATAATTAATAAACTCATTCCGGCAATATCCTGACTGCTTTATTCCACATCACTTGGGTAAAAGTTCCACTAGGTAATGGTGTTGGCGAACGCTGTATTAAGGCTGAGTTCACAAATATACCGCTTCCAAGACGAATTTCTGACCTAGCTAGCCAAAACTGGGACTTTACATTGACTAAGGACCCGTCAACAGCCACGCTAGATCCGGCACCAGCTCGGGTTAAAAGTGTGGCAATTTCATCCAAGGCCTTCACCGGTGCGCCCGTACGGTACTGGACGATATTATTTGCTGCACTGCGAGATAAGCCTGCAAAAGCAGCCATTAAGACCTCTGCAGAAGCTGTATTGACGTTAATAGCAGTATTAATCGGTAAAACTGCCGCATGAGGACGAAGTTTTTCAATTAAGGCGGGAGTGTAGCCAGGTAAATTAGCTAGCCCATCAAGATCAACCAAAGGAATTTGATTTTGTAGAACAGTTTGGGCAGTTTGCTGAGCTAAATTAGCATCAAGTCCCAATGCACTTAATAGTCGCCCATAAGCGGCTACACCACCCGCATTAATCCCTTGAAATTGGTTAGTCCATAAATTCGTTAAATTGAATAATCCCTGTGCATCAGTCAATCTGCCCTGAACGGTAACGCTTTGCAATTCATCCGGAATATCCGCATTTTTCAAAAAATCCCCAACTTTACTATCCGCCAATGGTAGTGCCCAAGCTTCCCCCAAGTGATCGTATTGACTCGTACGACCATCTTGCGCCAAGACTAACCTAGCGAAATCAACAATGCCGTGCTGTAACCAAATGACCTGCGCGCGATCACGCAGATTTTCTAGGGTGCGAACCTGCAATTGTTGGCGCCACATTAAACCCGCCATTAACACGACTGAAACACCAACCACAATTAGCGCGGTAATAGTCGCCGAACCAGATTCCAATCGTGAGCACGAATGCGTAACCAAATTAGGCTTAGACTTTAAGCGCTGCATTTTATAAACTCGTTCCCGCCAAACAAGAACGTGTAATCGGAAAGGGAATATTTTTCAGCCCCCAGCGCATAGTAATGCCATTTAATAATGCGTTTTTTTCTCCTTGACCAGTTTGCGTTGCTGGGGTGGCTGACGTGCTAGCTGTAC
>Ga0209084_1001119_pt1 | contig 23359 bp, 21 predicted proteins | sample C_130820_MF_Meta_FD_187309 | JGI IMG/M metagenome (GOLD analysis project Ga0209084, IMG submission 187309) | Freshwater microbial communities from Lake Croche, Canada to study carbon cycling - C_130820_MF_MetaG (SPAdes) (version 2) | ecosystem: Environmental > Aquatic > Freshwater > Lake...
GTTCTCATGCTGCCCGCCTTCACCTCCCCGAACTTCTCGCGGGCATCTGGCGCGTTGGCGGCGGCGAATAGGTCGGGTTGCGCGTCCGGTTCCGAGTCGTTGGGTTCCGGCGAGGAGTAGAGCGCAGTTTGTCCATTGACTTTGTTCCACCAATTACATGGTGACAGATCAATAGTAGGGCGGATTGGGCTCAAGTGCAGGCGGTAAGGGAGCCGAATGTCGAGTCGTTGCATGGGCCGAAATGGCTGGGATGAGGCAAATGCCGAACCAGCGCGGCGAGGGCGGAGGCTGGCCGGAGCCGGTAGTGGTTCGGATTTGACAAAGGCGGATGGGCCTGCCCACTCTCAACCCATGCCGGACACCCCATTGCCACCTACGGAGCCGAACTCGAGCATTTCTCCGATTGATGCCAAGTCAGCCGTCGGGCCAAGCGCCAAGCCGCCAGTCACGCCTGTGATGGCGATGGGAATGGTGATAGCGGCCCTGCTGGTGCTGCTGATGGTGCCCAAAATTCGCCCCGCCAATGACAGCCAGAAGACCGGCGACAGCCGCACTCTCGCCGCGCTGCGAACCGAGCTCGATGACTTGAAGCGGCAGAGCGGGATGCAGGGAGGTGGCGAGCCGATTGGTGAGGTGGCCGCACGCATGAAAAAGGATGCCGCCAGCTTGCTGCTGCTGGCCGAGCACTACCAGCAGATGCTTGATGACAGCAACACCAACCTGGTGAAGAAAACCGCCGAGTGGCTACGCTCAGAGCAGTACCGCCAAATGGATAGAAACGAACTCGAACGCGTGAAAACCGAGCTTCAACAAGCCAAGGCCGGCGGCACCGAGACCGAGCCCATGCGCCGCGAAGTGGCTGACCTAAAGGCCCGCCGTGAAGCCCAGACCACCGAGATCGCCAGCCTCAAACAGCAACTCTCCAGCGTCGGGGAGCAGGCGTCCAAGGCTGATTTGGACGCCCTTCAGCGCCGCTTCGATGAAACCCTCCGCGCCAAAGAGTTCTTTGAATCCCGTGCCAAGGAGCTCGAAGCCGAACTCGCCAAGTGACTCAATTAAATCTGCTAGGTTGAATTGAATGAAACACATCCAATGGCTCGCCTTACAACATTGAGCGAACAAGAAAGCTCGCCAAGTGATCATAAAGCTCCCAGTTCATGCCGTTGACGCGCAGCTTGGCCGCGCAACGATTTTCACTCCTTGGGCTTGATGCCGATGAGCAGAGCTTTGTCCGCGCTTAGATATTTCTTGGCCAGCGCGTTGATTTCCTTGACCGTGATGGAGGCGTAATCGGCGTCGCGTCCACGCACCAAGTCGAGACGCTTGGGGTCGAGTTGGCATTGGCTGAGAGCGGTGTTGAGCCAGTACTTGTTGTCGCGCAGCGATTGCTTGAGCATGCTCAGCGTCGGTTTGAGGGCGCGGTCGAGTTCGTCGGCGGTCGCACCCTGGGTGGCGAGGGTGTCGGCGAGTTCGCGCATGCTGCGCAGCAGCAGCGGCACGTCGGGGGACTTGCCGACGCTCTGGCCGAGGATGTAGCCGAAGTCGTCGAGCGCTTCGGAGCCGGCGGCGACGCCGTTAGGGCTGTAGGAGGCGCCGAGTTTCTGGCGGATTTCCACGCGCAGGCGGTCCTGATAGATTTCGGCTAGGATATTGAGGCGGCGGAAGTCTTTGAGGTTGTTGCGCAGGCCTTGGGTTTTCCAAATGACGGTGGCGACAGCTTGTGGGATTTTTGAATCATAAGTGAAGGATTTTTCCGCCGGGGCATTCGGAAAAACCACCTGCCGCGCCGCCGCCAACTCTGGCTTGGCCCGGTCGCGCTTGGGCAGCGCCCCAAAACTCGCCAGCAACTCGGCCAAGACCGCCTCGACTTTGAAATCCCCGACGATCGACAATTCCAGATAGCCCTTGGTCAGCTCGGGGGTCAGCCATTTTTTGGCATCCTCGATCGTGTAGGCCGCGAGTTGTTCCATCGGGGCGGGCGTGTAACGCGAATCGCCGCCGTGCAGCCAGCCTTGCATCTGCTGCTCGGGCCCGGCGGGGGTGTGGTTGAGTTGTTGATAGATCGAGGGAATTGCCTTCTGGAATTGCCACAGACCCTCCTTGCGGTAGCCGGGATCGGTTAGGCAGGCGCACATCAGCCGCACTTGCAGGCCGAAATCCGCTGGGGTGGTGTTGCCGCCGAGGGTGAAGGCATCTTCGCCGATGCCAAGAGTCGCGCCGACGTTTTTGCCGGCGAGGATGAGTTGGAGTTCGTCGAGCGAGTGCTTGCCCAGCCCGCCGCCCTCAAACACCGCGGTGGCAAAGTCCTCGAGCATCGGTTTGCCCGCCGGTTCGCTCAGCTGCCCCGAGCCGATGCGCGCCAACAGCAGAATGCGGCCCTTTTCAAAATCAGTGGGCTTGAGGTTGATGCGGATGTTGTTGGATAAAACCAGTTGAGTTAGGCCCAGATCCGCCACTTCCTTGCGACTGGTGACGCTGCCGGGCTTGCCAAAGCTGGTGTAGGCAAACTTCTGGGAGGTGCCCGCGGCTGGCGCGGCGACTCGCACGCCGGTAGATTCCTGATAGAGAGCGGCCAGGTTCTGCTCGGCGTGGTCGGGCTTGTCCTTGGTGGTGAGGATCAGGTGCATGCCGGCCGCTTCCCAGAATTTTTTCAGTGCGGCGTGGCAGCTAGCCGGGTCGATCGCTTCCAAGCCCTTGCTCACGATTTCCAGATTGGCTTGCGGGGTGGAGAATACCTCCTCGGCGTTGATAGATTTGACCAAGGCCATGGCGATGCCAGCGGACTTGCGGGTGGCTTGTTGTTTGACCGCTTGCTCGTAAGCATTGAGAATGTTGGCTTTGGCTTCGGCCAGTTCCGCTGCGGTGAAGCCATGCGCCAAGGCGCGCCGGAATTCCTGCTCAAGCACCGGTACCGCTTCCTGCCAGCGCTGGTCGGCTGCCACCACCCCAACCGAACCGATTTCGGCATAGTTGAAGACATTCTCGTTGGATGCGCTGCCGCCGCTAATGGGCGAATTTTCCTTCTGTGCCAGCCGTTCAAAGCGCCGGCTGAGCATGGCGTTGGCGATGTCTAGCGGCAGCAGTGAATGGCGGGTGGCCACCGAGTCAGGCTTCTTCTGATAGGGTCGCACCACGGTGAGCGACAGGTTGGTGGCGCTGACCTCCTTGTCGGCGAATACGGCGGTGGCGAGGCCCTCGGGCGATTGGATCGGCCCCAGATCGGGGGCTTTCCCCGGCTCGGCTGGATTGACCATCGAACGGAAGGCCGCTTCAATTTGTTTGCTCATGGCCACCGGATTGACGTCGCCGACGACGATGAAGGTCATGCGTGCCGGGGTGTAGTAGCGAGTGTAAAAGTCGGCGAAGCGGTCGCGCGGGGCGGCTTTGATGACATCCTCCAGGCCGATGGGAAAGCGCTTGGTAACTAACGATTCGGGCAGCAAGGCATTGAATTGTTGCTCCATCAAGCGCTCATTGACCGTGTCGCGGCTGATTTTCTCGGACAGGATCACGCCGCGCTCGCGGTCGATTTCCGTGGGTTGGAGCAAGGCGCCGTCGCCGAAATCGCGCATCACGGTGAAGCCGAGCTTGAGCGTGTCCTCGGCGAGGTCGGGCAGATCGAGCATGTAGACGGTTTCATCAAACGAGGTATAGGCATTGACGTGTGCGCCGAAGCCGATGCCGCGGCGTTGCATTTCCGGCACGAGTTCCTTGCCGGCGTAGTGTTTGCTGCCGTTGAAAACCATATGTTCGAGGAAATGCGCCAAGCCTTGCTGGGCATCGGTTTCCATCAGCGAGCCGGCGGCGATATGCAGGCGCAGCGACAGCCGCTGGGGCGGTTCGCTGTTCGGATAGATGATGTAGCGCAGGCCGTTGTCGAGGTTGCCGAAGGTCGCGCCCTTGTCCGCCGCAATGTCCGCCACGGCTTGCGGCCACGGCCGTGGCGCGATGCTGGTAGCGGCCACCTCGCTCTTGGCGCTGGCTGCGGCGGGCGTCTCTTGCGGGGCGGCCGGCGCGGCAATCGGTGGGGGGGGCGGCGCGGGGGCAGCCGCCGGCGCTTGCTTGCTGCGCAGCGACAAAAACATCGCCGTCACCATGAGCGTGAGGGCGAGGATGAGGGGGGTGGCCTTTGGCATGGGCACAGCCTGGGCAGGGCGGCGTGGCTTGGCAACGCTGAAAAATGCGCCGGCGCGCGTGGCGGATTGGCTCGACGCTCAATTTTTTGGAAATTCGGGGTTGCGTTGGTGGCTCCGACCTGTTTTTCTACGCCTCCCGGTTCGCCGGGTCTCTCAGTGCGCGCGTGGCGGAATTGGTAGACGCGCTAGATTCAGGTTCTAGTATTCGCAAGGATGTGGAGGTTCGAGTCCTCTCGCGCGCACCAATGAGTTTCAATGAATGACTAGGGAGCGGACGGGTTTTCTAATGGAACCAGCGGGTTGTCATCATTGATTTATCCCTGATCTCAGACTCTTTCCGGGAGGCTTTTGGATTGGGGCGATTTTTGGGCTTTGCGGGCAGGTTGGATTGGATTTTACTCTGCGGCATGATTGACATGTTGGTGCGCTTGTATGATTTGCCAGACGCGGCGGAAATGTATCGCGAAGTGACGGCTGCGGGCGTGACGCTGCGGCGGGCCCGCGCCTTTGAAAAACACACGCTGGCCGATTTTGCTAGGGAACATTTCTCAGCGAAATGGGTCAGCGAGATCGAGGTGGCATTCAGCCGCCAACCGGTCGCCTGTTTCATTGCCACTCGCGATGGACAAGTTCTCGGGTTCGCCTGCTTTGAGACGACCCAGCGCGGGTTTTTCGGGCCGACCGGGGTGGTGGAGAGCGCGCGCGGCACGGGAGTGGGCAAGGCGCTGTTGTTCAAGTCGCTGGAAGCGCTGCGGGAGCTCGGCTATGCCTACGCCATCATCGGCGGTGTGGGACCGCGGGAGTTTTATGCCAAGGTCTGCGGGGCTATCGAGATTCCCGGCAGCGATCCGGGCATTTACGCGGATCTGTTGCCGTGACGGGCGAGGGGACGCGACATGCCAAGTGCCCTGCGAAGCGGGAGAAAGGGGATCGCAGATAGCGGATAGGAGATGAAGAGGCAGTAGCACTGCGGCCGGAGGCAGGCAGTCACGGCCTGTGGCGAGACGCCGCAGCTACGGTTGCGGCGGCGCTTGGCCACTGAAGGCGGCGCGCCATAGGTCGAGACGCTCTTTAATGCGATTTTCCATGCCCTGGCTGCCGGGTTGATAGTAGCAGCGTCCTTCTGGCAGATAGGCCTGGGCGATGTGGGCGCCGTCAAAGTCATGCGGGTAGAGGTAGTTCATGGCGGCGGGGGATTCGCCGGAGGCGGCGGCGAGCTTTTTGCGGGTAGGGCTGCGCAGGTGGGTTGGCACGGCAAGGGTGCGGCCGGTTTCCACATCGGCGACGGCCAGGGCCAGGGCGGCGTAGGCGGTGTTGGATTTGGGTGCGGTGGCTAGATAGACGGTGGCATGGGCGAGGGGGATCCGGCCTTCGGGCATGCCGACAAATTCGAGCGCGTGATGGGCGTCGAGGGCGACGCGCAGCGCATTGGAATCGGCCAGTCCGATATCCTCCGAGGCGGCGATGACCAAGCGTCGCGAGATGAAGCGCGGGTCCTCGCCGGCATGCAACATCTTCGCTAGCCAGTAAAGTGCCGCATCGGGGTCGGAGCCACGAATGGATTTGATGAAAGCGGAAATCGTGTCGTGATGGGCGTCGCCACCCGCATCGTACACCACGGCCTTGCGCTGGATGGATTCCTCGGCCACCGCCAGCGTGAGGTGGATTGCGCCATCGGCCGCCGGGTGGGTGGTTAGGGCGGCGAGTTCCAACGCGGTGAGCGCCTTGCGCACGTCGCCGTCGGATTTTTCCGATAGGTGGATGAGTGCTGCGGGCTCGACGACGAGGTTGAGATGGCCGAGGCCACGCTCGGTATCGGCCAGTGCCCGTTCTAACACTAATACCACGTCCGCCACCGGCACCGGCTCGAGTTGGAAAATTTGTGAGCGCGAGACCAGCGGTGAGTTGACGTAGAAGTACGGGTTTTGGGTGGTGGCGCCGATGAATCTAACGATGCCGCGTTCGATGTGCGGCAGCAATACATCTTGCTGGGCCTTGTTGAAGCGATGGATCTCGTCGATAAAAAGCACGGTCGTCTCGCCGCGCAAGTCGCGCCATGTCCTGGCCTGATCGATTTTAGCGCGGATTTCCGCGACGTTGGACTCGACGCCATTGAGGGCTTCGAAGCGCGAGCCGGTGGTGCGGGCGATCACGCTGGCGAGGGTGGTTTTGCCGGTGCCTGGCGGGCCGTGAAAAATCAATGAGGTAAAGCGGTCGGATTCGATCGCGCGGCGCAACAATTTGCCGGGAGCTAACAGGTGCGCTTGGCCGGCCAGCTCGTCGAGCGAGCGCGGCCGCATCCGCGCTGCCAGCGGTTCGGCTGGTTGCGGCTTATCGGCTAACGCGGGAGGGGTGGAGAATAAATCAGACACGGTAAAAAAAGGGGGCTAACGGAGAATGCGGATCATTTGGAACTCCGGAGCTGGATTCTGAAAGACGGATAGATTAACCACAGATTACACGGATTTCACAGATTGAAATAGGTTCCATTTGTAGCTTCTTTGATGAGCAAATGGTGAAATAGTGCATCCAAGAAAATCCGTGTAATCTGGGTAATCTTTCGTTCCCATTCTCATTGTAGGATTTCAAGCATCGGTTTTCGGTTTCATTCGGACTTGTTGGACTTGTCGGACTTGTCGGATGGATTGGATGGATTGGATGGATTGGATGGATTGGATGGATTGGATGGATTGGATGGAGCTGATTGCGGATCCGGCTCAGGCAGGTGGGCGAGGCGTTCGAGGTCGAGTTTCCAGGCCGTGGCATTGAAGTGGGCGCGGCCGCGGGTTTTGAGGGTGGGCAGCAGGGCGTTGATATGAGCGATGGCTAGGTCACAGGCGGCTTTGTTTGGGAGGGGTCGGTCAAACGCGGGATCGGACAGGGTCTTGAAATCGGCCAGGTAATCGCCTGCAATTTTTTGATAGATCGAAGCCCACGATTCCTGCTGGCTCAAGTGGGTGGCGCTGACGGCTTGGAAAAAGATGACGGCCTCGGCGAGGCAGCCTTGGTCCCAATTTTTGAGGCCGGCCAGCAGCCAAGCCATCGCCGCAGGTGCGCCACCAGGCGCCAGGTTGGTATCCGCGGCGGCAAGGGTGGGGAGCTCCACAAGTTTTGCCAGAACCGGCAGTAGCCGCTGTTGGATCGCCGGATCATCGAGGTGGGCGCTGGCGAGATGGCTGGCGGTGGCTTTGGCCTCTGAGCGGGCGATGCCGGATTGGCCGTCGAGATAGGGCATGAGCACCGCCTCCACGCCGGCCCAGGAACGGGTGGGTTCCTGCACCTCGTCATCATCGCGCAAAGCGACAAACCAGCCGCGTGCCTTGTCATAGTCAGCGGCTTCCAGCGCGCTGCGGGCCTGTCGATAGAGGTTGGCGATGCGGGTGGCGGCGGTCGCTTCGCTAAGGGAAGCGGCGCTGGCTGCGGGAGCTGAGATCGGCGCGGGTGGCGCGGGTTTGGGCGAAGGCTTGGGATGGTGAGTGATCCACCATGTGAGCAACGCCAGTGATGCGATGGTGGCCACGCTGCCAGCGCCAATGCGCAAGCGGAGGTCGCGGCGATTGGCGGATTGGCGGCGTGTGGCAGCGGCGGGCATGCCTCGCAAGGCTGATGAGCCGGCCTGCAGATGCTTGAGAGCGTCGTTCAAGTGCGCCAGCATTTCATCGTATGACTGGAACCGTTTGGCGGGATCATACGCCATCGCCCGGTCCACTACCGTGCAAGTTTGCGGGGTCACCCAAGGGGCGGAGGTTTGCAGCGGCTGCACCTTGCGTTTCGCCTCGCGCAAAACCACCGTGGCCATGCTCTCCTCATCACAGGGCGGCTTGCCCGCCAAGGCGTGATAGAGGGTGGCGCCAAAAGCATACACGTCGGCACGGAAATCCTCTGGGTGGCCCTCGATGGTTTCCGGTGGCACGTAATACGGCGTGGCCCAGAGCTCCTTGGCTTGTGCAGTGCCCTCCTTGTCTAACAATAATGCCAAACCAAAATCCACTATTTTCGCCTGACCATCGCCATCCAGCAAGATGTTGCCGGGTTTGATATCGCGGTGGATCAAGCCTGCGCTGTGGGCGGCCTTGAGGCCCTCGGCCACCTGGATGGCGAGGACGAGCATTTCGCGTTCGGGGATGGTGCCGCGTTCGGTGATTTGCTGTTCGAAATGGCCACCGACGATGAATTCCATGGCGATGAAAAAGCGTCCGAATGCCCGCCCGTTGGTAAAAACGCGCACCACATGGGGATGGCTGAAGGAGGCGGTGAGGCGGGCTTCTTCCTCAAAGGCGACGATGCGGCGGGCGTCGGCGGAATAGGCTTCGTTGAGGATTTTGACGGCCACCTCGCGGTCCAGCGTGTTATCGTGGGCTACAAATACCACGCTCATGCCGCCGATGGCATGGCGCCGCAGCAGCGTGTAGGGGCCGAACTCGCGCTTCACGCGGGTGTGCTTGCCGCATTGCGGGCACTCGACGTTGGCAAACGGCCCCATGGCCGTGACATCCATGAGACTGCCGCAAGCATGGCAATAGGCGATTTCCTCTGCGGCGATGGGCATGGCGGAAAACTATCGGCACGCCGAGTGCTGTGCAAACTTGAATCTTGCCGCGGGCGTTTTTCCTGAAAAGCTCTGCCTGTGGAGATCCGAGTTGATGACGTAGCCGGCGAACGCCTTGATGCCTTTCTGGCGGCACGGTTGCCTGAATTATCGCGTGTGCGCATCCAGACGCTCATTCGCGACCAGTTCATCCACGTCAACGGCCAGCCCGCCAAGCCGCGCAACCCGGTGAAACTCGGCGACCACATCACCATCGCTTTGCCAGAGGCGGTGCCACTTGCCGCCGTAGCGCAAGACATCCCGCTCGAGATTCTGTTCGAAGACACCAACCTACTGGTGCTCAATAAAGCGCCGGGCATGGTCGTGCACCCGGCTCCCGGCAATCCCGACGGCACTCTCGTCAATGCCTTGCTCCACCATTGCCAGGGGCAACTCTCCGGTATCGGTGGCGTCGAGCGGCCTGGCATCGTGCATCGTCTCGACAAGGATACCTCCGGCTGCTTGGTGGTGGCCAAATCCGACCTCGCCCACCAATCACTGGTCGGCCAATTCGCCGGCCGCACCATGGAAAAAATCTATCTGGCCGTCTGCGAGGGCATCCCGCGGCCGGAAAAAGACACGGTGTTTACCCACATTGGGCGCCATCCGGTCAATCGTCAGAAAATGGCGGTGGTCAATCCACCTGGCGGCAAGGCGGCCATCACCGATTATGAGGTACTCGCGGTGGATGCGGCCTCGCTTACCGCGCTAGTCGTCTGCCACTTGCACACCGGGCGCACCCATCAAATCCGCGTCCACCTCCACCACCGCGCTGCCGCGCTCGTCGGCGATCCCATCTATGGCAAGCCGAGTCGGACCTCCGCCCTCACCGGTCGGCTGATGCTTCACGCCTGGCAACTCACCTTCGACCATCCCCTAACCGACGAGCGCCTGCACTTCCAAGCACCCATCCCAGCGGAGTATAACCCGTGGCTCCAATTGCCTGCGGCTGCGGGTGTGAATTTTAGTTTTTAGATTTTGAATGAGAGAACAAGATCGACTCAACAGCGCAGCGCTTTCTTCCAATTCTAAATTCTAAATTCTAAATTCAAAATTCAAAATCCATCCCCCCCATGTCCGACGATATTCTTCCAGACCTCCTTGCCGCCGTGGAGCAGCAACTCGCCTCGCCGCAAACCCGTTACGTAGCCGCCACTCTCGTTAGGTTAGAAAAAATCGGGCTTGCGATGGCCGAGGCCAAGGACCAGATCGCCCTTTGTTTGGGCGAGGCGATGGATGAAGTCCTGCGCCGCCACCGGGCGTTCGACGAGCCAGCTTACCGCGCCGCTCTGGACGCCCTGCCTTTTCCCGACGACGAGGCAGAGGAGGATCAAGAAGGTGCCATGCCACTGGCGCAGGCGCAGCTGGCGGGTCTTGCCAGCGAGCCGCTTGGTTCGCTGCCGGCGGTTTTGTTGGATGCCGCCGACGGGAATGGCTGAGGCCCGCAGAAGGTCGCTTGAATAGGCGGAGAATGCGTCGGCAGATGGCTCCTCGGACGAGATTCGCCGAGGCCTTGGGCGCTGAGCCATGGACATCGTTTGTCACAACTAAATCGGTGGTTTGCATTTCCCGTGGCCGGCCTATGCTGCGGCCGTGACTCCCGCCCTTGAAACTCTGATGCTCGCCTTTGCCGGCGAGAACGCCTTGGTCGTGCCCGCTCGGGCCATGTTCTTGGGGGCGCGGGCGCATCCGGCATGGGCCGCTTGGCCAAATGTGTGCGGCTGGCAGCCGCTCAAACCGCTGGCAGCCGCTTGGGAGCGCGCCGGCTTGGCGCGGGTGGAGCAGCCGGTGGGGCGCTTTCCCTTGGTGCTGGTGTTGCCGGGAAAATCGCGCGATGAGACGTTGGGTTGGTTTGGGTTGGCGCGTGAGTTGTTGGAACCAGGCGGCCGTCTGCTGGCCGCCATGCCTAACACCGCAGGCGCGTCGCGCTTTGAAAAGGCCCTCGCCAACGCCTGCGGCAACATCACCTCACTCCAAAAACACAAGTGCCGCGCCTTTCATGTGCTCCAGGATGGCCAGTGGGACGAGGAGGTGTTTGCCGGGTGGCGGGAGTTGGGCCGGCGCCGCCTTGTCCCTAATACAAACTTCGCGGTCGAGGCGGGGATTTTCAGCGTGGACCATATCGACCCCGGGTCGGCCTTGCTCGCCGCGAAGCTGCCGGAAAATCTCCGCGGCAACGTCGCGGACCTAGGCGCGGGGTGGGGGATTCTATCCGACGCGGTGCTGCGGCGCTGCCCCAAGGTGGCGCGTATCGACTTGTTTGAGGCGGATGCCCGGGCGCTCGACTGTGCCCGCGCCAACCTCGCTGGGCAGGCGCGGGAGATCCATTTCCATTGGCACGACGTATGCACTGGGGTGCCAGGCAGCTATGACGCCATCGTGATGAATCCGCCGTTTCACACCGGCCAAGCCACCGATGTGGACTTGGGCCGGGCGTTTCTCAAGACCGCCGCCGCCGCACTCAAGCCCGGCGGAAAATTATTTCTGGTGGCTAACCGCCAACTCGCTTATGAAGCCGCCTTGGAGGCCGCAGGTCTGGTCTGGCACAACGCCGGCGAGGACCCAACTTACAAATTGTTGTTTGCGCAACGCCGCTAGATTCTAACATTCATCTACCATGAAACTCGTCAAACTGCTCGCCAACCTCGGCTACGGCTCCCGCAAGGAAGTCCAACGCCTGATCCGCGCCGGCGCACTGAGCGATGACCAGGGGAACGTGTTAGGCGAGGGCGATTTCCCGCCGCATGCGGCTATCCGTTTCCGCGGTGAGCCGCTTGATCCGGCGTTTCCGCTGCTATTGATGCTGCACAAGCCGGACGGCTACACGTGCAGCGCCGACGATCCAGGAGCCACTATCTATGACCTGCTGCCGCCGCGTTTTGCCTTGCGCAACCCGCTTATCAGCCCGGTGGGCCGGCTCGACAAGGACACCACTGGCTTGTTGCTTCTAACCGATGATGGCCAGTTGCTGCACAAAATCATCCACCCGAAGTCCGGTTGCCTCAAACTCTATCAGGCTGAGTTGGACCGGCCGCTGGACGGCCATGAAGCCGAGTTGTTCGCCTCGGGTGAATTGCAGCTCAAGAGCGACACCAAGCCACTGCTGCCGGCACGCTTGGAAATGTTGGGCGAGCGGCAGGCGCTCGTCACCTTGCATGAGGGGCGCTACCATCAGGTGCGCCGGATGTTTGCCGCCGCCGGCAACCACGTGCTCGCGCTCAAGCGCATCGCCATTGGTGGCCTGCGCCTGCCCGACGATCTAGCGGAAGGGGAGTGGCGTCAACTCACCGCAGACGAGCGGGCGCAGGTATTCGCTGGTAATATCTGAGCCAGCCGTCGCTACGGTGATGGCCAACGGCCGGGCCGCCCCATACGGTTCGTTTAAGAAATTCGAACCGCAGATGGACGCAGGTAAAGGGTAAAAAATCCATCTTCATCGGCGTTCATCGGCGGTTAAAATCTCTCTTCCTCATGCTTAAGCGAATCGTCTTGAGCGCGCCACCCGTTACCCTCTTGATGCGTGCATCTCGCCGGTTTTTAGTTTTGGCCGCTGGTGGCTTGCTGCCACAAGGGCGATGGCGGTAAATCCCTGGGACGGCAAATGATGATGCCGGTATGAGTGGGGGAGCCGTTCAGATAATCCGTGATGGGACGATCAATGATGACCCTGCGGCCCTTGTCGTGATCCGAGGTGGCGTGGCTGAAAACCGCCCGACCGTCGATGCGCATGATCATGCCCACATGTGAGGTATAGGCATCGGGGTCGGTGGTGGTGATCGCACAAATATCCCCGTCCTGAAGATACGCCTCCACCGCCCGCACCTTCGCCTTGGGCACTTGCATCACCGGCAATTGCGACACCCGGGCCTCGATCCGGCCAATCGGCTCGATGAGCGCCGGATTGGCACGCAGGTAGCGATAGCTTTTCCACGCCACGGTCATTTCGTGGATGTCGCGCCGCAGCCGCTGCGCGCCGGGCAGCCGGGCTGTGATGTTAGTCGCAAAACCGCGTTGCTGGTTGTTAGAAAACACCTCCTCGAGCTGATGCATGCGGCTCAGATAGCTGCCGGTGCAAATGCCATTGCGATAGCGCTCAAGTTCCACCATGTGCAGCATGTCCTGAGGTTGATAGGGGCCGGGCTTGTAGCGCAGCATGCGGGCAAACGCCAAGGCGTTCTCGTAGTACGTCCAACAATCCATCGCGGTGAGGTTTACTACGGGGCTTTCAATGTGGTCATCCACTTCCAACGTGTAGTTCAGGTAGCGGGTGCCGACCCATTCGCGGGCCACCCGCGTGGTGCGTTGGCCCAAGGGCAAGTCCCGCCAGTTTTCCCGTTCGGCCTTGGCTACGATCGCCTGAAACTTCGCCTCGCCCTTGAATACTGTGGTCATGGGCAAGCGCGGCACGCTGGGTGGTGTAACCGCGCCGCCAGCGGGGCTGGCCACTTGGACCTTGTGCATGCCGTCACTCGGCGGGCTTGCCGTTGCCAAATTTCCGCAGGCGACCAGGCACAAAGCGCCCAGCACCATCATCCCAATTCTGCCGTTCATGGCATCGACCTTAGTTGCGCCGGCGCGAAATTGCAACGCCGGTCTTGTCGCAAGCTTCTAGGTTAAAATCCCTTCGGATGGCGCATCACGTAGCCATCTGCCCGGCGGGGTTCCGGCTTCCAACGCGGCCCGCTGCGGCCACCTCCGCCACCCGTGTCCAGGCGCAATCCCGCCACCGTCATGAAAACATGGCCGCGACTGGTGTAAATGGTGATCCAGCGACCAGGGCCGGGCGCCCCGTAGTGGAAATAGTCCCGCGACGCCAGACTGCCATCGATCAAACCGGCCGCCCGCAGCACGTAAGAAACGCTCCCAGAGCAGTCGTAGCCGTAATCCGCCAATTGGCGATGGCCTCCACCCCATTTGTATGGCGATCGCTGCAGCCGATTGGCCGCCGCAAACGCGTACTTCACCGCCGCTGGCGTGTTGCTCGGCGGAAATGCCCGGCCGTGGGTCAAATTCGGGCTGTAGCCTGGATCGTAGTGATAAGACACCGGTTGCCGGCTGGTCACCTGACTCGTACAGGACACCAAGCCCATCAGCAGGGGCAAGGTGGCCAGAAAAAGGGAGGAGATGCGCTTCACGGGCAATACGCTTAACCATTCAATCAACAAAATCAAACTAATTTTGCGCTTGCCCCGCGAGCCAGCCAACCGCCTGAGTGAGGGCTTGGGCGCGGTGACTGAGGCGATTTTTGATATTCTGGCCCAGTTCCGCGAACGTCAGCTGGTAGCCGTCGGGGATGAAGAGTGGATCATAGCCAAAGCCACCCTCACCCTGCGGCTCATCCGTAATGCGGCCCTCCACCGTCCCGCAAAAGTCCGCCTGCGCAATGCCGGCCTTGGCCAACACCATGGTGCAACGAAAGCGCGCGCCACGCACGGCTTGGCCACGCATGGCGCTGACCAGACGGGCATTGTTTTTCGCGTGGTTGCCCTCCTCTCCTCCAAAACTCGATGACCACACGCCCGGCCCGCCGCCCAGCGCGTCGACTTCCAGCCCGGAATCGTCCGCCAATACCCAGCCTGCCACCAAGCGGCTGATGCCTTGCGCCTTCAACCGCGCATTTTCCAGAAACGTGTGACCGGTTTCCTCAATGACGGGTAATTGCGCAAAATCGTTGACGTCGAGAACTTCCCAAGTATCGCCGAGCATTGCACGGATTTCCGAGGATTTATGGGGGTTGCGGGTGGCTACAATCAGGCGCGGCAGGGTCGGCATGGCCCCACCCAGATACCCGCTCCACCACTCGCCGACAAGATTTTTGAAATAATCCGCCCATCGGAGACGCATACTACGCGATGAAAGCCGTCACTTACCTCGCCGCCTTCGCCCTTTCCGCCAGCGCGCTGGTCAGCCAGGCTTTTGCCGAGCCGCTCAAGGGCTGGGTTGCCGACCTCGACCAAGCCCTTGCGCAGGCCAAAGCGGAGCACAAAGCGGTGCTGGTGGAATTCACCGGATCGGATTGGTGTCCGCCCTGTAAGATGATGCGCGCCGGGGTGTTCTCGAAACCGGAGTTCGTCGCTGCCGCCTCCAAAAAATTCATCTTGGTGGAAATCGACATGCCGAAGGCCGATGCAGAACTAACCAAGAAAAATCAGCCGACAGTTGAGAAATACAAGATCGACGGATTTCCAACGGTGCTCCTCTTGGAGGCGTCTGGCAGGGAATTTAGCCGATTTTACGCCAGCAAGTACCCTAAAACCGAGGATTTTCTCAAGCATCTCGCTGCCGAGTTGGACAAGAAAGATCTGGATTGAGCGGAGGACGAACATCCAACCCGAGCTGCGAGCCCCCTCAGAAAGCGGCGGCAGCTGGCAAGTCCAGGTGATCGATGTAGCGGTCCTCGAGAGCGCCCTCAAGGTTCAGCCCACAGCGGGTGGTGAGCTGGAAGCCATGCAATGCCAGCAGATCGGTTAGAGTGTGACCGCTCAACTCAGCGGCTATCTCCAGGCAGTGGCGTTTGGCTGCGCCGCTGCCTTCCAATACGATCAACTCGGCGGGCCGCAGGCTGCCGCCGTATTGTTTTGGCGTCATGCCCCGCAGCGCCTTGAACACATGGTTTAGATAACTCTGATCGCAAAAACCGCAATCTACCGCGCCTCACAGCGGTCGCCGCGCTTGATGGCCACCAGCAGCGCCGCCTCCTGGTAGAGATAGAACTCGCGGATCCGGTCAAACGGCCTCGCGTCGTCCATGGTCATCGCCGGAAATAGGTTTTTTAAAGGATCGCCCCAGGCGCGTAGGCGGCCGCCGCCGGACTGGCCGCCTCGAGTTTTCTAACATTGCCGGCAAAGGCGGCGATTTGCGCCTGCGCGGCACCCACCGCACGATCGCCGCCGGCGACGATGGCCGCCAGCGTCGCGCGGGGCAAGCCGAGGCGCGGATCGGCGGCGAGCCGGTCGATCAGATCGTTGTGAGTGGCGGTGCCGTGGCGCAGGTCGCGCACGGTGGCGAGGGCGTGTTCCTTGATTGCGTGATGGGCAGTTTCGCGGCCGACGCCGGCCTTGACCGCCTCCATCATGATGGTGGTGGTCATCAGGAATGGCAGATAGTGCTGGGTTTCAGCGGCGATGAGCGCTGGCCACGCGTCCATTTGGTCGAGGATAGTTAGAAAGGTTTCCAATAGTCCGTCGCTGGCGAAGAATGCGTCGGGCAACATCACGCGACGCACCACCGAACAGGATACATCCCCTTCGTTCCACTGGTCGCCGGCCAGGCCTGCGGCCATGCTCAGATAGCCTTTGAGGATGACGTGGAAGCCATTGACGCGTTCGCATGAGCGCGAGTTCATTTTGTGGGGCATGGCGCTGGAGCCGGTCTGGCCCGGTGCAAACCCCTCGCTGGCTGTCTCGTGGCCGGCCATCAGCCGCAGCGTCTTGCAAAACGACGCGGGCGCTGCTGCCAACTCGGTTAGAGCCGCCACTACCCGTAAATCCAGCGAGCGCGGATAGACCTGGCCGACGTTGGTCCACACCGCCGGCATTCCGAGGTGGGCCACCACGCGCTGTTCCAGGGCAGCGACTTTTTTCGCGTCGCCATCAAACAATGACAACTGATCCATCTGGGTGCCAACCGCGCCTTTCAAGCCGCGCACCGCGTAGCCCGCAATCACGCCGTCGAGCGCGGCCAGCGAGCCTAGCAACTCCTCGCCGAACATCGCCACCCGTTTGCCCAGGGTGGTGGGCTGCGCCGCGACGTTGTGGGTGCGGGCGGTGATGACCCAGTCGGCCCAGGTTTCGGCGCGTTCACGCATCCGGCGCAAGGCGGCCACCGTCTTGTCGCGGACCACCAGCAACGAGCGATAGACCTGCAACTGCTCGACATTCTCGGTTAGATCGCGCGAGGTCAGCCCCTTGTGGACTTGTTCATGGCCAGCGAGCTCGTTGAATTCCTCGATGCGCGCCTTGACGTCGTGGCGGGTGATTTTTTCCCGCGCCATGATCGAGGTGCTGTCCACCTGGTGTTTGACCCGTTCGTAGTCGGCAATCGCCGCGGCCGGCACGTCCAGCCCCAGATCGCGCTGGGCTTTCATCACTGCGATCCAGAACTCGCGTTCGAGAACGATGCGGCCCTCTGCGGACCAGATGGCTTGGATGGCAGGCGAGGCGTAGCGTTCGGCGAGGACGTTGGGGATCACGCCCGCAACCTAGGCGGCCCGCCGTAGGCTGACAAGCCAAAGTCTTCCGGAGCAAAGTCTGCATGGGGACAGGAAAATAATAAGTGATCGTTGTTGACCTTCCGTTGGAATGCCAATAGGGTGTTATGTGTAATTGTAATTGTTCTTGCAATCACGATTCAAACCATCGAACCACGCTAATCTCATGAGACGCGCCCGCTGGCTGGCACCGTGGAAGGATTCAGGCGAGAAGCCCGTGATCTATCATTGCATCACGCGGGTAGTGGAGCGGCGGCTGGCATTTGAAGCGGAGGAGAAGGAGCAATTCCGCTGTTATATGCGGATGTATGAGAATTTTTCGGGTTGCCGGGTTTTGGCATACTGCCTCATGGGGAACCACGTGCATATTTTGCTAGAAGTGCCGCCGATGCGAGTAGGCGGGTTAGCGGACGAGGATCTGCTGAAACGCTTGCGGGCGATTTATCCTGAAAGTGTGGTGAAGCCGGTGGCCAAGGAGTTGGACGAGGCCCGCGAGGCGATCCGAGCTGGTCGCGCCGTGGATAAGTGCGCAACGGCGATTCATGAGCGCTATACGTACCGGATGCACAATCTCGGAGAGTTCATGAAGACGCTGTTGGGGCGCTTCACTCGTTGGTTCAACAGGCGTCACACCCGCACCGGCACCCTATGGGAGAGTCGTTTTAAGAGCGTGCTGGTGGAGGATGGGATGGCGGCGCGGACGATGGCGGCATATATCGACTTGAACCCGGTTAGGGCTGGGATTGTTAGCGATCCGGCAGCATACCGGTGGAGTAGTTATGGGGAGGCGGTGGGTGGGGGGGCGCGTGGCAATGGCAAGAAGGCGCGGGCGGGTTTGGTGCGGGCGTTGATGGCGCACCAGGAATACGAGGCGGATGCGCGGCATTGGGTGGGGAAGGTATCGAAACGATACCGGATAATTTTGTTAGTTGAAGGTGGGGAGCAATTACAAGAAGTGGTGGGCGAGGATGGGACGCGGGATGTGAAGGTGGTCAGGAAGGGGATGCGACAGGAGGTGGTGGATGAGGAATTGGGGAGATTGCAGCGGAGCCGGGATGTGGCGATTGGCAGGATGCTGCGGTGTCGAGTGAGGTATTTCACGGATGGGGCGGTGATTGGTAGTCGAGCGTTTGTGGATGGGGTATTTACAGAGTGCCGGGAGCGGTTTGGGCAGAGACGCAAGACTGGGGCGCGGAAAATGCGGGGCAGCGCGGCGGCTGCAGCTGGGGCGCTGTGGAGTATCAGAGATTTGAAGATAGAGATTGGGTGAGTATGTGCTAGCGATGCTCCAAACTCGCTGCTTGCAGGACGCATCGGGAAAGATGGCTCATTTTTTGGCGGTGGCAGAACAAGCGTCCACCGATGGTTATTTTCATGCTAACCATTTTACGGTGTGAGATTCACCTCCCGCGTCTTATGGGTGTCTCACAATTGGCCGATGATTTCCTCGAGGCGTTTTTCGGAGACCTTGCCGGCGCAGCGGACATCGGGAGCGAAAAGCGAGACGCGGTATTCTTCTAACATCCAGCCCGGTTCCCACAGGCGCACGTCATCGGGCGTCTCCGTCCAGCGTCTGAACCACGGCAACCACAGCCGCCGCAGCCGCTGCATTTTTTCCAAATCCTTGATCAGCGGCAACGACGCGAGCCGCCCTAACCGCGAGCGGATTGCCTGCAAGCGCCGCGGATAATCGAGGAGCCGCTCAAACCCGGCACGCCACGCGAAATGCCCGCGCAACAACCACGCCAATTGCTCTTCGAGATCTTCCGCCACTGGCCCGAGGTTGCGGTCCTTGCGTTGCGCCAGAATCCACGCCCGCACCTCCGGTAAAATCTCCACCGCTCCATCCAGACTCTTGCCAACCACCGCGGCGGCTTCGTGCCAGCGGCCACGCGCCCGCTCGGTTAGATCGCGGAAGGCATCGGGCGAACGCGGAAATATCCCGCCCGCCGCCCCTTCCGCAGCTAACAATATTAACTCGTCCAGCGGGGTGCCGCCCGGCCCTAGCCGCGGCAGCTCGATTTTTGTCATCAAACCTAACGGAAACTTCTTGCGCAGGTAGGCGACCTGATCCGGATGGGCCAGCCACAGCAAGCGCGCGCCGCCGCCGCGGTGGCTTTCGGCCGCGGCCTCGGCGCAGGTGAAGGCCCGCACGCCGACGGTTTTGCCATCGTCCACCAACGCCGGATAGGCCGGGCCGCCGGGAGTTTCGACCCGCTCCGGCAGAATTTCTCCATCCCAGGTGCTCATGCCGCGGCGGGCAACATCGGCGTTGGCCACTGCCTCGAAGCGCACGCGCATGCGGTCGGAGAGCTGTAGTTTGAGCAGTGCCACATCCTCGCCCATGGCCAGTTCCTCGCCATCGTCGTCGCAAACCCACACCTTGGTCACAAGTTCTGGCGGCAGTTTGCTAGAGTCGAACTCGCCCGGTTCGACGCGTGCTCCGTTGCGTTCGCGGACATAATCGCAGAGGGCCCGGGTGATAGGCACATCTTTGGGAGCATTACGCCACAACTCCGCAAAGCCGTCGGCCACCGCCGCGATGGGCTGGCAGATGCGCCGCAAATCCTTCGGCAGCGAGCGCAGCAAAATTTCCGCTCGCTCCCGCAATGATCCATCCACTCCCCAGCCCGGCAGCCAGTCCGGCAGTTTCGGCAATTGGTCCACATGCACGCCCAGCGACACCCCGTCGTCGCGCTCGCCAGCCGCGGCATGATAGTACAGCGCATATTCCTGGCCCTCATGGCGCAACACGTCTGGAAAAAGATCCAAGCCTAGATCCGTTAGGTCCTCATCTATCACATCGGCCACATCCAACATGATAACTTCCTCATGTTTTTCCAACCACAGGTGAAAGGCCGCCGCGGTGTTGATATCGGCCGGCACCCGTTCTTCGAGAAACCGCAACACTGCCTCATCGCTCCACAAGCCGCCAGGTCGCCGCAGTTTTTGTTCGATGAGTTCCAAGTCCTCCTTCATCGCCTGCATCCGCTCAAGAAATTGGCACTGCCGACGCAAGCCGCCGCCCATCACTCCTTCCCTCAAAAAGATGGCGTGGGCTACCTTGGGGTCCACCCGCCCGTAATGCACGCGCCGCCCCGTCACCACCGGCAAGCCGCCGCACAGCACCGTCTGTTTCCCATACACCGCGCCTTGCACCTCATCCCAGTGGGCATCGCCAAATTTGCTAGTACACAAATGCGGGGCCACCTGCTCGACCCATTCCGGCTCGATGCGAGCGACCCGGCGTGCCCACAAGCGCGAGGTTTCCACCAGTTCCATTCCTAACACCCACTCCCAGCGCTTGCTCGCCCCGAACAAGCCTGACCCAGGAAAGATGGCGAAAAATCCTCCCGCCCCGCTGCGATAAGTCTTATTCTCCCGGTCCCACAGTCCGAACTGCCGCGGCACCCCGGCGAGCAACGCGCGGTGAATATTGGCATACGGCGCCCACGAACCCGTCTCCTTGGCCAGCTTGCCGATCTTGACCCGCCACTCGTTTTCCAACAAATCCGCGAGTTCGTCGTGGACGTTTGCCCATTCCATGACCCGCCGTGCGTTGAGAAATGCCGGCCCGGCAAACTTGCGCAAGGCGTTGCGTTGCCAGCCGCCGCGGCTGTCGCGGAATTGCGACACATCCTTCCACAAGCGCAAAATACTCATGAAATCGCTGTCGATGTCTTTCCAGCGCTCATGCGCCGTGTCTGCCTCCTTCTGCTTTTCCGCCGGGCGTTCCTTCGGGTCGTTGGATTCCAAAATCGCCACGATCGGCAACACCTCCGCCAGACAGTTTTCCTTGCGCGCCTCCAACAACATCCTCCCGAGCCGCGGATCCACCGGCAGCCGCGCCATCTGCCGCCCGAAATCGGTTAGCCCGCGCGCCTTGTCCAGCGCCCCCACCTCGCGCAGCGTCCGGTAGCCCTCTGCCACCGCTTTCGGGTTGGGCGGATCGAGAAACGGAAATTCCTCGATGTCGGGCAAATTCAGCGATTTCATCCGCAAAATCACCCCTGCCAGCGAACTGCGCCGAATCTCCGGATCCGTGAACTCCGGTCGCTCCAGCATCTCGCTCTCCTCGCACAATCTGACACACACGCCGTCGCGCACCCGTCCGCAGCGGCCCTTGCGTTGGCGGGCGCTCGCCTGGCTCACTGGCTCGACCTGCAAGCGCTGCACCCCACGGCCCGGGCTCCAGCGGCTCACTCGTGCTAGCCCGGAATCCACCACGCAGGCGATCCGCGGGATGGTTAGCGATGTTTCCGCCACGTTGGTTGCCAGAATCAGCCGCCGTTTGGGGCCTGGCTGAAACACCCGCTGTTGGTTGGCGAGTCCCAGGCGCGCAAACAACGATAGCACCTCTGTCCCCCTATAGCGCCGGCCGTCCAGAACCTCCGCGCACTCACGGATTTCCCGTTCGCCAGGTAAAAACACCAGCACGTCGCCATTTGGTTCCAGTTCGCCTAGCCAGTCCACTGCCCGAGCCACCTGCTGCGATAAATCCTCATCTTCCATCGGCGGCAGGAAAAATTCAGCCACTGGAAACAGCCGCCCCGGGGCCTCAATCACCGGTGCGGGCACCCCGTCCACACTGAAAAATTCCGCAAACGCCCCTGCGTCCATTGTCGCCGACGAAATCACCAGTTTCAGGTCCTTGCGCGTGACCAACAAGCGTTTTAAATAACCGATTAAAAAATCTATATTAAGCGATCGTTCGTGCGCTTCATCGAGGATAAGTGCCTGATACTGTTTGAGATGGCGGTCGCCCTGGGTTTCGGCCAACAGTATTCCGTCGGTCATGAACTTGATGCGCGTGTCGCGGCACAGGCGTTCCTCAAAGCGCACCTGGTAGCCGACGAAGCTGCCCAGCGGCAGGGCTAATTCCTCCGCCACCCGCCGCGCGACGCTCGCTGCGGCGATGCGTCGGGGCTGGGTGCAGCCGACGCGCCCGCCGTGCTCGCCGAGCACCTCGGCGACCATTTTTGGCAGCTGGGTGGTTTTGCCGGAGCCGGTCTCGCTGACTACGACGACCACCTGATGCGCGGTGATGGCGGCAAGGATCTCCTGGCGGTGTTCCACCACCGGCAGGTCTTTGGGGTAATTCCAGCGCATCCAGAGTGAGTCCACCGGCTTCAGCCAATCATGCGGCCGTGGATGGCGCGCTTGGTATGCTCGACGGTTTCGGCTTCATTTTCATCCATGCCGGCGAGAATGCCGACCAGATCGTTGGCGATTTCCTTGCGCATTTTAGCGACCAACTCCACTCCTTTGGCGGTGATGTGGACCATAATCTTGCGGCGATCTTCCGCAGCGTGCAGGCGCTCGACGTAGGCGAGGTTTTCGAGACGATCGACCAAACCGGTGGCCGCAGCGGTGGAATGGCCCATTTTTTTCGCAATATCTGACATGGTCAGATAGTCTTCGCTGGAAAGGTAGGCCAGCAGAAAGAACTGGGGGAACGAGACGTTCCCCTTGTTGAGTTCCGCGGATAGGTTGAGAATGCAACTCCGTTGGGTGAATATAACGAAATCAGCAAGGCGGTCGGCGTCGGCTTTGACCGACGGACCCAGTGTGGTTGGTTTCATGGCTGGTGGTATGGTTCATGTCTCGGACATGCATCGCAGCTTCGGGCGCTTGTTCAAAAACCGCGGGACTTCTGGCTGGTCATCCGGCGGACTTGATATTAAACAGAACCTTAGGTGCAATGGGGACCCCAGCAAGATATTCACAATTGGCTATGTTGGGAAGTAAAAAATTAGATTTGACTGATATTTCCCGAAATATTCCCACCTTGTTGATTTTTAACGCATTCCATAGGTCATGGTGTTTTAATCGTCTGGGTTGGCAGTAAAGTTTTTGGTAATTCCCGGGTATTGGGCGGATTTTTTTTGGAGATTGGCGGAGGCAGGAGCACGGCGTCGCCGACGGCCAAGGAGCCGGATTGGACATCTGCGGCGGCGAATTGGCCGAGAGTTTCGCCGGTGGCGAGGAGGTTGGCGCTACGGCCATCGGGATCGCGCGAGATGAGGGTGGTGCCGGTGGCCACGTTCCACTTGCCGTAGCTTTGGATAAGGACGAAGCGGCGGTCGGCGGGGATGGAGGCGATGCGGCCGACGAGGGTGGCAGTGGGTGGCAGTGGTTGAGGGCTGGGCTTTTTTTTCCACCATCCCGGCCAGGAACAGGAGACCAGCGCGAGGCAGGCGAGGAGGGTCGTGAATTTCATGATAAGGTGGGTGGTTCAGGGCGTGCGCTTCAAGCTAAGGGATTTCGGGGATGGTTCGTGACGAATTTTACCACTGAAAGCACTGAAAGCACTGAAAGCACTGAAAGCACTGAAATATTTATCTGTTTCTTCTCAGTGCCATCAGTGGAAATCAGTGCCTCAGTGATTTCTTTACCACAATTTACCGGTACTCGGTGGTTTCTCGA